>WLWH01001038.1_pt1 | contig 20004 bp, 28 predicted proteins | sample 6712741 | NCBI WGS metagenome assembly WLWH01 (sample SAMN12718694, study PRJNA515312) | sponge metagenome | isolation source: marine sponge | host: Mycale hentscheli | place: New Zealand: South Island, Marlborough, Capsize Point | collected 2003-05-01
GTTAAAGACATAATTTGGGAAGAGGGCATGACCAGATTAGATTATGCTTTTGAAAGTATAACTTGTTATGATGATCAAATAAGCAAAACTAAAACTTATTTGAAAAAAATTAATCCATTAATTGGAACTAAAAAGTAAATTTTTAACCCTTATGGCCTAAAAAACCATGAGGGTTAAGATGTGAAACAACGGAGAATTTTATGCAAATACAAATACAAAATATTCAAAAGGCAAAAGATACTGTTTTAAGCAGTTCATTTTACCCAATGGATGAGAAATTTGATATAATTAGACACAAATTTACTAATTATGATCAATTAGCTTCTAAATTAGAAGTTAAGTTTAAAAATAATAGAATGGAAAGAACACGTCATTATAAAGTCTTGGTAACAAACACGGCTTTAGAAATTGCTAAAGTTTTTCCATCTTTATTTGAAGCAAGTAAAAGATGGTACGTTAAAAAAGTTAAATAAATATAAATAGGAGGATAAAAATGATCAAATTACCAAGAGGTTACCAAATTAACGTTGATGATTATGTTGAAGCTAATATGAAAAAATATCCAAGATTTGAATCTGTAAATGCTGGATATTGGTTATATGGCCAACCAAAAAAATTATTAAAAAATGTACTTGAGGATAGAAAAACTCAATTATATTATATTTATAATGTTTCAAATGCTATATCAGTTCTAGAAACACAACATAAACTTAATGAAGATTATGTTAAAGAGGGTGTAGCAAAACCAGGTGCTTCATTTAGAAAAGCAAATTATACAGTTGGTTTATCTGAATTAAAAAGAGATTTAAAAGAATACAAAAATGATTATGCTAAAACTTTTGTATTTGAACAATTACTTAGGTTTAAATTAAAAGGAGGAAAATGATTAATAGAACATACACTCAAAAACAAATAATTAGTTTTATTAAAGAGGCTTTGGAAGAATTTAATCATATAATTGATAGTAAATATATTACAAAGTCAGAATTTACAAAGTTTAATAAATTCTTTAAAAATCTTTTAAGACAAACTAAAAAGAAAAAGAACCCTTATTATTATCCAAACAATCCTAATAGTAAGGAATTTGAATATACTTATCCAGCATTTCATACTTATGAAGATGCTAAAGGTATAGGTAGATATATCACTTTAAAAACAGAAAATGTTCCTGATTTAAATTTAAAGGCAATTTATAAACAATTTCCTTTATTAATTGAAAATCATGAACTTTTAATTAGTCTTAAACCTAATATTAAGCCAGGTAGAAGACCTAAGGATCTAGAAAAAGATTACGAAGCGGAAAGAATTAGAAAAGCCGCTTTGGAAGATAAAGCAACTTGTGGTATATGCCACGACTATTGGGAATTAGTTGACTATCATGGTAAGCAAAATATTATTGCAGATCATGGTTTCAATATTGCCTTTGGATATAGAGATAACGTTTGCTTCGGGGCTAGGTTTAAGTCTTGGGAGAAATCAACGGAATCTAAAGTTGAATATCTAAAAATAATATTAAGACCATTACTTAAGGAAGTAATTAACAGTAAACCAAGTCAAGCAACTGTTGATGCTTTAATTAAAATGATGGAACGGTATAAAATTAGCATGCTTGAATATTATAAACTATCAAGAGAAGATAGAAATAATACTGAGCATCCTTTGGCTCCTGAGTATAAATTACCAGGTCAAAGAATTGGCTATCAATTAGCTAATATTAGAAATACCAACCTATCTTTAATAACTGAAGTATGGTTTGAATATAAATCACAAATAGAAAATCAAATCGCAAGATTTGAAAAACAAATAGCGGAGTGGGTTTTAAAGCCTACTCCAAAAGAACAAAGAGAGGAAAATAATGAAAATAACTAAAAAAAATAATAAAAGAATAGACCATGTTCAAAAAGGATTAAAAGCGGATGAAAAAATTAATCCAAATAGGCCATTAAATGAATTTACCGAGTTGGTAAACCTTATTGGAGATCAATTTGATGATGATAATACTTTTACAATTAAACAAGAACAATTATGCTTAAACCGGATATAATTAAAATGAAAAACAAACAAAAAGAGTTACCACCACCGCCACCTATCTTTAATAAAGATAAATTGCTCCTTGATGTTAATAATAAACTGGCGGAGGAATTAAGTGGTCCAATATCTGTTAAATTAGTGGATTTAAAAAATCCTAGACGGACTTGGATCACTTATGAATATCATTTGGATATTATTTACACAATAGGTAATGATCCAAAACAATTAACTTTGTTACCTAATAATTTTTATGATACAAATCATTATGAATTATCATTTTTTGATCAATTGTATAATAGGTTAGCAAAGGTACAACAATCAATTAATAATGGAGAATAAATATGAGTGAAAATATGAAATTAACATTATTTGCTTTTATTGTAATAATATTAGGAAATGGGTTGGCTAATTATGTTTATTGGTAATATTATAACAGTTTTTATAGCAAGTTTATTATATTTAATATTAACACAACAAATATAGGAAATAATATGCATGATGGTATAGAAGCAATCATGGAACAACGATCTTTATTCAAAGAGGAAATGAAAAAGATTCGTAAACCTAAGGCTCCAAAATTAGATACTAAATTTAGAAATAGAATAGCTAATCATTTAATATCTGATCAAATGGGGCAAGAACCAACAGCGGCTCAGGTAGCTTATAAAGCCGCTGAATTGATCAATGAAATTGTTTCATCAGATCAAAAAAATATATTTGCATTAACAAATATATTAGAACGTCAATCTCAAATATATAGAGGAGGAAAATAATGGATAAAGTAATATTAAAATCTAAAGTTGAACAAGATGATATAACAAAAAGAATATCATTAGCATCTGACTTTGCTTGGACAGGTGAAAATGAATTTGAGGTACCACAATTTAATATGCCAAAAGACTTTGGTATTGGTTTAATCGTAGGTCCTAGTGGTAGTGGTAAATCATCTATATTAAAATCATTAGGATTAAAAGAAGCGGAATTTGATTGGGATCCCAATAAAGCTATTGCTTCACATTTTAACTCATATGATGAGGCTTCAGAAAAACTATCAGCGGTTGCTTTAAATAGCATACCTGATCAACTTAAGCCTTATCAAACATTATCAACTGGACAAAAATTTAGAGCACACATGTCCAGAGCATTACAGTCCGGAGCAGTGGTAGATGAATATACTTCTGTTATTGATAGAAATGTAGCCAAAGCATTATCTAATTCAATTAGAAAATATGTTGATAGAAAAGGCTTAAAAAATATCGTATTGGTAGGTTGTCATTATGATGTTATTGAGTGGTTAAGACCGGATTGGATATTTGATACCAAAACTGGAGTCTTAAGCACGGAAAGGAGTGCCAGGCGACCAAACATCACTTTGGAAATTAGAAAAGCCGACAAAAGTGCTTGGAGCGTATTTAAAAAGCATCACTATTTAACTGCAGATCTTCCTAGTAATACACCACATTGTTATTTGTATTATTGGAATAATGCATTAGTAGGTTATGGCTCTTTAAATGCTTTTCCTCATCCAAAGTTAAAAGCTTGTTATAATATTGGAAGAGTGGTTGTACTTCCTGACTTTCAAGGATTAGGTATAGGTTATCCTATATTTAAAAACTTGGCTCAGATTGCAACACATAATTTCAATCATACAACAGGTCATTATGGAAGATGTAAAGTTGTAACGGCTATTCCAGCATTACAAAATAAAATGAACAATGATAGGGATTGGCAATTTATAAAGGGATCTGATGTAAGAAAAGCTCAGAAACCTAATGACAATCCTAGGAAATTTGGTGGATATGATGAAACATATTTTAAAAAACATGAAAATCGTATTACCAAAGCATTTCATTATGTTGGAATTAAAGGCTTTGATTTAGAAGATCCTAATTTAGTTATTGATAGTATATTAGAAACTAAAAGCTGGGTTGATGATAAAAACAGAGCACAAAATAAACTAACAGGTAATATAGTAAAAGATTTCAGACCAACCATAGCTGGTGAAACTGATTATCAATTTATTATGGAAAGAAACTAATGATAGAAATACCAACTTGGTTATTATTTGTTTTAGTTTTTTCAATTATAGTTCTATTTGTCTTTTATCAAGATTTAAATATAAAGGCAAATAGACTAAAATTTGATCAAATACAAATAGGAATTATTCTTAACAAAAGTTTTGAAGATATAACTAATGATGTGGATAATTTAAATAAAGGTATTGATCAAATGGACCAAAAATATGAAAAAATCATGTCTAAAATTAATAGTAGATAATACAGGAGAAAGTAAATTGCGGTCTTTGTTGACAAAGCAAAAAAAATTGATCAAAAGTAAAATACAAATTCAAGATCAAATTAAAGCTATGCAAGCATTGACCGTTATTTATGGAGACGAAATTACTAAAATAGAAAATGAATTGTTAAAAATAAATAGGAGGAAGACAAATGTTAAAAGAGCAATTGAACAATTTAGAAACATTAGGTCCAATAGGAATAAAGATAAGAACTCAAATGGAGATGTTGTTTGATAAATTATCTAATAAAACTAATGGTAATAGAAAACCAGATGTTATTACTTTAATTAATAATCATAAAATTGATTTTAATATAGCAATACAATTATCACATTCAATGATAGCAACTGGTGTATCTGAAGGACAAAACCTAACACAATTAGCTATTGCTATTGGTGATAGAATATTAGCTTTTTACAAAATAAATAAAAAGGCATCAATATCATTAAAGTTAGGTGTATTTATAATTAATTCATATAGCACATTATTTATGGTTGTTGTTAAATTAATTAGAGAATATTATCAACATAATAAAGTTAAAACTGTTTATAAAGTTTATGCAGGTAAAAATAGAAATGATCTTAGAAAATTAGTAAAAGAATTTTCTGAAGTTTCAGATCCATATAAACCTTTATTATCCCGGGCTCCTGAATGGAAGTTTGGTACAGTAAAAATAGATAATGGTGAAGAAATTAGATTAATTAAAAATGTTAATCAAGATGTATTAGCAAATATTAATGAATATAATACACCTATTGTATTAAATGCAGTAAATAAAAAGCAATCAGTAGCTTATTATGTAAAACCTGAAATATTTAATGTTTATCAATGGGCATTAAAAAATAATCAGGATTGTTTTGAACATAATTCAGTTAAAACAATATCAAAAGAAAGAGCATTGGCTAAGAAAAGAGAGGCTGAACAAGTGTTAAATGCGGCTAAGCCGTTTGTTGGAAAAGTATTTTATCAACAATATCAAGCAGATAACCGTGGTAGATTATATCCATTATCAGCTTATTTAAATGAACTTAATTCAGATAATGCTAAAGGTATGCTTTCATTTGCTGAAGGTAAACCATTAGGTAAAACTGGATTAAATCAATTTTATCATCATATAGCTAATATGTTTGGTGAAGATAAATTAACACATGAAGACAAAGTTAAATTTGTAGAAAAAGAATATTATAACTTTGTTAAAATGGGTAAGGATCCCTGCAGTGCAAAAGGTTGGATGGAAGCAGAAGAACCATTTCAATTTTTATCAGCGGTTATGGAATTAGCTAAATTAGATGAACATTTTGTAGCAATGGGTAATGTTGAAGATTTTATATCATATACCATTTGTTATAGAGATGGATCTAACAATGGCTTGCAATGGCTATTCAGTTTAGCTAGGGATGATAACCATGCACATTTAGTTAATGTAAAACCTACAACAGATAATAAGCCAGGTGATATGTATTCACATGTAGCAGTTTCTGTTGTGGATAAAATGCATAAGGAAGCAGAAAAAGCAGATGATATAGCTTTAGATTATTATAATTTATATTTTAAAGGCATAGAAAAACTTAGAAATAGGTTTAGAATTGCTGAATTAAATAATGATAAAAAATCTGAGTTATATAAAAAGTTAATTAAATGGTATCAGAGAAGATATAAAAAGGAACTTAAATTAACTGATATTATTTATTGGGATAAGTCTAAATTTACCGTTAAAGAATGGCGTAAAATTGTTAAACGGAATGTTATGACTTATGGTTATAGTGCAACCAAGCAAGGTATGGGTGAGCAAATAATACAGGATACTAGAGATATAGATAATGTATATTTGAGTAATAAGCAACACTCGGCTGCTCGAGCTTTAGGTGCTCTTGTTTATTTAACAATTGAACAAGAATTTCCTATGGTTTCAGAAACTATGAGATTGTTTAAAGATAATTGTGAATTATATATGAAGAATACTGGTAAACAATATTCTCATAAAACATTAATTAGCAATTTTCCATTTACACAAAAATATGTTAAATATAAACGTGGTATTGTATTTGTTCATGATGGTTTATATGTACAAAATCAGGATAAATCATATAAATGGGATTATCAATTGGAGTTAATTATTAAAACAGAATTAGCAATACAAAATATTAGTAAGGCTAAGGCTGGAATAAGTCCTAATACAATTCATAATTTGGACTCATTACATTTAATGCTTGTAATTGATAAATGCAACTTTGATATTGTATCAGCACATGATAGTTATGGTTCACATGCTTGTAATGTAGTTGATATGCAAAAATGTATCAGAGAGCAATTTAAATATATTATAGATGAGGATCCTTTAAATCATATATTAAATGAAACAGGAAACTTGGTACCTATGATAAAACGTGGCAATTTAGATAGTAGTGAAATATTGCAATCTGAATTTGCCTTTGCTTAAAAGGAGGTAAAATGATATTATCAATAACATACATTCTATTGATATATTTGTTTATAATAGGAATGTTAATAATGTGGAATAAGGAGAAATAATGGATAAATATATATACAAAGGACTTGAAATAATTGGTAACTATTTAGAAAAGCTAGCTACTTGGTCATTACTAAATAGATCTGAAATTGTATGGTTCAGTTTTGGTGTATTATCAATTTTAATATTACAATTTATATTTTAGAGAGGAGGTAATTGTTATAATTAATAAACCACAAAAACGAGGTAATTTCTTTGTTATTGTAAAAGACAATAATATTGAAAAAGCTATTCGTAAGATGAAAAACAAATCTAGCAAATTAGGTATATTAAAGACGTACCGTGAAAGGCAAAGATATGAAAAACCATCTGAAATAAAAATAAGAAAAGCAAAAGAAGGTAAAATTAATCTTTATAAAGCTAAAATAAAGAGGGAAAAGAACTTATAATTTATAAGGCTATTCCTATTTCTATACCTTACAGAAAAACGTAAAGCTTAAGGCTTATATAAGCTTATATAAGCCTAAAGCCTAAGGCCATAATAGATATATATATAAGTTATATAAGCCTATATAAGCCTTAAGCCTTAGCATGTTCTTTGCCAAAGGCGTTAAAAACTTCCCAAACTTTTAAAATCTATACCTTACAGACAACAGAGCGTGGTGGTATGTGGTAGAACATATTGCGGCTCAATAACGACTAATATTAACAAATAGAAAATAACTTTAAATTGATAGGCGGTATATTTATGGCTGGAAAGGGCGGAGCTAGGCCAGGGGCTGGTAGGCCTCCAAAAAGTACAGTAGAAAAAAGTACCATAGATAAATCAAGTATAGATAAATTAAAGAAATTAGGTATAGATCCAATTAATATATTAGTTAAAGAATTATCTAAGCTTAAAGGCAAGGATGATTTTAGGTCACAAAATTTACGAGTTCGAATAGCTGAAAAGCTGTTAGAATATGGGTATCAAAAGCAACCAGTTGGTCAGGCTTCATTGCAACAGGCAAACGTGCCAGTATTAACTATAGTGCAAAAAACTGAACCAGCGCTTAAGCCCATATCAATATTAGAAAATAGCGACGCTGTTATTAACCATGCGCCAAATACAGATGACGAAACTAACTGAGAAAGTTTATAAGGTATACATCACATACTATACCGACGGATCTTATTATATTGGTTTTACCGGTAAATACGGAACGGCATTAGCTACTTATTTCGGTTCAAATACGATCCGAGATAAATTGGTAAGTCACAAAGACATTGTTTTTACTTCTAAAAGTAAAGCAACGGCTAAACTTTTTGAGCTTCTTTTACAATTATCCAGATTGGATTCCTCTTGGTGTGTGAACAGCATGTTAAACGTAAGAGTTAGAAAAGAGCACATGAAGGACTTACCGAAGTTTAAATTAACTTTTGAAGATGATAAATACAACAATAAAGATAAACAATGAATATAGATAAACTAAGAGAACAATTAAAAATTGATGAAGGTGTAAAATACGAAATTTATAGAGATCATTTAGGTTATTTAACATTTGGCATAGGCCATTTAATTACTGAAAAGGATCCTGAATATGGACAACCTATTAAAACAGAAGTTTCTGCAGATAGGGTTAATGAAGTATTTAATGCTGATGTACAATTATATATAAATGAAACTAAAAAAGTATTTCCAGATTTAGAATCTAAACCTGAAGCAATACAATTAGTGCTTGTTAATATGTGTTTTAATTTAGGTGCTCCAAGATTAAGTAATTTTAAAAAGTTTATTGCTGCAATTAATGATCAACAATGGGCTGAAGCAGCCGTTGAAATGATGGATAGCAGATGGGCTAAACAAGTTGGTCCAAGAGCAGAAAGATTAAGAGACGTAGTTTTAGAACAAGCTAACTGAGAGCATCATAATAAATCTTTGGATATATATTCAAAATATAGTAAATAAATATGAATCATAAAATAGAACTTTTCGACTTTCAACAGGAAGTTTTAACTGATCCTGCTAGGTTTAAAATAATGGCATCAGGAAGAAGAGTTGGTAAATCATATTTAGCAGCCGTTGCTGCATATAATCATTGTTTAGAACAATCAAACAGAAGAGCCTTAATAATTGGTCCAACTGTTTCAATGATAAGAGAATCTATTTGGACAACATTAAAAGGTTTGGTTCATCCAGATCATATAAATGGCTATCCAAGAGAAATAGATTTAGAAATAAGATTTATTAATGGATCTAAAATTACCTTAAAAGGTTTTGATAGACCAGACAGTTTAAGAGGTATATCACCATCACCTACATTTATTGTATTAGATGAATTTGCCTATATTAAACAAGATGCATTTACTGAGGTTATATTACCTATGACTTCAGATCCACAAAGAAGAGCAAGTGTATTTGTAATAAGTACACCAAAAGGTATAACCAATGACTTTTATAAGTTATGGGTTAAAGGTCAAGAAGATAAAACAGGCTTATGGAAGTCTTGGCAGTTTACTGCTGAAGATGTTAGGCCTGATATGAAAGAGGAAATTGAACTTGCTCGGGTTACAATGGATTTAAAAAGTTTTAATCAAGAATATTGTGCCACCTTTAATAACACTGGTGATGCTGTATTTTATAATTTTAATAGAAATATACATGTAACAAATAACCTGTTGCCTATTGAGCCAGGTGAGCCAATACATATTAGCATTGACTTTAATGTTAGAATAATGGCTTCAACTGTATGGTGCCACCGTGGTAACCAATTACATGCAATGGATGAGTTCTTTGGCAATGCTGATACTTATCAATTAATTAGATCTATAAAAGGTCGTTACAAAAATAGAGATATAATTTGTTATCCTGATGCATCTGGTAGAGCAATGAAAACCAGTGCTGCTACAGGTACCACAGATTTTAGTATATTAAGGAATGCAGGGTTTAAAGTATTAGCAAGGTCTAAGCAACCACCATTGGTTGATAGTGTTAATGCTGTTAATGCATTGTTAAAGGATGCTAAAGGTAATACAAGATTATATTTTAATAAAGAAAAGACTCCAAGGACAATTGCCTCGGTTGAGACAACCACTTGGAAAGAAGGTTTTACTACAGGTATGGATAATGCTATTATTGACAAATCTAAAGGTGTTGAACACTTTTCAGATGGTGTAAGATATATATCTGAATTCTTATATCCTATAGGTAAACATAAACCACAAGTTATCCGTGATAGGTCGTGGTCATTTTAGTTCGTAACTAAATAATCAATATTATATAATAAAGTTAATCAATGGTAGCTATTAATCAAATGGCACTAAACCATTGGTGTTTAAAGCTTATTTAAATTTTTGTGGTCCGAAAGCAATACATTCGAGCCGAGCTTTTTCAATTTAGCCGCCTAGAGCCCAGCAAAAACTATGTTTAGCAAGGCAGGCGTGGCTGTACGTACTGAGCGCTTTCAATTCAAATAGAACTGACTGACCGCCTAGTAGGCCTCGGGGCGTTATGGGCGGATGGGGACTAGATCCCTCTTTCGGCGTCGGGCTGTGTGGCCAATCGCACTTTGTCGAACACCAATTTCTTTTGATCTTGGATCGGCCAAATCAAAAATTATTTTAATTAATCCGAGCCAAATGTTTTGGTTCATTCTAAAGTTTAGGAAACACAATATGGCAATTAGATATAAAAACAGTTCAATCGTTAAATCAACGACAACTGCCAAAGGCCCAGGATATCCAAATGATGAATACCTGAGTCAAGTAAACGAATGGAAACGAAACAGAGCAATTATCCAAGGTCCATCATATACCAAGGATTATGATTCTGTGCCTTCAAGTGACAATTTATTACTTCCGTTTAACCCTACAATGACACAAGAGCAATATGATTTTTATAAAGCTGAAGCTGAGGTACCAGGAGTATCTAGTGAATTTTGTAAAATGATTATAGGTGGTTTATTAAGAAAACAACCAATGCTAGAAATTACTGGGGCTCCAAGCGAAGCAAAGCAATGGATATTAGATGATATAGGATCTGACAAAAGTAATCTTATTTCATTTTTAAGCACTGCTTTATGGGAAGAATTACAAACATCAAGAGCTTTTATACAAATAGACTTTCCTGTTGTAGATTTAGAAAATTTATCACCAACTGAAAGAAAAGAAGTTAAACCATATCCAGTATTACATCATGCTGAGAATATTGTTAACTGGTCTGAAGCTACTGATGCAAAAGGTCAAGTTAAATTAGATCAACTAATTACTAGATATTTTGTACTTGAACATGATCCAAATAGTCCATTTCATCCAAAATACATTGATACTGTACAAGTTCATAAATTAGATGAAAATGGTTTATATCTAATTGACACATATATTAGAAATACATCTGATACACCAACATTTATTGATGGTGGAGTTGATTATAATTTTGATCAATTAACAGATGATTGGGTTTTAAAAGGAACTAATGAAAATTTATTCCAAAATGGCAAAAGAATGGATTATATTCCATTTTATCCGCTAAATGGATCTGTTGAATGTGTAGATCCTTTAATGACTGCTATTGTAAATAGAGAAATTGCTTTATATAATAAAATTTCAAGAAGAAACCATTTATTATATTTAAGTGCAACTTATACACCTGTTGTTAAATCTGATTCATTAACAGAAGCTGAAAAAGATAATCTTGTTAGACAAGGTCTTGGAACTTGGTTATTTGTTAATAAAGATGATACTGTTGAAACATTACAAACGCCTACAAATGCTCTTTCTGATATGGAAGAAGCTATTAAAGGTGGTTATGATGAATTAACTAGAATTGGTGTTAAAATGTTAAGTTTAGAGCCTAACAATTCCGATCAATCCGGCGTTGCTTTAAGCTTAAGAAATGCTGCACAAAATGCTGCTTTAGCAAGTTTAAATGCTAAAATATCAGAAAGCATGAAAAAAATTATTAAACACATGATTAATTGGAGATATGATGTAAATATATCTGAACAAGATATAAGATTTAATCTATCTTCTGACTTTAATGCATCTCCAAGAGGAAGCGATTGGATGAGATTAATTACTGAATGGTATCAAAATGGATTAATTCCAAGATCAACATTCTTAGAAGTTGCTAAAAATAATGATGCAATTCCTACAGATTATGATGATACTAAAGGTAATGATGAAATATCTCAAGATGATCGTATTATTTCTCCTAGAGAACAATATGAACAAGAAATAAACGTTATTCAAGGTACTAATACTACGGAGAATTAAACGGAGGAGGTCATCATGAAATGGTGGCAATTTAATTCTATAATTTTAATTTTAATGTTCCTCTTTGCTGCATGGCAGGGAGGACATTTTAATGGATTATAAAAAAGGAATTTATGGAAAAATGATTAATAATGAAACTGTAGTAACTGCTGGTTTATTTGGTGTAACCGCAGGTTTAACTACACAGTCTATGATTGCTATATTAGTTGGTGCAATAGCCGTTGGGGTTGTTCAACCATTTTTTAGAGTATTATGGACTAATAAATTAAACCAAGAAATTAAAAAGAATAAATGTCCTTCTTGTAAAAGGAAGAAAAGACGAAAATGAAAATAAATGAAAATACAAGCATTGCTATGCCAATTAGGAATATGTTAGCAATTGTCGCAGCAGTTGCAATGGGAGTATTTGCATATACAGAAGTTACAGCAAGATTAACAAGTTTAGAAACTAGTAGAGAATTATTTCAGGCTGATTTATTAAAAAAGTCTGAACAAAAACCAACAGATCAAGAACAATTTATGTTAATAGAAAGTTTATTTGGTGATGTTGAAAAATTAATTAAAACACAAGAACAAAATATGACTAATAAAGTCAATATTGAGTTTTTGTCAACACAATTAGAAAAGGCCTTGTCTGATATTGAAAAATTAAAAGAAAAGGTTAGAAAAAACGGGACATACTAAAATGATTGAAACTATCGTAGCGCTTTTGATGATAGTTAATAATGAAATAAAAGAGCATAGAATTCAAACATCGATGTCGGAGTGTCTTAAAGGAAAAAGAATAGCTTCGAGAATAATAGATGATAATGTAGAATATCAATGTATAAAATCAAAAGCCGAACTCGAATCAAACATTGATGGTTCACAATCGATAAAGAAATTAATATTAGAATAATGACAACAGAATTTTTATTTAGACTAAAGTCAATAATACTTAAATGTAGAATGACAGGTAAATTTCTGTTAGCCCTAAAGTTAAAGGATAAGTATACAAAGAAATGAAATATATATTGTACACAAGTTTAGCAATATATTTAATGTCAATTACTGTACTTGCTATTGAAGCATATACAGTTATATAAAAGGAAAAATGAATATATGATAGTAGAAGATAGAGATGATTTACTCACAGATTTTGGTAAAACAACATTAAAGGACAGGTATTTATTACCTGATGAAAATAGCCCACAAGAGGCTTTTTACAGAGCAGCAAAAGCTTATTCGGATAATGATGAAATGGCTGAAAGAATTTATAATTATGCATCTAAATTATGGTTTATGTATTCAACCCCGATATTAAGTAATGGCGGAACAGAACGAGGTATGCCAATTTCATGTTTTTTAAATTATGTAGCTGATAGTAGAGAAGGATTAACTGGTCATTATACTGAAAATGCTTGGTTAACATCTATTGGTGGTGGTATTGGAGGATTTTGGGGTCATATTAGATCAGATGGAACTAAAACATCTGGAGGATCTCAATCATCAGGATCTATACCTTTTTTAAAAGTTGTAGATTCAGAAATTATGGCATTTAGTCAAGGTAAAACTAGAAGAGGAAGTTATGCCGCATATATGGATATATCACATCCAGAAATATTAGAATTTTTAGATATAAGAAAACCGTCAGGTGGAGATATACATAGAAAATGTTTAAACTTACATCATGGAATAAATATATCTAATGATTTTATGGAATTAATTGAAAAATGTATTCAAGAACCAACTTATGATGATACTTGGAATTTAATTGATCCACATACAAAAGAAATAGTTAAAAAGGTCTCAGCTAGAGACTTGTGGCAAAAAATATTAGAAAATAGAGTTGCTACTGGTGAGCCATATATTTGCTTTATTGATCATATTAATGATGCATTGCCTGAACAACAAAAGAAATTAGGATTATCAGTTAAACATTCAAATTTATGTACTGAAATTACATTACCTACTGATGAAGACAGAACAGCTGTTTGTTGTTTATCATCAGTTAATTTAGAAAAATTTGATGAATGGAAAGATGATAAATTATTTATTTCTGATATTGTTAGGTTTTTAGATAATGTATTACAATTTTTTATAGATAATGCACCTGATAGTGTATTTAGAGCTAAAAATAGTGCAACACAAGAAAGATCTATTGGTCTTGGTGCTATGGGTTTTCATGCTTATTTACAAAAAAATAATATTGCATTTGAATCTGTTATGGCTAAATCTAAAAATAAATTAATGTTTAAACACATAAAAGAAGAAGCAGTAAAAGAATCAAAAAGATTAGCTATAAAAAGAGGTGAAGCTCCGGATATGGAAGGTACTGGAATGAGACATGCTCATTTACTTGCCGTTGCTCCTAATGCTTCAAGTTCAATTATTTGTGGAACAACTTCTCCAAGTATTGAACCATTTAGAGCTAATGCATATGTTCAAAAAACTATGTCAGGTTCTTTTCTTGTTAAAAATAAATATTTAAAAAAATTATTAGAACAAAAAGATATAAATAATGAAAAAACTTGGACATCAATTCTTGCTAATCGTGGTTCAATTTTACACCTAAAAGATTTATCAGATTATGAAAAAGATGTATTTAAAACATCAATTGAAATTAATCAACAATGGGTAATTGAACATGCGGCTGATAGACAAGAACATATTTGTCAAGGTCAATCATTAAATGTATTTGTACCTGCTGATGTAAACATAAAAGAATTACATGATATGCATATGTTAGCATGGAAAAAGAAATTAAAAACATTGTATTATTGTAGATCTGAAGCAATTAAACGTGCTGAATTAGTAAGTTTAAAAGTTGAAAGAACTATAATACCTGAAGCAGATGCTTGTTTAGCTTGTGAGGGTTAGTATGAAAAAGAAAAAACATACTTCTACAAAAAAATTATCTGTATTATGGACAATATATCACACAATTTTAGCTGTGGAATTGTTTATAATAATTATTATTGAAACAATAGAATTACTACAATAAGGAAATAAATGAGTTTATTTGATACTAGAAATTATTATAAGCCTTTCGAATATGAATGGGCATTTGAAGCATATGACACAATGCAGAAGATGCATTGGCTTCCTAGTGAAGTTCCTTTACATGAAGATGTAAGAGATTGGAATGAAAGATTAACACAAGAAGAAAAGAATTTAATATCTCAAATATTAAAATTTTTTACTCAGGGTGATGTAGATATAGCACAAGCTTATTTAGATAGATATATTCCAAAATTTAAACCACCTGAAATTAGAATGATGTTAAGTTCATTTGTTTCATCTGAAGCTAATCATGCACATAGTTATTCATTATTAAATGATACTATTGGTGAAACAGCATTAACTAATTTTAAAGCATTTCAAGAATATGAAGAAATGTCTAATAAACATGCTTATTTATTTAAATCAAAAGGCAAAGGTGTTGAAGGTTTAATTAAAGATATTGCTTGTTTTTCTGCATTTGGAGAAGGTTTACAATTATTTGCATCATTTGTTATGCTTTTAAATTTTCAAAGATTTGGAAGAATGAAAGGAATGTGCCAAATAGTTACTTGGTCAATTAGAGATGAAACACATCATGTTGAATCTATGATTAAATTATTTCATGAATTAATAAAAGAAAATCCACAAGTATGGACTGAACAATTTAAAGCTGAATTATATCAAACTGCCCGGGATATGGTAGAATTAGAAGATAAATTTATTGACTTAGCTTTTGAAATGGGTGGTATTCGTGGATTAAAACCTGAAGAGGTAAAAAAATATATTAGATATATTGCTGATAGAAGATTATTACAATTATCATTAAAACCAAATTATAAAATTAAAGATAATCCATTAAGTTGGCTTGATTGGGTTTTAAATGGTGTTGAACATACAAATTTCTTTGAAAATAGAGCAACTGAATATAATAAAGGTTCTATGACCGGAAATTTATGGGGTTAATATGAAATATTTATTAACTATAATTATGTGTTCTATTATAAATGGTGAAACAGTTTGTTTACCACCTTATACATTTGATAATAAATATAATGATGTATATGATTGTATGATTGATGGTTATAATAAAGCTAGCAATAAAACTTTAGAATTAGGTAGAAACGATGTTAATGAATATAAAATTTTTATTAAATTTGGTTGTACTGAAGAACAAATAGGTAAAGGAGTTTAATAATGGCAGAATATCAAGGTCGAACAGTAACTTTAAATAAACCTATGCGTGGTGATGTAAAAAAATTTAAAGTTTATGTTAAAAATCCAAAAGGTAATGTTGTTAAAGTTAATTTTGGTCATGGTGGTACATCAGCTAAAAAAGCTGGTCAAAAAACTATGAGAATAAGAAAAAATAACCCTGGAGCTAGAGCTAGTTTTAGAGCAAGACATAATTGTGCTAGTCCTGGTCCAAAAACAAAAGCAAGATATTGGTCTTGCAAGAAATGGTAAATAAAATGGCTTATAAAAGAAAAAGTTCAATGAAAAAATCAGCAGGTAAAGTTAAACTTACTGCAAAACAAATGAAGCTTCCAAAAGCTTTAAGAGATAAAATATTGGCGGCTAAACGTAAAGGCAAATAATGGCTTACAAAAAGAAAAAAGGTAGTGCTGGAAAAGCTTGTTGGAAAGGCTACCGAAGAGGTAAAGGTAACTCCTGTATAAAAATGAAAAAGAGGAGAAGATAAAATGTCTAGATGTTGTTGCCAAGTAAGAGCACAAAGAAAAAGAAAAATGACAATAAGAAGAAAAAGAAGAAGATAATATGATATTAAATAATAAAAAAGAAGAAAATAGAACAATAGTTATTAATGGTAAAAATTACTATGAAAACGAATTAAATCAAAATATGAGAAATAGTTTAATTGCGTTATCAACACAAAAAACTAATAAAGCAAGATTAGAAATTGATAATAATAATTGTGAAATTTTAATTCAACATCACAGTAAAATAGTTGATGATGAACTTGCTAAAATAAAACCTATTTCAGAAAGTATTGTTGCAGAAGATAAAACTTATGAAAATGGTAGAAGTTAAGGATTGAAATGTCTATAAATGATGATGTATATTCAAGAATGCTGAAACACCGTGCATTATTGACTCTTTACGAAAAGAGATTGGATACTGAAATTGATAAAATTTTGGCATCACACAAAATAAGATTACAACGAATTGTAGCATTTTCTGGTACAGCAAATACAAATGCTTTAACTAGAAAATTAAATACTGAAATTCGTTTAACTTATAAAAAAATATATAAAGAAGGAATTAGTGAATTAAATAAACTAGTTGGTGTTAGTGCTAGATTTTATAAAAGTTTATTTGCTAGAGCCTTAACAAATATTTATAAAGCTAAAGGTGTAAAAGATACTTTAAAAATTAATGATTTAATTATTAAGTCAAATGGTACTTTTAGTCAACAATTAGCATCTATAAGTATTTTACAACAAAGAAGAATAAAAGGTATAGTCAAACAAGGAATGACTGAAAATAAAGCTATGATTAATATAGCTAAGGATTTAGGAAGAAGCGGATTATTAGCTTCAACCGTACAATTAAAAACATTAACTAGAACTGCAATAACTGAAACATCTAATTTTGTATCAAATACAACATACAAATTAAATAATGATGTTGTTCAAGGTTATCAATATGTTGCTACTTTAGATAGTAGAACTAGTTTAATATGTGGAAGATTAGATGGTAAAATATTTGCATTAACTAATAAAAATGCACCACAACCACCACAACATTTTAATTGTAGATCAACAACTATACCTGTAATAAAAAGTGCTAATCAATTATTAAATACAAAAAATAATAGATTACAAAAACGAAAAATTGCTGGATTATCTGATAGTCGTCGTGCCTCTATCAATGGTCAAGTACCAGGTAAAACAACTTATCCGGAATGGCTAGCAAGTCAACCGAATGAAGTTAAACTGGCTGTATTAGGAAACCAAAAAAGAGTTACTTTGTTTAACTCGGGAAAAGTTAAATTTTCTCAATTTTCTAATAAAGATGGTAAATTAATTTCGTTAAAACAATTAGAAGAATTATCAAATTAATCTTTTGTTTTAAATTAAATATAACTAAGGCCGTGTCCAAAGGAAAAAAATGTCAGAAAACATTGAAAATACACAAGTTCAAGAAACTAAAGTTGAAGAAACTAAACAACCAAATATAAAACAAATGGTTGATGATGAAGTTTCTAAAGCAATAGCTAATATTAAAGTAAATTTAGATAATGCATATAAGCAAAGAGATGACGCTTTGTCTGAAGTAAATAAAATTAAAGAAGAGAAAAGACAAGCTGAAATTGCTGGCCTTGAACAACAAGGTAAGCATTCTGAAGCAATGCAAATAAAACTAAATGAAGTTAATGCAAGACTTGAACAATATGAACAAAAGAACACAGAATTGAGCAGAGATAATGCCGTGCGTACTCAGCTTAATGCTTTAAACTTTAAATCTGAAAAAGCTGCAGAAATGGCCTATTCAGATATTGTAAATAGTTTAAAGAAAGACGCTACAGGAAATTGGGTGCATGAAACAGGATCTAGTATTAATGAGACTGTGTCAAATTATGCTAAAGATGATAATAATGCATTTTTATTTTCTGTTAAAGCGAATATGGGCTCTGGAATATCTCCAGCTAAGCCAAGTACAGGAACCAATCCTGTCGGATCTATAAAAGATATGTCAACTGATGAGGTGCTTGATGCCGTTGCAAAAGGGCGAATTAAAGTTGACGGTGATTGGTCTGAATAAGACCATCTTTTATAATAATAACCGCACAAATGTGCATTAAATAATAAAAGGAAATAAAAAAAATGGCTGTAACAAGTTCAAATTTTAATAACATTGCGAGAGCAATTTCTGCTTACGAACAAGCAGGAAGAGCTGATGCTGCGTTATTAACTTCAACTGCTATGGTTGGTTCTGACGCTAGAATCAACGATTCAGGTGAAAATTATACTGGTACACTAAGATGGTTAGATTTTTCTGACCCATCTACGTTCCACAAGCAAGATGAAACTGCTGGAAATAAAAACATAAATGAAATGGCAGTATCAAACAAGTCTGCAGTATATATCAAAAATATTGATCATATCGCTGCACAAGAAATGTCAGTTCAGAAATTAATCTCAAAAGTTGACGGTTTAGCATACTTAGGATCTCAATTTGCTTCAGTTAGAGCAAGAAGAGAAGATTTACAATTAAGATCTATTCTAAATGGTGTTGCTGATAAAATCTTTGGTTCAACTACAATTGGCGCTTCTGATGCTGCTGCAAAAGTTGGTACTTTTGGTTTTTACACTGGTTCAGATTCTGGATCAAATCCAAATCCATTATTTGCTAATTCTACTGGTGCTAGCCAGTCAAGAAGCACATTCTTTGATACTCTATTAGATGCTATCACAGAAGTTAAAGGTGAATTTGAAGAACCTTTCTATTACTTAGTAGTAGATACTGCAACTTACAACATTATGAGAAAAGAAAACGTTCTTGATGTTGCTCCAGTTGTAGACGGTAATTTCAATTTCTCTACTATTCTTGGTGGAAAAATTAGACTTATTATTAACAACCAATCATTAACTGCAAACTTACCATCAGGTTTAAAAGTTTCTTACATGTGTAAAGCAGGATCTGTACATTACAGTGATATTGCACAAACAAATCCAACTGCGATTGAAAGAGACGAACTAGCTGGTAATGGTGGCGGTCTTGTTACTGTTTTATCTAGATGGGGTAATATAATGCACCCTAAAGGTTTATCATGGGCTGGAAGTGCAACTGCATATCCTGCAAATGCTGATCTTGCTCTAGGTTCAAACTGGACAGTACATGCTACTAACGTTAACCAAATTGGTTTATTCCCAATTTATCACGGTTAATATTATAACTATTAGATACGGAGAAAAATAATGGCTTTACAAAAAGGAATCAATTCATTTGT
>WLWH01001040.1_pt1 | contig 19975 bp, 10 predicted proteins | sample 6712741 | NCBI WGS metagenome assembly WLWH01 (sample SAMN12718694, study PRJNA515312) | sponge metagenome | isolation source: marine sponge | host: Mycale hentscheli | place: New Zealand: South Island, Marlborough, Capsize Point | collected 2003-05-01
TTATATTTAAGATAATCTTCGAATGTTTGCATAATTGTTAATAATTTGTTAATAAGTTTTTGACAAAAAGTTTTTTATTGTCAATTATTTTTATTATATTTATTATATATTTGAGTGCTCTGTACAAAGTTTTTATGATTCTCTTGTAGGCTGAGTGTTAAACTTATCTTTGTTCAAATTTTCTTGTGGCAATAATTCTAGATTCAATGTGTTATATTGAAAAGTAGCATCAAACGTCTTAAATTCTTGTGATAAATCTGAATAAGATAATTGATATTCTGTTAGGCCAGTAAAAAGAGTATCGATAAATTGTGCAGTAAACATCACATTACCTTCGGCATCTAATATTCTAATAGGAATTGATTCAGAGAATCTTTCTTTATTAGCAAAATTATAATAATACAATAAAGTATCAAGCATTATCCAATAATTTATATGTCCATCGATTAATTGAAAAGTAACTTGAAATTCTTTTGTAAATATTTCTTGAACATTCGCTGAACTTCTCCATCGTCTAATTCTGCCAGCTTCTGTTGAACTTTCTCCTAATGAATTAGGATTTGGATCTCCTTGAACGAATCGATTCTTACCTTCAGGCTTCATTTGCTCAACCGGCGTATAATTCATTGTAGGAATTGTAACCGTTTGAATTGTATAATTAATTAAGTCTGAAACATCGTTAATCATAGTAGGCATCCTAAATACATACGGTTCGTATTTTTTCTTTATACTTTCCGGAATGAAATTTCTAGGAAATTCTACTTTGAATAAATCTGATCTTGCGTTTAGAAACATATTCGTTTATTAATTTGGTGCTGTAGGAGATGTTTTAATATTAGCTCCTCTTGGTTTAATGAATTGAGTCGGACAATTAGCATCGATAACTTGAACTTTTACGTTTTCTTGTGCAGTTTCTAATTGAATAGATAAAGCAGATTTTGCAGCATCTAATTCGGCAACCTTCGCTTGTAATCTAGCTTTTTCAGCTTCATCTAATTGATCATCTTCTATTAATGCGTTATTCTCTTGTATTTGTTGATCTAGTGTTTTTTGTAGATCTTGTATTTTTGTATTCTGTTCTTGATTTGCCGTTTGCAAAGTTAAAACTGATGATTGTTCTAAAGCTAACAATTCTTCTAAAGCTATATTTTGTTCAGAAGATTCTTCCAATTGTTTTTCTAAATTAGCAATTTTTCTTTCTAATAAATTTTCAACAACTTCATTTGCTTTATTAAAAGATCCTGCATATAATTGAGATTCGGCTTCTCCATTATCAGAAGTTATTGTATATGTCTTATTTGTATATTGTGATATTCTTTGAGCATCTTTAGCTGGAATCTTAAATAATATCTCGCCACTAGCTTCAGATATATCAGTAGAATTGAATTTTGTAAATCTGTTTTGTTCTCCACTATCTGCAAAGAAATTAAGAGATACTATACCTAATCCAGTTAGATCCATAAATGATATTGCAGAATTTGGATCTCCTTTATAGATAACAAATTTTATAAATGTATCACTTTCTGTTAAACTAATTTTTGATAATCCTTGAGCATATATAATTTCAGATTGCGAATTACCTACACTAGTTAATTGTACTTGGCCAGTACTAGGATTCCTCTGAATAAATGCATTTTGTGAACTCAGTACAACATTGTTAGATGATAAAAACGATGTAATATATTGAGCATATCCTGCTTGATTAGAAACTGCTGAATCATTATTAGGGGCTCCAAAGAAATTTACAGTTTTATCTACAACTTTGTTATACACCTTTGGTTGAATTGGGTTAGTTCCTAAATAAAGTCTTCTTAAATTCTTAGACCATTTAGCAGCATCACCTGATTGATAGCTACCAGATTTCCATATAGAAGATGCATCTTCACGATTATAAATTCTAACAACATAATCTATTCTAAAATCTACTGCTGCAGAATTTTGAATAACTGGTCTATAAGGTATTGGATCTTCGTAATTAGAATCTTGTACAAATTCTAAACCTCCAGTTCTTATCCACGTAGGTGTTCCACCAGCAGGCCAAATATATTCAAAAACATTTAATTCATGTAGAATGATATAATCATTACCTGGAACATTGTTCAATTGATTTATGAAATTATCGATTATTTGGCCATTCCACGCAGCATATAATTCTATATAATCTCCATCAGTAGCATCTTGTATTTCTGCACTAATATTTGCAAATTGATCTAGTGTTGGTAAATCGATATTCTTAAAATCGTATGAATTGAAATACTGTTGGCCATTAATTTCATTTTCTTGTACTATCCAAGCAAAGGACGAATTAATTTTTGAATCACGTTTAGGACCAGCATTACCTGACAATTTATACGAAGGTAAATTCGAAGTTGGCTGACTTGAAAATATTGCTGACCAGTATTCATCAATTAAGTTGTATAAAGCAGGTACTTTAATTTCTATAAAAGAAGCATAATATTTACCACCAAATACGAAAGGTTCTGGATTAATTTGCGCATAGCTATCTGAATCTTGATATGCTAAATTTAAGTATTGTATTTTTTTATCGTTTTCATTTTCATACGATAAATTGAATTGAAATCCTTTGTTATTTTCGAAATTGAATCCTTGGGTTAAATGCAATCTCACAACATCATATGCAACCATTTCTGTTGGTAAAAAACTTACCGGTAAATTAACGGTATCTGTTAATTGTGGATCATAATCGTTTAATGATGTAATTAAATCTAATTCTAAATATCCGTATCTCGAAAGAGTTGGGTCTGTTAAGGTTCCCATACGAGTCATTACATTTCCGGTCAATGAAGTATCATTGCTATTAAAAATAGCGATCGAATTATCATGACCATTTTCCATTAAATACCAAGGAGCATTTACGGTAGAAAATTCATTTGACGAACCTGATTGATCTCGGTATTCGTATTCTAAAAGTACTGATGCACTTAATTGTATGTATGTAGAGCTTGTAGCCATTAATCAACAACGTTTTTTACTATCCAAGAAGAAACTGTTATAGTAGCACATCCAGCTATAAAACCAACCCATGGTTTATTATACCATTTGTCAACTTTCTTAAGACGATTATCATATAATACAATCTCTTCGTTTAATATATTTATTTGTCTGTTCTTGTAATTTAATAACAAACTATCTTGACTAGATAAGAATTCATAATTTCTGATTTGATATTCCATATCTCGAATTAAAACAGTCTTGATACTGTCTTGATAAACTAATGTATCAATAGCATCGAATACTCTTTCTAATTCAGCGTTAGAAATTGTAGTAGAATCTAGACTAATTGAATCATTTGATATTCTCGTAGAATCGCTTACTATTTGTGAGTAAGATGTACATGACATTAGTAAAGTCGTTAATACGATTAATATTGTGTTCTTCATTTTTTATGCTTTTTCTTAAAGTCTTTTAATGTATCAACTGCATCTTTAGTATCTTTTACTTTGGATTTAGTTTCTGCTATTTTGGATTTAGTCTTTTTGATTTCCTCTTTAGTTGCCTGTTTATGTTCAGCAACATCATCAATTTTCTTTTGAGTATCTTTGAAATCGTCTTCTAATTTTCTTTTATCCTTTTTGAATTGTCTTTTTTCTTTAGAATTATTAAAGGCATTTGAAAAGAAAAAGATCAAGCCAAACAATGCAACTATGCCACCAGATATCCAAAGCCAAATTTTCTTAATTTTTTCCATTTCGTATTTCTAATTTTTCAAGATCAATTGATGCCTCTTCTCCATACTTAGCTTGTAATTCAGATACAACGTTCATTTCATTTGATCGTATTGTATGCAACTCGCTTACTAATTGATTTTTGTTATCTAACAATTTTGTAATTTCTTTTTCAAGAAGTTCTATTCTATCGTAACAACCTTTATATTCGTTGATTATAGATTGTACTTTAGTTTTTTCGTCTTTTGTCATTTATTTAATTTTTATAAGTATATTAATTTCTTGTTGGATCAAGCCCTTCCTTCATTTGTTGTTCCAGTTCCTGTTCCAGTTCCAGTTCCTGTTCCAGTTCCTTCTCCACCTCCTAAACCTCCTGTTCCAATTGCAGTCCCACCTGCTCCAGAACTAATGGTCAAGCTTTTCTGTGTTGTGAAATTAACCATAGCACTACCATTAAGTGAAAACCCGTGTGATTCATAAAAAGCTTTATTTCTTTTAGTATCTGCTATTAATTGACAAGCTTCTATTGTATCTAAAAAGAAATCTGAGGCATAGTCTCTCTGTATACATGGAGTAATAATTGGCATACCCCAAGATGTTTCTTTCAAAATATCTTGTTGATAACTTTGTATTGTTCCATTAAGATTTCTGTACAATTGATTACCTCCGGTAGGATAGTCATTGTATTCTTCAGATGTTGGATTGTTTCCTGTCTGAGCAGGTGCTTGGTATATAAACTCTAAATATGTGTTGTCTACATCTTGAGCAATACTCAAATTCCCTGTTCTAGATTGTACTATTCTCCATTGGAACGTTTGTTGTTGGTGATATTTTGAATAATCTGCAGCCATATCTGGATGAAATCCGTAAGTAGATTCATCATAATCGTTAGCACCATAAAAAGTACCTCCTGGAAGTAGAGTTGAGTTTGTTGTATTCTTGAAAGGTTTTGTCCATTTAATGTAATTTCCAAATTCTGATGCATCACCCGCCGAATGATTTTCCCATGCATTTGCATTTTGAGCTATTTGATAATCTTCTGAAAAGCTTCTTGAGTTAATGCCTCCACCAGCTGCTTGAATTGGTGCACATGTAGCAGTGAACCAGTTTGTTCGTAAAGTATTAACTGTTCGATTACCTCCACCGACATCATTTGTTGTGCTTGAACCTGATAAAGGATCTCGACCTGTTTCGTAACTAAATTTTCTTGATGGATTAGGTTCATCAAACATTGATATTCCTTTTACCGCATTATTAGGTAACTTTATTCTAAAGTTTTGTAGCTTCACCCAACTTTTAGGTCCATCGTTTGGAACTTGTTCTAGTGAAGTATCATTTAATGCAGTTTGTCCAGCAAAACGAGTCTGAGTTGAAGTACTATTCGCGTATCCACAACTGTTAGGTCCGTATACTGGTGCACCGATAGGTTCCTGTTCTCTAATAATCTGACTCATAGCCTGTTGAAATATTATACCCATTGGAATATTAAATGAAACCATTCCAATTCCGTTCGCATAATCTCCAGATGATCGATCAACATTTATAGGAACGAAGCGGAATTCTGCATCAGGTCCTATCCAATTAATAATATTTCCTGCAGAATTAGGAGTAGTTGATACTGGGTTAAAACCAAATGTATTTGGAGCACCGTTAGCATCAAAGTCGTTTGCTCTAATTGCATTCCTTCTTGCATCGTATCGAATTGGCCATTCGTTTAATCCTGGATTTCCAGTACCAGAAGTTTTTGTCATTGAACCATTAAATCTAAATTCACCTACACCTCTAGATCCGTTTCCACTAACTGACCACTCAATATTTGGATCTCCCCATTGATATAGGCTCCATGTCAAAGATTGAAAAATATTCGAATTATTATCATTTCCGCTAATACTGCTAGTTCCAGCATCACCGCTTGGCGCATTGCATCTATAATACATTTTTACTTTATCAGTAAACATTTCGTATCCATTAATTGAAAATCCTAAATGTGATTTTCCTCGAATTCCATAATTACTAGTAGCTCCTGGTTGATCCGATAATAAAGCTGCATAAGCTCCACTATTAGATTTTACACCTAGGCCTGTATTATTTAGACTTACGTTTCCAATCGATTCAAATTCTGTTAACGAATTTCTAATACCTAAAAATCTTATATTACCAGGACCGGTTTTATTTTTATGCAAGAATTCTAACGATATTTGATCTTCCCAACCTCCTGGATTAAATGCACTTGTTGACGCATATTCAGTATGATCCGCATTATTAGAAAGTATAATTCTTGGATACTGAAATCCTGTAATAAGTGTATCCGGAGTTTCTTTAATCGTTTGTAACGTTATACTTCCTGGAACAACTTTACCATAAGGTTCTATATTACCGATAGCACCATTATTAGATGTACCAACAATTTTAAGAGCAACATTGTCACTTGAATTAATCGGTCCGTATGCAACTATCGATCCTGGGGTGTAATTAATACCAGGTGTATTATCTCCAATAACAATTCTATGATATGCATCCATAGCGAGTCCTACAGATCCAGACCATCCTCTAGCAGAAGGTGTAGTACAATAATTAATTTCATCAATAAATGAATTTAACGTTAATTGGCCTTGCTGATCAGTATCATTATAATCTAAAGATATTGAAAAATCATTATGTGTAGCTCCAGCATAATCAGTATAATTAGCAAATATCAAATCTGCAACAGAGCCACTTAAACTATTTGTACTTATTGCAATATCGAATCTAGAATATTCACCATAATCTTTATTAAGAGTAGATCCAAATTTTTCGGTATTACCAATAACAATTCTACTAGAACAATCAACATCTTCAATCCAAGCACCAACCGTAAGAGAATCTGCCCAAATAGCGGTTCCTTCGCTAGATTCAGAAACCATAACTTGGCCAGTTGATGTAGCAGAATCTCGCATTCTTATACGACCAACAACATCTAAACTATTTGGATTAGCTAAATGCCATGTTGATGCAATTTGATCAACTGGACCGATTTGAATTCCGGCTGCAGTATTTGCAGAATTGTTAGATACATGTAATAATGTATTGTATCCCGGATCTCCAGATGTATCAATATTAATTCCATTACCAATTCCATAATAAGTAACACTTCCAGTATCAATATAACCTTTAACTAAACTAGTTGCCATTCTAGTTATGCCATTCCAATCCATATCTTGACCTGGTCTACTTGCAGGATCTACTACTGTAATATAAGGTCTAGTATTTGCATCTATACTATTGAGTGATGCACTGTTATTTCCATTAGATTTTATTAACGAAGGTGAAGGCCATGGTTTACCATGTTGTCCTGAAGCACCGCCACCATGTAATCTTGTTATGGCATTAGCTCCTGTTTGTAATTGTATCTTAGCATCGGATAGAGATTTAGTCGATAAGAAAAATCCACCAGCATTCCATGACATTCCAGTTGAACCAGAAGATCCTAATAAATAATAATCAATACCTTTAGCTTCAGAACTTGCTCCTACTCCTACAGTTCCGATTGATAAACCTATGTTCGAGGAAATACTCGGAAGAGGACCAAATCCACCAGAAATTAAATTTATACCGTTTTGAGATTCTAACGAGATAGATGGATTATTCTGTGGAGCTAAACCGGCTGAAACCGAATCTGTCCAGTTAGTAATTCTTAAATTCATTAATGAATCTACAACTATGTTAGACCATGATTCAGGAAAAGCAGATGAGGCTAACCCATTAGTATCTTCTCTACCTAAGGTTATTCCACCACCAATTTGTCGTTTAGCCTCACCGAGCTCATAGCTTTCAAATGTTTTTCTAGGTGAAACAAAAAGCTTTGGCATTGAATCTAATGGCCAAACGTTAATATTGTTTCTATCAGAAGATCCTTTAAGACCTCCTAACCAAAGTATTTCTCTCGAATATTGTGCAGTAATACCAGCAACTAATGCGTTAGGATCAGAAAACAATTCATTTCCTAAATAATCAGTATCACCTTTTAGTAAGTAAAAATTAGATGTAGGTCCTAAATTAGCGACTAATGAATTATTCCATAATGTCGGATTTGCACCTTCATAAAAACTACCAAATAAATTAGCGCCAGAATCTCCTTGTGCACCGGTAGGTCCAGTTAAATTTAATCCAGTATCATCGAATGTATTTGCTAATTCATTCCATTCCCAAACTTGGCCAGTAGGTCCATTTGGTGAATTTGCTTCAGATAAGAATAAATCTCCTTGATATAATGTTGTTCCTATTTCAGATTCTGTTGCAGTAATACCTACATACCATTTATTCCCAGGATCACCTTTAGGACCGGCAGGTCCAGCTAATCCTTGAGGACCAATTGGTCCAGGAGGTCCACCACCGGCAAGAATGAGTTGGTCAAAATTAAAATTGACTTTCTCCATAAACTTCTCGAGAGTGTCGCTTAATATTATTTCCTTTATGACTATCGACATTTGTCCTGTTATTTTTTAATCAAATCTACCTTAAATGAGATAGAGTAGTTTTTAAGTTTGGGTATATTATATATCAACGTAAAATCTAGAGGTGAATCCGTGAAGAACTTTATACTTAAATTCTCACTAATTTTGTAACCTTGTCTTAATAATTCAAAATTTGTTAAGTCTAATTCAATTGGCTCTAGTTGATTAACATTATTTGCAAATCTATTTTCGTAGAATATTATTTTATCAACTTTGTACCTTTGGAATATGTTATCTCTGATATATTTTTCAATATCATCATCTAATCCTTCTTCTCCAAACGAAATTAATGGATTGATAAAGTCGTTAAATTCTGTGTCAATTCCATCTGCTCGTAAATAGTTAATTAATGCTTTTGAAGAAAACACGTTTAATATCAATTCTTTTTTATCAGTTCTACCAGTGTCTGCAGACGGTTGAGGTCTATCTACTGTATTTGCAGGTCTTGATAAAGGCTTTGGTGTTGATGTAATATCAATACGTTTTACAACATCAGCAGAAACATTATCTATATTTCCTATACCACCTTCTAATTCATCTTCATCAATGAGTTCCCATGTTTCTAAACGAATTTTATCAGGAATACTTAATATCTTAGATCCCAAAAATGATTTATTTTCAATAGTACCTTGATATCCGATAATATCTTCCGATGTAGTTCTATCAATAGCTTTCTTATAATAATTTAAGTCCCAATTGCTTAAAAATATATAAAAATCACGCTTATCGATAGTTGTCTCGCCAATTCTAGGATACACACTAGGTAACGAACTATTCGATAGAGATATAACACCACTAGGATTTTCCGGATTACACTTGTTATAAAAATAATTTTTTAGACTAAAGTTATCGCTTGAATAGACATTAAATTCTAAATTCTGATATCCATCAAAACCATAATATCGAGTTCCTTTTATTTCACCTTCAGTAACCCATGATTCTGAATCATATGCATTACCTTCGTTAAAATCTAAGAATCCAAATATATTAGTAAATTTAGGTTGATAACGACCATTGTATCTAGAAAGAATATTAATATTAGCTTGTGGCGTAGTACCCATTTCAAATCCTGCAACATTTCCACTAACGATCGAATCTAATTCGTTCGGTACGTTACGATCCTCAATTGGTCTTAGATAATTAGCTTTCCATAGTTCATCAGGAATAGACATTTCGATCAATTTATCGTTAAGAACAACACTACCATCAGTTTTATATGTAATATACTCGATACTAGGATCTCCTTGATTAACTAGATCTGCAATATTTGCAAATGATAGAACATTAATAATTCCTGAATATGCATTAAATCCTCCATTTTGATAAATAGGAATTTGATAAAATAGTCCAACTGGGCTTCCGTTTTTTACTGGTGATGGCGCTGGAATGCTCCATGGGTACCCATACGCATTTGAAATAACAACACCGGTTGCGGTTTCTATAATAGAAACACTACTATAATCAACTGTATTAGATGTAATATTTGTAAGGCCAGAAATTTTAATAGATAAAGTTCCTGCAGGAATTGGGTCCGCTAATGGTATTATAATATCGTTGTAAGCGCCTAATTGATCAGGTTGTAATTCGTTAATCAAATCTGGTAAAGTACCGTTTTGCGTGTTTATTCCGAATGTTGCAGTTCCGTTATCAAAAAGATCCCAGTCATACAAAGCACCTCCTATTTCACGATCAGAAGTTTGATATGTACCTCCATCAATTTCTATTTGATCGCGTAACGTATATAATAATGTACGATCTATAAAATAATCGTTAGGATCAATTGAATTATTTGCTGCAGCTCCAAACTTAGTAAAATTATTATCCATAAGTCCTGCTTCAATAACTAATGTTATCGTTCTGTGCAGCTCATTTTCTATAAATTTAATAGTTGTTCCTGTCTGAGTTAAACTAAGAATAGAAGCAAATTTATAATCGTTATATTTAGTATTACGTCTTAAACGTTTTTTGTTCAAATTATAATCAATTGGAGTTCGATCAAATCTTTCTTTTACAATAATCTTAGCTCCTCGAAATAAAGTCTCTGCAAATCTCGCTTCGTTTGCATACGCAAATTTTGAATATTTTATTTGTTGATCTACTGGATATACATAAGTTCCACCAACAACTGTTTCTCTCGTAAAGTATTCCGTGAAGTAATCAGTATCCATGGATGTAGGGCCATCTACAGTAGCTAATCCGAAATCTGGACTATTAGGACCACTTGCATAAGTAGATCCTATGTTTATTGCATTATTGAAATAAGAAAATGAATTAATTCTTTCTTCTAAATTCATGTATGGTGGATATTTTTGCAAATAAAACCATTCATGCGTATAGAATTTAGGATTAGCACCAAATTCTCTAAATGATGGACTAAAATTGGGATACCTAAAGGCACCATCAACATTTAATCTATAAGGATTTTGTCGAACATCTAATCCACTATCATCAAAAACCCATTTATTAACAAAAGGAACTACTCTAGAATCAACCGCAAATTCTTTTATTTCGTTTTCTTTCAATCGATCATATTCATTATATATCGGAGTGTCTGTATCTTCTAACAAATTTGGTATACCCATTAGAGAAAAGAATTCACCACCTTCGACAAATTCAGAAGATGCACCAATGATAGAACTGACCCATCCAGTAGGACCAGTTAATCCTGGAATGCTCGTATCAAATGATGAAGTTGCACCAAAAGGTCCTGGACTCGATGTCAAGTAAAATTTCGATAAAGCTTTTGGTGATGCATCGGCATTCTTTTTATATTGAGTACTGTAAAAGTCAAAGTCAAAATCCTTCAAAGGGTATATAGAAAGCAATCCACAATTATTATATCTCAAAGGAACTATCGAACATTGTTTGTTAGATGTTAACAAAATATTTTCGTTAGTATCTTTAATATTAACTGTATAATATGAATCAAAATTATCAAATCCTATTATCTGGCCAGACTTATCTCGCACAACCTCATCTAAATAAGGTACAACTGTATTTATTTTAGAATATCCATCTGAAGTAACCAAATACTTATCCGTAGAGAATAAATCGGTATCTTCTGTTGATACTTTAATCTTCGCTTTAGTATTATTATTACCTCCAACAAATTGTCCTGTAGCCAAAAAACCTAAGACTGTCGTAAATGGTTGTGGACTCGATTGATATAAAGATGAAACATAATTAGTTGATTGTCCGGAGATAAATCTAATCGGAATATCTTCCGGTAAAATTACTTGCGTAAATGAAGTTACTTTTATTTTATTCCAAGTTTCACTACTAACTCTTGAAAAAATTACAACCTTAGTTCCTATAGCAACAGCTGAGATAGCAACTAAATCAGGATAATAATCATCCATATTCCTAACACAACTTGCAAACGCAATTGCACGATCTTCATTACTTCCTAATGTACTATATAAATTAGAAGATGATGTTCTTATAGGTATTGTATTACTAGCGGTTGCTGTAAAAAAATCTATGAAATCTAATTGTGCAGGATCATTACTATCAGTAAAGAATATTCTAAATTCATCATCGTTTAATGGTGCACCATCAAATTCGATAACACAAGCTGGTCTACCTTTGATATCATAATTAAATTCAGACGTAACATAATTATCAGGATTTTGAAATCCTGTAAAATCTTTCCAATTTACATTTTTGTCATTAAGACGTAAAGTGTTCGAGTTAAATTCTGACGAATTTTTAATTTTATGAAAGTTTCCAACTGCATCTTGACAATATCCTATTCTAGCTTTTCCATAAACTATTTCGTTAGGAAAAAACGAAGTACCACCTGGATCTATTGATGAAATTACTGGTTCTTTTGCATATACAACAATACCATTTTCGTTAGTTTGTACTTGATCTTGTATATTATCTTCATACGCTATATTATTTTTAGTTGGTATAGGTAATTGATCAGACGCAAATCTATCGTTAAACAATGCGTTTCCATCTACAAAGAATTCGTTATATTGAGCTTTATTAACGTACAATCCAAAATATCTTTGAAATCTATAGTCTTCTACATCAGCATCATCAAAAAGAAATTCTAAATTAATAATGTTAGGATGCGCAACTCCCATTTCAGAAAAGCCATCGGTTATTATATTTTCATATTCAATAATCGTTTTGTCATTTGGCCATGAATTGTAATACATTTCCTTTTTCTTACTACAAAAACCAGGCTTATCTAAATTAATTCCGTTATATTCGAAATAATCATTTTTCGGCCAATTAGCAATAATAGAACTTTCCGGGAAGTTTTCGTTATTAGCATGTTTCCTAATATATCTACCAAGATTAGAAGTTTCTCTAAGATCAAAGCTAGATATAATAGTACTTTTAGATAAAATGTTATCAACAAAATTATTATTATCGATTAATCTATCTGAAGCTGTTTGAAAATCTCTAGTGCCTGGAATTAAATTTTTAGAATTTACTGAAACAGGATCCTCAATTCTACATATAATAAAATAATCAGGTATATTAGATGGCTCGATCCAAAGAGGCGCTAATAAGCTATACTCTTCATCATATAATTTCGAAGGTTTTGTTTCTGCTCCATACGAATAGAACATATCATACTGAAATCCGTACAATTCTTTTACTGAATTAACATCATCTCTTTGATATAAATCAAACGCAATCTGATTTGATGTTCTTCTGCCATTCTGATTATAGAATCTATAAAGATCGTAATAATAATCACCATTAGATGATACTTTGAATCCTTTATATTTAGACTTTGAAAGCTCTTCATTAGCATCGAACGATTCTAAATATAAGCGATCCGATCCATCAGTTATCAATTTGATATTTGATGTTAATTTAGGATTTGTTCTTAATATTCCAAATGATGTTTTATCAAGGATAGGTTTACTCATAGTTTATTTATCTCTGTTTCAAGATGACAGTTTAATCGATAGAACCTAATAAGCTTGATCCACCACTACTTGGTGACTTATCCGAAGCACCGGAAAGTCTAGGATTCAAAAACTTAACTGTTCTAGCTAAATCGTCAACTACGTTTTCTAATTGTCTATTAGGTACCTCTTCGTATTGTAAAGAGTTAGATCGGTATCTAGCTGTTATTTCTATATCAAATGAAAATCTGTCGTTTTGATTCGAGTAAATATCTATTCCAAGCCTTTTTCTATATTCTAATTGAGTTGTCTGATTTGTAGGATCTCCACCAATACTTCCAAGACCAGTAGTACCTTCTCCGAAGAAGTCAGACATACGATATTGAAATATGATAGGAATATTTATTGAATTTTTAGATCCAAATGATAATTCCTTAACAGATAATTGATTAGATCCATCTACATTAATAGCACCGGTATTGTTAGTCGGTGATAAAAATAAATATGCACCACATGAATTTCTACCGATTAAGTATTGATCATATTCTTCAAAGGCCATTTTACTTAAGTATGCAGATTTTGGTAAACCGGTAGCTAAATTATCAAAATAATAATAAGCAGCTTGTTTATTAGATCCATCAGTAATATCACTTGCATTTAATGGTGCAAATCCTGAGTTTCTTACTCCAGTTGGACCGAATGCTCCAGTAGATGTTGGTGCAGCAGTTGAACCAGCAAAAACAGGGCCCCATGTAGGAATTAACGGATGTAACATATGTACATAAATTCCATCGTTAGGTGCTGTTGTATAATTCGTATTATCTGTTTGTAATATTCCATCACCACTCCAAATAAATTGTCCTGGGTCAGATGTTGTACCGAAAGGATAACCACCAGCTAACGTATATTCGTGTTCAACATAACTAACTAAATCGTTTCCAATCGTTGGGAAGTCATTTCCTGGATCTGCAGGTAATGTAGCCATAGAAACACCACTGGCTCCAGCATTAACATCTTCGTATAATTTAGCGTTACCTTCAATATTTAAGTATCTTGTATTGATGAATTGTCCTTTAACTTGACCTGATTGATATGGTAAATTTTCAAATTGATTGTATGTATTTACTAAATCTGCATCTAAATTTGATGGTCCTAATGGAACTGAATCATACTTACGTGTAAGATTATAATCGCTATCAGATGCATCATATCCTAATCCAGGATTCCATGATTTGTTAACTTCTTCAGTAAAGTTACCGTATTGTCTAGCATATAATTCAAGATTAGATGCGTTAACATTTGTAAGTCTAAGAGAATAAGTTTTACTAACGATAACACCTTTCTTAATATCTAAGTCTTTAACATCATCTTTATAATTTCCTGCAAAGTATTTAATGTTGGTATCCGGCTTAATAACTTGTTCATTTCCTATTGGATCTAATATAATTACTTGAAGTACACCCTTTTCACCAGTTATAGCTTCTTCTATAAGTCTAACCCTAGTTTCAAAATCACTAAGTTTTTCGAATAAATTAATTACGTTTTGTTCATCTGTTAGAAATCCACTTGCAATCATCGTTGCTGGATGTGCATAAAAACTTTCGTTTTGAGTGAATTGCTCAGAAACATGTTGTGTAACTCCAGAATCAGCTAAGGCAGCTGTAACTTCTAAAGATTCAGAAGTTTCTCTTGCTTGTTCTATAATATTTCCAATTTCATTAGTACCAACTAATTCTTCCGGAAAATCAATTCTAATAATTTCGCACCAATCTGATTCAGTTGGATTTGTAGGCCATCCAGCTTCAGATAAAGATTTTATTTGAAATTCAACTCCTTCACCTTGTCTAATAGGAATTTCTAATTGATTTGAATTAACCGAGTCTGCATTTTCAACATCATTAACTTCCCAAAAATAATTTCCGTTTGAAGGATCGATCGCTCGTTTTCTTACTGGTGTTAAAAATTCTTCCCATGTACTAAAAGTACCTCGCCTAACAGTACCATTGTTATCAGTAAATTCTATTTGATCTGGTTGATTAGATCCACCATCTTGTGTTACATATCTGTATCGTACTTGAAATTGTACAACTTCTTGAGGACCTGTTCTTGCAGATGGTACTGCTTCAGGAACTGGCCAAAATCCTTTAATTCTATATTTAGGTGAAATACCTTCAAGATTATCAGATTCTGCTAACGAAATTATTTCATCTACCGAAGATTTTAATAACGTAGAAGCGCTTGAGCTTTTGTTAATTAATTCACTTAATTCTGATAAATCTGTATCTCTAGCTGCTTGCGATGTATATCTTTTTGTATTAATATCAGATCTCTTTTGCTTGATCGATTTGTTTAATTGATCAAGTTCTGATTGAATACTAATTTTTTCAGTTTGTAGATTCTTAATTTTAGCTATTCTAGAAACATCAGTAATATGATTGTTAATTTGTAATACCTGAAAATCAGTATCTCTAGCATCTGGAACGTAAGGAGTTTCTCCTAGAGTTGATGGTGGTATTCCATCCTTAGCCATATTATAAAGCAAAGATCCAAAATCCACAACTTGTTCTTGGTAATATTCTTCTAACGAAAGTTGTTTACCTTCGTCATCTAATATATTAAGATTATTTGAATAAAATGCAACTCCAGGCGACCATTCTAATGCAGGAATCTTAGATATCGGATTGATTGCCTTTACAAAAACAACCATATATTCGTTAAAACCGATATTCATATCTAAATTAACTGGTGCACTATCAGGACTATAATAAGATAACGTACTGCCTATTGCAATTGTATCGTATCCTTCGATTAATCTAACTTCAATGATATTTCCAGAATCTTCATCTATGTTTATAATTTCATATTTGGTATTGTTACTAGTACCTTCACCAACAATAACAATACTATCACCAATTTTTAATTGTTGTGTTTTTGAAAATTCTGATACCGCATCATTGTAATTTAATGTATCTAATTGAAATCTAAATCTACGTTTTTGAGTTGTTACACCATCAACTTCTGCATCAATCAATTCATCAAAAACTCGTTGAACCGCAAAATTACCAAAGAATCTAATTTCTCTTGGTGGCATATCAATAACATCTTCATCTAAGAAATACGTTATTCCGTTAGCAAGTAATAATTGAAAAAACGAAACATAATCTAGATTAGATGCTTGATTCAATTGATTATTCCAAACATTTAATTTAGAAGAATTGTCTAGGTTCAAAATAAATCTTTGAACTTTACACCTTTCAGTATCCGCTGGAATTTGATTAGTAAAATTAAAACTAACATATAGTAGAGGATTCAAGAAAGATTCAAAAAACCAATTATTTTTAGATTCAAATTGCGTTGGTGCATTCATCGTTGTGATAGCACTACCTTCTAATTGAAGATTAGATATTATAAGTTTTCTAAACGAACCATCCTGTAATTGAACGTTCGCATTAGAATCGCCAATTCCTGATAATTGTTTTATATTACTATCTAGTCTATTAATATCTGCTTTAATTTGACCATAACTAGGAACAAAAACTTTACTGATCTGATTATTCTCGTCAATAACGTCTATCTCAACTACATCAGCATCCGTAGTCGTGATATCTGACAACTTATTCATTATCTCAAGCCCATTTTGATTAATTCTCAAAAGATTATTAATCAGAGAAGATAAAGAATACTTTGTACTAAAATCTATATTTGTGTCAGCCATTATTTATTTGTTTTATTTCACTACATCTATGTAAAAAGAATAGGTACTTTCATTTACACATATTATTTCGATTATTGGTTTTGTTGTGACTAAATCAGCAACAGTTAAACTACCTACAAGAACACCATAGTTACCTAAGCTTTTAGTGTTTTGTGCATCAGTCTTTATATTTATCGTATGAATATCTAAATTAATATCATCTGCAAAAACAATTCTCATTGTTTGTCCTTGTTTCCATTTATGATTTGTATCATCTAAATTAATTGATATACTTCCTAATACATCTGGTGCTGTTGCACCTATATTTCTAAAGTAATTTGTATATTCTCCAACTAAAATTCTGTTACCGTTTGTTGTATCAAAAGGCTCAGAACCGGCAGTTGGACCGTACATTAAATGTCCACTAGAATTTAAGCATTGATTAAACACATAATAACCTTGAACTTTATTTTCAATAGAAACTTGATTTGGTACCGATTGATCAACAATAATTCCAGGTCCAGGTTGAATAATGTCTGTATTATACGTTAATTGTACGTTAACTTCACCAGTTAATATATCGTTTATGTTACTAGAATTCTGTCTAATTAGATCTAAAATAACAGTCTCATCTTCGAAATTTAATTGAGCATTGTTTAGGCCAGATTCAAGTGAATTAATTCGAGAAGTTAATAGATCAATAGTATCTTGACTAAAGTAATATTGTTCTAAATTTGTTAATCTGTTTTCGATGTTAATTAAATCGACTTTTTGATCGATAAACATATCTGCAGATTCTTGTAATCGAACTGATGCGTCTGCAAAAAGATCCATACCAAATGTAAGATCCTCTCGAATAACAGTCTCAACACCAACATTATCATTTTGAGTATCAAACTTTATGTTTAATTTAAGGCCATATGAATTACCATTTAATTTAGTAACAGGATTTGGTTTGAATTTCTTGAAGTTCTTTAATGAATCATAAGTAGTACCATTATCGTAATCATCTACTACAAGTACACCATATAAGTTTCTTGCAAAATTATCAGGATTTGAAACATCGTAAGAATCGTAATAAACTAAGCATATATTAAATTCAAAATCAGAACTTTGTGCTGAGGCGTTGAATTCATCGATAGTAGTTAATTGTGCATTGTTTGCAATAGGATAATAACTTTCTGGATTGAAGTCTAATGTAACACCATCCATAGAAGATAATAATAATGGTATAGCAGTACCTGATTGCTTAAACGCGGTTGAGCCTACATTTGTAGTGTTTCCGAATGTAGCACCTAGTTGATATGTATTTGTACTCATATCATCGAAGTAACCATCATTAAATAACCCAAATGGAGTCGAAGATCCTAATGTATCTCTTCCATATAAAGTATCTGTTGCAGATTCCCATGATTCGTTCGGTTTGTAATTAACATCTTCTTCAGTCTTAAATAACACTAAAGGCGTACCACCATGGCTAGTAGGTACATGAATATAAATTTCTGAATAAGATTGTCCTCCTCGCGAAATATTATTAATAACATCAATGTCACCAAGATACTTTACAACTTGATTATATCCATTTACAGATGTTGGTGTAATTTTTTCTTCTCGATATCTATTAGGTATTGTTGATTCGTTAGTGGTGTTAGCATCTTGCCATCTGATAGCATTTAGATTCTTCATAAAATGCCAGAATATCCTTTCAGCGGATGTAGGCAATATCGTTTCATCGTAAGCTTCGTTAAAGTTATTTTGACTATCTAATACTAATTGTTCAAAGTTTAATGCATACGATTGAAATGCTTGTGCAAAATTAAAATTGCTATCTGCGTTAACATTAGTTGCTATTGGACTTCCAGAAGAAGATCCTCCACCAAATGAATCCAAAGCTTGCCAGACAACTGAGTTATCTAAATTCTGAGGTATTCCTGCTTTCGGTAAGTCTAAAAGAGCGTATTTAGAAAATACAAACCTAGCATTGTCATCAGTAAAAGTTTTTGAAATATCTTTTGCTGCACTTGCAAATGTAAAGAATGTACCTCCTTGTACTCGTAAAGGTTTTAATAATGGAGTCGCCATTTAGTTAAATGTTTTTATTATAAAGTCATTTCAATTTTCCACCAAGTTGCACCGGTTCCGTTATCCCACCAAAGTCTTAAAGGTGCACTTGCACCAGGACCCTCTTCAGTCATAACTAAAGTACCAAGTGGAATAGATGATGTTGGTCCAACTGCAGAGAAACCAGCACCAGTTAATCTTGGTAAAACCACACCTCCAACCGTATCAGTTGTAGCACCAGGATCTCTCAAATCCCATGTTGGATAATATGATCCAGGTGTAGAAGTTTCTTCTAAATTAAACTGTGCTAATTCGAGTAAAGAACCAATCACTAAATGACTAGTTTCTGCAAGCTTAATATTTCCATTAACCATATTAAGATCTCCTGAATTAATAAGTAAAGCATCTGTAAGAGATGTACCATTAATAGTCAATCCATTAGTTAGTATATCATTTGCACTTCCATACGATGAATTATCAAATCGTCCACTGACGATATCGAATGCACTTAGTATTGAGTTTAACGCATCTTCCAATGTTTTGAAATTATCGTTGATCGTTATTCTGGATCCGCTAAGTGAATCAGTTCCGGCGATCGCTGTAGTTGTTACTGCCATGGTTTTAGGTAATTTTTACAAATTCTTTTTTCGTTTTAGTTTTCTTATTTCCTTGATTATCTGTTATTTCCAATTCGATAGTATAACTACCAGTCTGTGTAAACAAATAACTGAAGTAAGGATTATTATAGTATATATTCACCCACTCAGGATCATTTTCCTTGATGAGTGTCCATTTTGGCGAAGTCTTTCCATGCATTGGAGAATTACTGTAAGTAAATTCAATTTGTGTCAATAAAGGAAAGTCTTTCGCATATTTATGTATCCGTGTTGTATTCCAACTATTATTTGATGTTATTGTTCTACCACACATAGTTCCTGCAAAACCGGATGTACCTCCTAGTACGTCTCCATTATATCCAGTTGCACCAATTGGTCCAAATTTAACACAATCATAATCGTTGTCAGTAAAATTAACTTTACTTCCTTGAATTTTTATTGCAGACATTCCGCTAGGTGGTGGAAATACTGTAGATCCAGTAGGTCCAGTATATCCTGAAGCGCCGTATATAATATTCCATCCATAATCAAGTATAGGACCATCTATATTAAT
>WLWH01001043.1_pt1 | contig 19956 bp, 20 predicted proteins | sample 6712741 | NCBI WGS metagenome assembly WLWH01 (sample SAMN12718694, study PRJNA515312) | sponge metagenome | isolation source: marine sponge | host: Mycale hentscheli | place: New Zealand: South Island, Marlborough, Capsize Point | collected 2003-05-01
TACAACAGCAGAACCACCAGTATCTTCAAATAATTCTAATCTTGGGGCATTTAAAACTCTGTCATAATTATATCCAATATTAAATACAGACCAACTTTGAACTATACCACCAACATTTCCAGAAGTTGTAATTGATTCTATCCTAATTTGAAGTCCAACTCCTTGTCCGGAATCTCCCCCAAAATATCTTGTATTATAAATTCGTCCAGCAACATACCCAGAACCGTCAACTGGATCTCCTTGTGGGTCTAATGAACCACCACCAGTTTGTAATGTTTTCAATCTTAAAAGCATTGAACCCCCCATATAATAATCATTCATATCTGTATAAAAATATTCATTGCTCCAATCTCTTGTAATTCCAGAAGCCGGTGATGCTTTTGGAAAAAATGTTTCACCCAAACTTCTTCTACTTAACATTGTAAGTAAATTATTATTACTACCAACAAGAACATTTCCATTTGAAAATTCCCATACGTCACTATCACCAGTTCCCAATCTATTTGGATTTTGTATTGTTCCTTGCCCACGATATGTCTTATGATATAAAAAAGGCATTCTGGCAGTATTTTGCCCACAATGATTTATATAAAAACTATATTCGAGATTAACTTGATTATCGACAAATCCTTCTTCATTCTCTTCACCTAAAAATTCAATTACTTCATCGCTTGCTCCTTTACTATTTAATATAACTTGTTCTAATGAAATTGTATCACCAGCATTCACAATTATTCCAGTAGTCGAAACAATATTAGTCCAATTATTTTTAAATTTATCACTTGCTTCATCAAGATTATTATAAGATGATTTACCCCTTAATCTATTACATTCTAATAATAAATATTTTGACATTATATATTATTATATAATGATAAAATAAAATCAAAAAAACTTGAAAAAGATTTGTCAGCAAAATGCACAAATCATTATAGTGATATTTGCATTTCGCTGACAAAAAATAAGATACATTAAATAATAAAATGTTTAGGCGGATACTTGAACATCGCCGTTTCTTATATTAATAACTCTTTCAACATTACTGAAAAATCTAATTTCTCTTGCTTGTTGTTTGTCTTGGGTTCTTAATTCTTTACATTGATAAACAATTGGTTTAACTCCAACTCGTTTGCCATTTCCTAAAACATTAAATCCACTTGTAGTTAAATCAACTCCAACATAATGAGACATACCACGAATATCTGTTGTTCTATCAGCATTTGCACCATTTGGAAGTTGGTGTGCTTCAATTTGTCCAATATACATTGAATTTTGATTTAGTGTATTATCGGCATTTGCTTTGTTTGTATCAGCATCTAAACTATAAAGTTGTTTAGGAACTTGAAGTGGTTTCGCCATGACTTTTGAAAGCTCATTATATTTTTGTGCTGGGTTTTTCATATCTCTATCATATAATCTTTGCTCATTAATTCTAAAATTATATTCTCTATCGGTTAAATCTGCTTCACTGTGATATAATCCCAAAAGACTATGTGCTTTATTTGTTTCTTTTTCAGCAATCAAAATGCTTCTTACAACACGTCCAGATACTGCGATATCTCTTTCAATTTTTTGTTCTGTTATTGCTGGTGATGTTGGATTATTTACTGCGGGAAGTTGATGTGTTGTTAAAACCATATCTTCATAAATATAACTTAAACCATTTTCACTGAAAATTGCTTTTTGTGTTGCTTCCATTGAACCATCTTTATAATATAAATGGTCGCTATAGAATTTTATATTAGTTTGTGAAGGTTTAATAACACCAGAAGAACCAGAACCAGCGGGGAAACAACAAATAGTTCCATCAGTAAGTGCGGTTTGAGTATTAAGAACAAGTCGTAAAAATACATTTTCTTTCATTGCGAAAAGTGGTAATTGACGACTTCTCATGAATGGAATGAGTTGAGAAAGTGGAACACAAAAAATTGGTGTGGTGCTGTCATCATCTGTTGGTTTAATAAATGCTGGAACAACTGCTCTTGCACCATTATCATTAGCAAAAGTATTATATTGTAAATCTTTAGGCATTAATCTTCCCGTTGCATCATCAACTTCACAAAATCTATCCATGGAATTTCCACTTTTAACTTGTTCGACATATGCTCTATGTTCTGGGGTTTCAAATTGTCGAAGCATAGTTTGATAATGTCCATAATCTTCAGTTGAAGCAATAACCTTCGAACCACTCATTAAAAAGGCACTTTTGACTAAACCATGAATTCCAGTTTGTAAAGGGAAAAAAGCATCAGCAACTCCATTTGCGGTTCTTACTGCTAATGATACAAATGAACCACCATCCAAAATGCCATTTTTTGGTATTTGAAAAACTATTTCATTATCACTTGCGGTTATAGGGTCTAATATTTCCGTTTTAATTTCCATATTTGAAATGGTTGGCAAAGTTTGAACTTTAAGAATATCTGGTAATTGAGAACTCATTTTATATATATCTTATATAGATATTTTAATTATTATTTTTTTTTAATAATAATTAAATTATTTTTTTTAAGTTGAAAAAAATTTGTCAGTGGTTAGAAACATAATTAATATGCTTTTTTGTTTTGAAGTGTTTTGTTTTATCTCTTACTCTTGATACCGAGCCACAAATACAAGTAAATTTAACTTTGGATTTTTCACTATTTAATTCATTATATTTTTTATTATATTCTTTTTCTTTTTGTTTTTGTTCTGGTAAATTTCTCCATTCTTTTCTTGTCCTTAAAGGGACAACTTTATTAATACATTCATTTGACTTAATATAATCTGCTTCTAATAATAACATTTCTTTTTTATCTGTAAATTCTCTTTCTTCCACTAAATATATTTTTGGGTTAATAAAATCTTTTGTCATTGTGTTTTTCGTTTGCTTGTGTTGTGCTAATCTATTACATAAATATTTTTGAGTGGTTGAACCATAATAAGTTTTATTATTATCATCAACGATTTTGTAAATTTTTCCTTTCATTTTTAATATTACTTGTGGCGATTTGTTTAAATGGTTTTATTAAGTATTCACCATAATCCCATTTGGAGAATATTGAAGTGTATTTTTTGCTAATACAAAAGAATATATGGCATTTGGTGATTTACCATCTAAATTACTCACAATTCGTGTGGCATATGATTGTCCTTTAAAGCTCATACCCATATCACTCACTCTATCCATTGCTAAACCAATACCGAAATTTCTTGCTCCCGCATCACTATCTTGACCTTCTTGACGTGCGAATGTTAATACATCTTTATATGGAACTTTATCTTTTCCGCCATAACTTAATAATTGTTTATTGTTAATCATTCTCGATAAATTTGAATAATCTTGGAATGCATTGAGATATTGCTGAAGAACTTGAACTTCTGGTAATCCTTCAGTTGAATTGTTTTCGACATCGACTTCATAGTCGAGACCAAGTTTTACACCACCACGACTGAATGAAACTTTCTTTAATGTAGCATCGGCATTGTAATTTGTTCCAGTCCCATCAGTATTTCTTAAAGCATTATTTGTGAAACCGTCATGAGCATAATTATTGGCATGAGATACTGGCAAGAATGTGTGAAAAACGCTTAATACTTGACTATTTGCTAAATTATATGTTTGTGTGCTGTCATTTGAATTGATAACACTATATAATGAAGAATATGAATTATATTGGAATGCTCCAGACCCAGCAACACTTAATTGTGCTTGTCCCTTATCATCTGGCACAAGTAAATCACCACTGACTGAAATATCTTTTAATTGATAAAATGCTCCCGCATTATCTCCAGCATTTGCTCCGCTTAATACTTGTTGGTCGCTTGCCAATTCAAGCTTCAATTTTAAACCATTAATTCCATTCATAGAAAGTGGAATAGGGTTTCCGCCTTGAAGCATACCGCAATATAAAGGAATGCTAAAATGCACTTCATTATTCACTAAATTTCCAGTAGCATCTTTTAAACCATTCATATTCGCAACATTGGATTTTTCACTCATGAAGTCTTGTTCGCTATGGGTTGAACTTAAAATACAAGATACTAATCTTCCATATTGTCTAATTGCTTCTAATGACTGGTTTGTTGCTTCACTACTTAAAACAACATTTTGAAAACATGAATGAACACCAACTCGACCATTTAATTCAACGACATTTGCTCCACCACCTTTTGCATCATTGTTATTAACTATATCACCATTTGCTCTATTAACTCTCAAAACTCCGTTAATTCTAACTGAACTTGGTCGAAGAAATTTCGCTTGTGCTGGTATGGTTAGTTCAATAATAGGGTTTCCGCCCCTAAATGAATAAGTATTATTTGCGGGTTGATTACTTGGGAGTATTTCAAACTTTTCAACATTAACAATATTTGGAGAACTCATTTTATATATATCTTATATAGATATTTTAATTATTATTTTTTTTTAATAATAATTAAATTTAAATAAAAAATCAAAAAAGTTGTCATCAAAATGTGTAAAAATGTATATATATATTTACATAACGCTGACGCCATCTTTATTAATGGTAATACGTTTTAATCCATATACATAATTATTAAAGAGTTTATCTTCAACTGCTCCCGCATCATAATCGATACGAAGTGAAAGTGAATTTGTTGATAAATCCATAACTTGTCCATATTTTGTTAAAGCACGAGCGATGCTGAAGTGTTTGGCGATTTGCTGAAGATTTCTTACTGGTTCATTCACATTAACTATTGCTTTTTGTAATTCACTTGTATGTAAAGCTTCATTACGATTTTCAGTTCCGCCACCAACTGCTTGACGATATCTTGTTAATGGTGCAAGTCTTGATGGATAATGTTGAGTTCCCCAAACCCATTCATAGTTCTTCGCATTATCAACAAGACCAGTTAAACTTGAATGTCCAAAACCCCTAGCACGAGCATTTGAAGTTGGTAAAGGTTGGCAAAACAATGATTTTGCTCTTTGCATGAGTGTTGGTATTTGAATTTGAGTTAATCCAAGTCTATTTGCTTGATTAAATCTGTGTAATTCATATGTCATGAAATCCATTGAAACTCCCTTTTCACTTTGTGATGCTTTAAGTAATCCAGCAACATAATTTGCGGGTGGTTGAACACTTTGAACGATTAATTCAATATCACTTATTGTGTATGTTGGTGCTAATACTACGCCATTCTTAACATTTCCAGCATCATCAGTTGGTAAATAAACAGCACGTCCAACTTGTCTATCTGCTACTTTATAAAAAATTCTACTACCATTAGCATGGTTGTGTGCTAATCCAACATCATTATTTCTATCTGGAACATAAGAAATTCGAACATTACCACCAGTTTCACTAAATCCAACAACATCTCCTAAAACTTCTTCATTTGCTGATGTGGTTGCATCACAAATATACAGTCTATCACCAACTTCAAAAGGATTAGATGCCAATGGGCAATCTGTTGGAGCAAAAAATGGGTCTGTTCCAGCATTTCTAAGCTCTTCACCAGTATTTTTTTGACCACCAGTTAATCCAACAAATCTACCAGCAGATTGCTTTGTGCTATCTTCACCACGTAAATCAACATATCTATGAGACCTTAAAATATCTTCAGTATCTAAAACAATTCTTAAACCATTCATTGCTGAAACTGGAATAATATTTCCTTGTTTCCAAATACCAGAATTTAATGGCAACATGATTGTTGGTGTATTTGCTAATCTAACACTTTCATCTGGATTAGCACCATCACTTCCCCCAGCGGGGTCATTTCGTAGTTTATAATATAATGTTTTTTCATTATGAGCATTACCGATTGTTGATTGAACACCACTAAATAATTCACGTTTATGTATAATACTTGGGGTTTCAGTATAATGTTTTAATAAACACATATTTGCATTATAATCTTCATTAAATTCTAAAGTTGCTTGGTTATTACCATCACGATATAATATATTACGAAATAAAGCATGACCACCCCCCGCATCTGGGTCTGGAACTAATTGTCCTTTAACATTTTGATGAGTTAAATTGAATTTCAAATAAGTTTGATTTGGGTCAATAAATCCAACAAATGATGGAACTTGAATTCTAATTTGTTCGTTTTGTCCTACATTGGAGACAACTTCTGGTTTTATGGCAACCGATTTCGACGGCACATATTGATTTGGTTGATTTGCTTTAAACATTGTATATATTAATTAAAGATTTTATTTTTTTATATTTTTTATTTTACAAAATATAAAAAATTAATATAATGTATCATTTTATTCGACATTTCTTACTTCACATATAATTTTATTTTCAACAAATTGTGATAAATATTCACGTAAAGTTTCAATTAATATTGATATCTCATTTAATGGTTCATCTGCATCGCTATACATCATGTCAATTAGTCGAACAATTCCATATGCTGAAATTAATTCTTTTTTTAATTCACTTAATTCTCTTTTGTGTTTTTCTGTTTCTTTCTCTCTTTTGTCATTTATTTCTTTTAATTGGTTCATAGCATCCAAATACATTCCATCATTCATTTCATTATTCTTCATAGTAGTTGTCATATTAATATTATATTAGATTTTAATGTTATATATTATTAATTTTTTCTTTTTAAATTATTACTCCCTTAATCCTTTTAAAAAGACATAACACTCGCAGATACATCATTTGCCGTGTCTATACTTGGTAATGCTTGGGCAAATTTGGATGTTAATTGTTGCGATGGTGTTGGCATTGCAATATTTTGTGGTGCATTAATTACTTTTGCTTTTTCTTTTTTTGGATGAAATAAATGGTATATACCTTCACCAAGTTTTACAAGACCCATACCAACTAAAGCTATTTCTCCAATAACTGGGATACTTCCTAAAACTGCTTCACCAATACCAGCAGAAACTGCTTCTCCAGTGTCTGCTCCAACCCCTTCTGCTAAACCCCCAGCCAATCGTCCAGCAGTTTCTCCACCAACTCTTCCAGCAACATCTTGTACGACTTCACTTGCTGGTCTTGAAATAAAGTTTTTAGCATCTGATACTGCTTGTGATATTGCTTGACCCCTACTTTTAATTGTATCAAGTAAATTTCCACCAATACCACGAATTAATGAAGAAGCACGACTTCCAATTCCTTCAACAAGGCTTGGTGCATAACCTTCTGCTTCACCAGTTCCAGTCAAAGCACTTCTCAATTCTGTTCCACCTTCTTGAATTGGTCTTGCGATTACATCTGGTAAAGATGGTTCTGGTAAATCACTTTCAGCAATTGGTTGTGTTGAAATTCTTGTTGGGGCTGGTTCAAATTGTTGTGGGGCAAGTCTTGTGATTGTTGTTTGACCTTCACCACCACCGAAATCAGTATCACCCAAAGTTCTTCTCATTGTATTAACAGAAGCAACTTGTGGGTCTTCACTAATACTTTCTAATGATGGGTCAAAACTTCTAATTCTTGGTAATGCTTCATCAAATTGTTCTGAACCACTAACTTCACTTGCTTCTGGGTCTCTTGGTGTCAATTGAAGTCTTGGTGTTTCAGTTGCTTCGCTTACTGGTATTGGGTCTTCTTCAAGTGGAGTTTTACTTGTACCTTCTTCTATTTTACTTTGTAAATCATTTAATCTTGCTCTTAATTGTGATGCTCTACTACTAAAATCTTCTGAAAAATTATCAAGTTCTGCTGGGGGTTGGTCTGCTATTGGTTCTTCAACTAATTGTCCTTCAGTTGCTTCGCTTTCTGGTTCTGGTAATTGAACTTCTGGATTTTCTGGTGCTGTTTCTTCTTCTTCGTTTTCCATATCTTCATCTTCTTCTGCTCCCCCAAATCCTTCTGGGGTTTCATCTTCTTCTTCTTCTGCTCCCCCAAATCCTTCTGGGTCTTCTTCATCTTCTTCTTGACTATTTCTTCTTCCCAATCTTTTTCTCATTTCATTAACTTTTTTTCTTGCTTGTTTATATTTATCGTAAATACTTTTTACTTTATTTTTCATTTTTATTGCTCCTTCAAATGCCACAACACCACCCAACATTTCACCACCTTCTTCTTGTGTTGTTTTCCATTTATCCATGTATTCACTTAAATCAGTTGCTCTCTTTGATTGGTCTTGTTGTTTTTCTTCTTCAACCACATCTCCAAAGTCTTCTACTGGAACATCTTGATATTGCCTTATTAAGTCGCTAATCCTTGAAGTTTCGTCAGCGTAATCACTCATATTTATTATATATTAAATAGATATAATATTTATTATATTTTTTTAATATCCAAACATGTTTGAAAACTGACCATAATCATTTGTTGGTTGTTCTAATATTGGTTGAGTGTTATTAATACTAGAATAATTTGGTTTATTATATTTAATATTTTCTTTTTCTTTCATTTCTCTTTCAATTTTTTCTCTAATCTTTTTTTCTAATTCCATTTCCTTTCGAATTTTTGCTTCTTCTTGTTTTTTTAACTTTTCTAATTTCCGTTCTTCTTCTCTTTGCATCGCATTCATCATTCTTTCAAATTTATCCATATGATTTAACCATCTATCGAACTCTTTTTTATCCATATCGACTATTTCATTTTCTGTTAGTTCTTTTGGTGCTTCCATTTTCTTTTCAACTTTTGCTACAATATCAGTCTTTTCCATGGTTTTTTCAATTTTAGCTTTCTTTTTTTCTGCTCTTTTTAATCTCATTTTCTCTAAATGTGCTTTTTGTTTATCACTTAATGGTTTTTTTGATTTAATTGTTTTTCTTGGTTTTGGTTCTTCTTCCGTTGCTTCTACTTCGACTTCTGGTGGTGGTGGTTTGAATGCTGGTTTTCTTTTTGGTTGTGTAATAAAGGGTGTTTCATTTGGGTTAATAACTTCTGGTGGTGGTGGTTCATCAGCATTAATAATGTTTAAATCTTCTTCAAGTTGCTTTGAAATCCCTTCTGGTTCTTCATCAAATTGTAAAAATCCTAATGGCATCTTATACTATATATTAAGAAAATATTTTTATAATAAATTCTATACAACTTTTATGATAATTGAAAATTTGTCAGCAAAATGCAAAATTTCCAAAAATTCAAAAATTTCAAAAAATCCAAAAATTTGTCAGCAAAATGCAAATTATATAATGTATCACGGGATTTTTCAAAATCCGCAAAATTGAAATCCGCCATTGGTCATAATATTATATAATGTAAAACGAGACCCAAAAATCTGGGTCATAATATTAGTAGAATGTATCAAAATGGCGATTTGTCAGCAAAGTGTATAAATTAGTATATGAATATTGGCATTTCGCTGACAAATCAAAATCAGCAAAACAATGACACAATATTACAAATCGGTTTGCCCCATATTGTCTTCTTCTTGTGGCGGTTCTTCTTCAAACACGCTCTTACTTGTTCCAGTTTTATTTAACATCTTTTTCGAATAACTAATCGGTGCTTCATATAAAAGTCGATTAAAATTTGAATATGCTTTTGGTCTGTTATTGTTTCCAGTAAATCCATATAAATCAAGATAAAGAAATCCATAAGGTTGTGAAGTTGCTGTTGCGAATATATCTTTGAATTTTTCAATTCCATATGTTCCACCGTATTCTTCGGCAAGTGCTTCCACTTGTTTTTGATTTGAATTTTGAGATAGAATAACATAATTAACGGAAGCACGAACAACTGGTGGAACATATTTTAACATTTGAGTATTATAAAGAAGTAATCCAATATTATGATGTCTATATGAAGTTGCAATTTTGAACATTAATGAATTTTTATTTATATTTGGAAATGCAATGAAATCATCAAATATTAAAGCTATTTTTGGTCTTTGTGCTTTTGGGATGCTGTCTTGATAATCAATAATTGATTGTAAATGGGCATCACTGTATTCACTATAAATTGTATCTGCGAATTCATCATACAAAAATCTGGCGGTATCATCACCATTGCTCATTGTTGATGAATATATATATACAGCATCGAACTTTGACTGGTAAAAATTGGGATTTTGTAAATAATTCACGCAACGTAAAGTTTTCCCAGAACGTGGTTTTGCTATATCAATCATACAAGCACCCTTATTTATATCTGGCAAAGTTGGGTGGAATTTAATCTTTTTGTCTTCTGGTCGTGGTTTTACTGGAAGTATCGTTAAGTCATCCATATATTCGTCATTCATTATTATATATAGATGCGATATTTTTTTTGTATTTATTTTCTTATATTATTTATATAGAATGTCAAAAGAACAAGATATAGTATTTGGTCTCGCTAGTGAAAATTGTGTCATCAAAATGTTGAAACATAAAATACCAGATGTGGTAAAAACTGATACATATAATGAATTCGATTTTAGAAGTGCAGAATTAAAAATGGATTTAGAATTGAAAACCAGAAATATTTATAAAGGACAATATGACACAATATTTTTTGGTGAAAACAAATTAATTGAAGGTCGAAATAGGATTAAAAACGGAACTTCACTTCGTGTCATTTATTTATTCCGTTTTAATAGTCGAAAAGAGAAGGGAAAGAAAGTGGTTTATTTTTGGGAAGATGACGGAAATGATGTGGATGTAGTCATGTGTGGTAATTTCAAAAGGGGTGAAGAAGCAAAAAGACTTGTTAATTTGAAAATAAATAAATTACAACCTTTAAAAAATCTAATTATATAATAATAATGGTTAAAGGACAAAAACACGTAAAAGTTGGTAAATATAATTACGAAAAATCAACAAAAAAGGGAAAAAAATTAATGGTCAAAGTTGATGGCAAGACAATTCACTTTGGCGATGCTAAAATGGAACATTTCAATGACAAGACTGGTATATGGAAGAGTAAAGACCATGGAGACAAAGAGAGAAGAAAGAATTATAGAAAACGTGCAAGTGGTATTAAAAACAAAAAAGGAGAATTAACATATAAACTTCCTTCTAGTGCTAATTATCATTCCTATAATATTTTGTGGTAAACAATAATAGCAAGTATCCCATTTTACAATTATTGAATACATTTTACATTTTTTACAATGTTTCATTTATTTTGTATGATATTATATATAATGTCCAAAATTATCGAAGAAATTAGAAGTATTTTAAACATTTTAGAAGTGAAAATATTTCAATTAGAAAAAGAAAATAAAAAGTTAAAAAAACAAATTCAAAGATTATATGATGAAGTAAAACCAAAAGACGAATAATTATTTGAAAGTTTTAAAATGATTTAAACAAATACTGCTAATATTTATTTAAATATAAAATGAGTATTAGCGGTAAAATATACAAATTAATTAATTTAGATGATGGTTTGATTTATATTGGTTCAACAATTCAAACTTTGCCCCAAAGAAAAACACAACATAAATCACATAAAAACACTGAAACAAAGAATTTTAATTTTAATAATATTGAAATGTCTTTAATAAAAAATATTATTTGTAATTCAATATTAGAATTACATAAAGAAGAACAGAAATATATTAATGAATATGATTGTGTTAATAATCGTAAATCATTTTTAACTGAAGAAGAAAAAAAAGAATATAGGTTAAATAATAATAAAAAACAAAATGAAAAAAGAAAATTATTAAAACCAGTATCTAATGGTGAAAAAACATATTCAAATATTTATCAATTAAATCGCAGTAAAAAAATAACTTGTGAATGTGGAAAAGTTATTGCTAAAAGTTCATATCATAAACATATTAAAACTAAAAAACATATTACTTTTTTGAATACTGCTCTTGAGTGCTGACGTTATGGAGCATCTTCTCAGCGGTTTGCTTTTTACTATCATTTACTTCAACTGGGTGTTTTTCACTAATATATACGTGTCGCAATAAGTTGGCATTGACCTTTTTACCAGATGGAGCAAATGTTTTTGATATATATTTGGAAAGTTGGTTAGATGTCATTGGTTTATCTCGACTATCGACTAATAAATACCCGCTGTCATTAAATCTCAACCAAATATTTAAAACTGAATTAAGAATTTTACCGACTTTAATTTTTTTTATTCCGTGAGCTTTCTTTGATTTATATTCACCAAAATGAAAGAATTTATTAGTTCGACTTCGAACTACTAAATAATTATTATTTTCTAAATCTTCATCTTCCAAATCATTATAATCAGCAATTGAAATAACTTTCATGTTTCCATAGTCGAGACGGATTGGTGGATTATCATCATGTAAATAAAGATTAGCAACTACCCACATTTGCAAAATATCACGTTGTTTTTTTGTAATAGTTTCTTTTTTGAAAACGTCTCGGTCTTGTAAATCTCGTTTATAAGAATTCATGATTTTTTTTAAATCTTTTAATGATACCCAGTTTTTTTCTTGGTTTTTGGTTTTTTCATTCTTTTCTAATTCTTTCATATATTCTTTATTAAGTTCATCTAAATATTCTCGATACTCTTTTAATTCTGTTTCATATCTTTTTCTGTCCCAACTATCTAATGCAACAATTACTGCTGATAAATAATTTTTTTGAGTATTGATTTTAAGCTCTTTCATTGCTTCTAAAACTTTGTCTTCGTCTTTTAAGAAATCTAAAGGGTATTTAGTTGTATCGGCAATATCTTTGTTAAATATAGCATTATGTAATTTTTTAATGCTGATTAAATATGCCTTTAAGGAGTTTGGTTTAATATTTCTTTCTTCGTCAATTGCTTTCTCAATTTTATTCATTATATATAAATATAACATTTTTTTATAGAGTTTTATTCTACATTTATTTGATTGTGATTTTGTCAGTAAAATGTCAAAAACAGATATAAGAAATATGCAATTTGCTGACAAACGAAAATGCCAAAAAATAAATAATTTATTTTATAATGATTCACAAGAACCCATTTGTAATTCTATTGACTAATTAGTTAATGAAATTACAAAAAGGTTCTCCAAAAAAATAAATAATTTATTTTATAATGATTTAAACAAATGCCATGATACATTATATAATAAAATGTCTAAAATGCCGAAAGTGAAAACCCCATTCAATTGTGCGACTTGTGGTAAGGGTTCTTATACCCAAACATGTGCAACGTGTATGATGAAAGATAATTTAGTTGAAGAGATGATTGTTGCTCATAATAATGAAGTTAAAGTTGATATTACTAAAAATATTGATGAGCAACACAACGAAAGAAAAGTTCTAAATAATAAAATCCAAGTTAATAATAATAGGATGAAAATTGAAGATATACTCAAAATAAAATTAAGGGAGAATAAAAAATTACCAGCAAATAGATGGACAGATAAAAGAAATCAATCTGTAAATTTTAAACCTTCATCTTCAAATAATGTTGGTATTGTATGTAATGAACAAAGTGGAGTATTTGCAGTTGATTTGGATTTCTATTCAAAAGAAGGTAAAGAACCTTATGACCCAATCAACAATCCAAATCACAAACTATTCATTGATACATTTGGTGAAGATTTTATTGAAAGATTTAATACATTTACACAATTGACACCAAATGGCGGAGTTCATCTTATTTTCCAACATGAAGAAGGATTACTCCAAACACAAAATGATAAATATAAAATAGATACACGTGGTGGAGATACAAATGGATATGTTGTTGGTTTTGGTTCAAAAGTAAATGGTAAAGAATATATTGTTAAACTTAATCAAGATATTAAACCAATCCCAGCAGATTTGAAAAAATTTCTTCAAGAAGTTGTATTTGCTGATACTGATACAAAAATATCAGTGAAATCAAGTGTTCAAAATAAAAAATCAAAAATATTAAAATCATTAAATCCAAGAGTTATTGCACAAAATTATTCTTACAATTTGACAGATGATGAACTACGGATTATTATTGAAAAAATCCCAAGAAATTATTTTACGGATTTTTCAAAATGGTTAATATTTACATCTGGTATGAAACAAATCAATAGAAAAGATTTATGGAATGAATATTCAAAGATGTATGGAAGCTCTCAATATGATGAAAACAAAAATAATTATTATTGGAATATCACCAAAAACAAAAATGATGAGTGTATGTATTTTGAACATTTAGTTAAAATTAGTTGTGGAACTGCATATATTCATTTATCAAAATACAAACCACAACCAGAAAGAAAAAATAAACCAGATGAAGAAATTGATATGCCATATTTAACTGGAAAGAAAACAAAGAAAGGATTTTCAAATGGATTTGATTATGATAAATATAATAATATTATTATTCAAAGTGATACGGGAACAGCAAAATCAAGTTCATTCAAAGAGTGGATTAAATCAAGTAATGAAAATTTTGTAAGTATTGTTTCACGGATTTCACTTGCAAGGGAACAATATGAAGATTTTATTCAAGATGATATAGATTGTGATTTTTACCAATACGGAATAGATAATACAAACCAAGGGGCAATCATTTGTATTGATAGTATTATGAAATTAAAATCATGGGTTTGGTCTGGTGATATTGAAGAAAGAGTAATTTTCCTTGATGAATTCAACTCACTTATTGAATATTGTTTAGACACAACAACAATGGAAAATAAAAGGATGGATGTATTTACATTTCTTGTAGAAGAGATTTTTATGAAAGCAAAAAAAATTATATGTGCCGATGCAGATATTAGTGATATTTCAATGAAATTTATAAATTACATTAAACAAAAAAGAGATGATTTTACATATATTAAAAACACACATATTCACAACAAAAATACTCCAGCAACTGAAATATATAGTAAAAGTGATTTAGTTGAACAATTATCAAAGGAAGAAACATTCTTTCTTGCTTGTGATAGTAGAACAGAAGCAATTGATATTAGAGAAAAATTACTATATAAAAATAAAGATAAACCAATCAAACTCATGGTTGCAAGGGATGATATTAGAAAAGACAGTGAAGAATATGTAAATTTGGCAAATGAACCACGTGTTATTTATAGTCCTAAAGTGGTATATGGAAATGATAGTAATGGATATTTAGGAGAACACAAAAGACCAGTTTATTGTTATTATACTGGTGGGAGTATTTCACCAACAGCAATGTTTCAACAAATCAACAGAGAAAGAAAAATCAGTCATTTGTATTATTGTTTTGAAAATAAATCATTCTCATTTCTTGAATATGAAACATTGAAAGAAGTGTGTGATAAATTCGCAAAAGACCAAAAAGATGCATTTGAACTTCTTGGTAATAATTACATTGATGAATTTATTGAAAAAATGTTTATGGATTTATATGTTGATTTGATGGTTAAATTGGATACATACAACACAAATAAATATGTTCATTTTAAAATCTTACTTCCAAAAAGGGGATTTCATGATAATTCAACAGAAAAGAAACAAACTATTCAACAAGATATGGATGATAAAATCGTTAAAAAAATTAATAATCAGTTATTCACTAAAAAGAACTTTAAAGTGGCAGATGCCATTAATAGCAAATTAAATCAAGATGTTGTAAAAATATTTAATACTGAACTAATGAGAAAAAATCGTGATTTATTTTGTGAAAGTGGAAAAGCAGAAAAGTTATTAAAAGCAAAAGCTTTCTATATTAGCGGTGTGAATTATGCATCAAAGATGTTAATCAATGAGAATGATATTGATTTCAAAAAGATTAAATCAAAATATGCCGAAATCATCTATTTACAACAAGTATATAAAACATTTGGATTTTCACCAACATTTGAAAAGATTGAGAAAGAAGAACAAATCAATAAAGAAGAATTATTAAGTAAATATAAAAAGTTCTGTCGTGGAAAACTTCAAGAGATAGATTTGGAAAATGAACAGAAGGTAATGCAGTTCATTTTCAAAATCACTAAATCAATTCTTGGTGATGGTTGGATTACAAACAAACAAAAAAGAGTGGGTAAGAAACGAATTGTAGAATATAAATTCAATATTGCAAAATTAAACAATCTTAAAACAGTTTGTGATAGTAGAAAAGGTTTAAAAGTCCCTAAACCACAAACAAAAGAATTTACTGAATATTACATGAAATACAGAAATTTAAATTAAATTATTTTGTCATTAAAATGTAAATATACATAATGTGATTTCTACATTTTGATGACACGTTGCATTCTCCCCTAATAATCATTTATTGTAATTATTTTTTTGTTTCCTTCACCTTCTGGTGTTGGTTTTCTATAATTTTTATTTGACAATTTTTTTGTTTTAAGATTATCAAATATGAACTTTGGATTAATAGGTTTTTCTTTTTCTTTTAATTCTTTTTCGACTTTTTTATCGACTTTATTTAATGAATTATTTTCAAGCTTTGTTGCTTCTTCTAGTTCATCTTTATTTTGTAATTTTTTGAACATGTTATTATATTATATAAAAATAAATAAAAAATAATATATTTTAATAGTATATATATAAAATGTCATTGATAAATCTTGCATCAAAATCAGTAAATGATATAATAGAACAACCGCCATTTAATTTTAAAAATCACTTTCCACAACCACTTACAATAAAACCCAATTCTCAAGTTTGTTTAACCCATTTTTATCATTTCCGTGATGATGGATATTATAGAATAACAACTCAAAATAATGTTATTGCTTATATGATTGCTAATTTTAGAGATAATTGTGGTTATAGATATGCTCGACTTCAAACGGGAAGATATACTGGAGATGAACTAGCAGTTGAAATTGCTAGAGCAATGAATGATGTTATTTTACAAGAGAATTATTTATGGGCATGTGCTTTCACTCAAGGAAACGCAAATGCAAATCCAATTGAACTCGACAAATTCACAATCAGTTATTCTCACGTTGCAACCCCAACAAATCCAAAAGGTGGAGTATGGACACAATTAAAGAATGATTTAACAACCGCAAATATGACTATTACAAATAATAATACAGATAACAATAACACAACACTTTTAAATTCAAGCAATACGAATAGAGCTTCAGCAATACTTGATAAAGGTCTTTTACTTCATGAAGGTTTCTTCCGTTCTGTTGGATATGGTTTAACTGGTTCTGGAGCTACATTTAGTGAAGCAAGAAGACCACATACAATTGATGTTGGTGTGATTAGAAGTGCTTTTTCGAGTGATGTAAATCAAAATCCAAATAATCGTTTTAATCCAGCACATGGTGATATTCATATTAAAAGTCGTGATGCTGGTGGGGGAGATTACAAAATAATAATAAGTAATTTACAAAATAGAAGGGGGACGACAAGTATTGATGCACCAAATGGAAAAGACCAAGTCGAAAGAAGAGTTATTAATGGCGCCGACCTTGAAGGACTATTCGACGAAAACGATTTATTTGGTTTTGAAATAATTAGATGTTCAGCAACAACAAATACTGGGCAAGACTGGGTTATTCGACTTTTAAAATCAACTGATTATGGGCAAACGTATGGTGCAATTGCAGATGGAACTGGTGGAAATAGTGATATAGACGGAAGACCACTTATTTATAGTCAAGCTTTAAATGGTGTTCCTTACACTTCTTTAATATATACTACACGTGGTATTCCAGATGGTGCTGGTGGTGTAATAAATAACCCAACTAATGGAATATCAACAAGAACGGTTAATCGTGCTCTTGTTAAATATGCTCCATATAAACCATTTGTGAGTTTAGATGCTGACAATAAAAGAATTACTGGCATTAATGTGTTAAATACAAAAGCAATATTACAATTAGAAACCGAAGAAGCTGGAAATACTGGTGGTGATGGTGGTATTGTAGGAGACAATGTGTATGAAATGACATTTCACGCATATACTGGTGGGAATGGTTATGATTGGAGATGGACAACCACCGATGCTGAAACAACGCCATATACTGGTATTGGTTCAGCAGTTGTTCATGCTTACAAATTTAAACAAAAAGCAGATGATGTTTATACATTAAATGTTTATGCCGATGGAAACACACCAATTGGCACAGCAACAAAAATTGGTGAATTGACATATGACCCATTTGATGCGAATGGTGTTGGTTCTTATGCTTTAACTGTTAATGCTTTACCAATTGACCCACTTGGATATAAAAGTGAAGCAGTTGCACCACCAACAACAACAGATATGCTTATTCATTGTGATGGTAAATTTAATTCACTGGGAAATGCCCCAACTTTACATAATGGTGATAAATTTGACCCATTACATCATGGAAATTCAAATCATGATGAAACATTACATGAAATCGCAAGTGGTGGTGAATTAGGTGTTTCACTTGGTGCTGATTTGCAACAAGCTTCGACAATGCTTTTTGGAAGATTAACACAAGATGATGTAGATGATAACGACCAAAATCCAGCAAAACTTGATACAAATACCGCTGGTGGGAGTGCTGGTGCGACACTTGGATTTGGTGAAAATGTCATGGCAAATGATAGTACTACACTTGATTTTGAAAGTGATATCGCACCAATAAAAGTTGCTGGTGATGATACTTTACACATTTCAATTCCAGAATTACCCAATGTCAAATCACAAGAAGGTGAAACAAATAATGTTGGAAAGACAATTAAAGTTGTGCCAAAATCAGTGTTTAGTGAAAGTGATGATACTGGTGCATTAAGTTATAATGCCCCATATGAAGATTGGATTGATATAAATAATGGGGAAGAATTAGAAATAAATGAACTTACTTTACAAATAAGAAAACCAGATATGACATTAGCAACTTCACTCCAACCAACAACAAGAGCAACTATTAAAATAAGAGAAGACCCATCAAAAATTCAACAAAGACAAAATCTTGAGATGGCAAACAAAATTGGCGAAATCATGACACAAAGACAAAACACTGATACAAATTTAAACGTTTCATATACTGGTAGTTAAAAAAATATTTAAATTTATTAAAGAGATTTAAAAGAAAAATAATATATTACATTATATTATATAATGAGACCATTAAATTCTAAAAACAAATCTTTTTATCATTACTTCGTTCAAGAATACGATGAAGAAACCCAACAATTAGGTGATAAACAATTTTTTTATACTACACAAGATATTACTGCAAAATATGATATTTCTCGACAAACAATTTATAGAATTTTAAAATCAACTGATTATAACTCAAAATTTAAACATTATATCGAGAAAGCTTTTGTTCATAATTCAATCCTTGCACACCTTTAAAATATTTATTTAAAACAAACATTTAAAAATATTTTATTATATTACATTATATAATAAAATGTCTAAAACTATTTATTTGAGAAATACTGATGCAGAAACCGATGAATGGTGGAAAAAAGTTTTAATGGATTGTTCTAAATGGGAACAATTGATTAAATCAAAAGAGATTATAAAAAGTGGATGTTATTATCCACGATTAAAAGAAAGTAATAAAAGGGGCATCCATGCTTTCAAAGAAGTTGCTAATAAGCATTTCCAAGAAACTGAAAAAGAGTTTCTGTTGGGTTTATGTCGAATGAAAGTTTGTCCCCAAGTGAATATAGACACTTTAATAATTAATGTTGATAGTATAACGCAACATGGTTTAGCAGATTATTTTAATAAATATAATTTAGAAAAAGATGATAAACCATTTAATGCAGTTGTAAATGATTTGAATGTAATGCCATCACACGAAAAACTAGAACAAATTGAAAATATGATTGAGAATTTAGAATTCACACCATATGAACTATCAGTTCTTATTAAAAGATGTTCTAGTCTTTTGGTTGAATTTCATTGTTAATATTTTTAGCATAACTTGACATAAACTTTAAAATTAAATCTTTTTTTTCTTCGTGTTCGATTGGTATTTTATCGACAACAGAAGCAAATATTTTTGTTGAAGAAACTATCTCTTCTTTATCCTTTTTACTTAAATTAATTTTAGTATCCATATTATAATTAATTTACATTTTTTTTTCATCTTTTTTTTTCATTTTTTTAACGTCTTTCTTTTCTTTCTTATCTTCTTTTTTACCACCTTTATATGAAGCTTTAGCAACTTTCATTGCTTCTTTATAAGTTATCTTTTTTTGTTTCTGAACCTTCTTGACATGAGTTATCCATTCTGAAGCCATATTGATTTATATAT
>WLWH01001048.1_pt1 | contig 19840 bp, 15 predicted proteins | sample 6712741 | NCBI WGS metagenome assembly WLWH01 (sample SAMN12718694, study PRJNA515312) | sponge metagenome | isolation source: marine sponge | host: Mycale hentscheli | place: New Zealand: South Island, Marlborough, Capsize Point | collected 2003-05-01
CCCAACCATCGATCCCAGTCTAATTCTGCTGGCGGCGACACCACAGGCAGCGGGTCACATGTCGGACCAGCCCCGATCGCAGCAGTCACCTTTTTGATTTTCCCGACGCGGCCATCGGCAACCATTGCAACCGCTTTTACGAACAGATTGAACTGACTTCTTTGTTGTGTCCCAACTTGCACAACACGACCCGTTTCTTTCTGGACATTCCGAATGAGCTTTCCTTCATCAATCGTGAGAGTGAGAGGCTTCTCACAGTAGACATCTTTCCCAGCAAGCATTGCTTCAATCAATGGTTTCGTATGCCAGTGATCTGGCGTTGCGATATGAAGAACATCGATATCCTTCCGGTCAAGAATGGCTCGGTAGTCGGCATACTCTTTCGCCTTCCCATCACTCAGCGACTGATTTGCAGCAGTTGCACGACCTGCATCTGCATCTGCAATCGCAACGACGTCAATCCATTGAGATGCAGTACGAAGATTCCCTAGCCCCATACCACCGGCACCAATGAGGCCAACGGCTACCCGGTCATTTTTGGACAGACTTTCATCCGCCAGTGTTTTTTTGTGCCATCCGAAATACGGCACCGACATGGCGGTCGCGAGAGTTGTTGTTTTGGTAAGAAACTGTCGTCGGGTTGTCGACATAGGAAGCCCTTCTAAAAAATCACTGCGAAATTACGGTCGTATTTAAACAAGCTATGCAATCAGCCTGGCGGACAAAGTGTTCTTGTACATCGATACTGAAACTTTTTACACCCCAAGCCGAATGGACAGACGTTTAGTCGCTGACAGCACAATGTAGTATTATTTCATAACCTTACACGAATCGGTAAAAATTTACCGAGAGGTGTTATCGTCGATGGAACGGTACACTTTTGCGACTCGCTCCTTGATTTCAGGGAGTGCCGCTTCCGCCGCTTCCCGGCCGAGATCCATCAATTCTTCCCCTGCGGCAAAGTCGTCAAAGGTGTGCGCTGATGTATCCGGTGTAATCACATAATCACTACCGGATCGGTGAATCCCGGAAAGACTTCGAAGCGAAACATCGTTCACTCGAAGCAACGTCCGCAGGTATCCCGGCGACGTCAACTTCTCTGGCTTGCGCGGATCACGGCAAAAGTCTGTCGACAGCTTTGTCGTCACATCAACAGCCAGAACAAAGTTCGAACCCTGTCGACGCAAGCAGTGTGATGGCACATTTGCTAACACTCCTCCATCCACCAGCGCCTCATCACCCCGAAGGATTGGTTTACCAAAAATCGGGTGATTAATACTCTCCATAACACTCGACACAACATCGCCAGATCGCCGAATCCTTTCCTGCCCCGTTACAAGATCAACAGTGACGAGTGACGCAGGGAGTAACAATTCATTAAATTGTACATTCTGCAGATGCTCACGGAACTTTGGCTCAATCCACCCCATACGGAATTGCGACAGCAGAAACATCTCCCTGCTTTTTGGGAATTTTCTTAACCAACGCGGTGGTGTCATCTCTTTGAGCATTAACTGCAGCAGCACATCGGGCGACTTCCCCATTGCATACCCGGCAGACATGATGGCACCTGCACTTGTGCCTGCGACTGAATCGAAATAGATGCCTTCACGATTCAACACCTCAATAACACCGAGGTGCGCAACACCTTTGGCACCACCACCACCAAGGGCCAGACCAAAATGAAGGTCATCGACACAATGCATGCACCGAATCACATCGTGCTTACGAAAGCTTGGCTCTCCCGAATCGTTATCCCATTGCACTCGCATATCGCTACCCGGAAGTGGCAGATCATGTGAAGCATGCCTCGGAAGCCGAGTTGACCGTTTATGGGTCCATACAACCTGCGAGTGACCAGCCAAACGATCCCGGTCACGCACAAACCCACCAAGCCTACTCTCAACCAACCCCTGATCCTGATTGTCAAACAGCCAGAGGAGGTGTTCGCATTGGCTCAGTAAGGACGGTTCTGCCGTCGCCACATCACAATCAACAAGCACTCTGACCCCCTGCGTCACGGCGTCCGCAACACGCTCACGCAGTGGTTCAAGATCACTACCGTGAACCAATTCGGCAAGAATATCTTGGGCTGGCCACACCTGCGGCCGATCGGTCACCACCTTAACCGTCGCGCCCCGTTCCTTAAACGCCTTGACCATTTGTGGAGCAAGTGCAGCATGCTCTTTGCGTGTTCGTATCACTGCAAAAACGGCACGAATGACCTGACGCCGCGTGCCGAGTAACTCACCCCGTAACCACCGTCCCAAAGTCTTGCTTAGATTCACCGCGAACTGTGGAACCTGTTCTACTGCTTCAGCGAAATGATCATGATTCAATACCAGCAAATCAGTATCAACAACCGTCTTGATCGTCGCGTTCCTCGGCGAACCTATCAGCATGGAGAGCTCACCAAAGTGGGCCCCGCGGTCAAGCACATTCAGTAACGACTGTTCACCCGCATCGTCCTCGAGAAGCACTCGTACACGGCCGCTTGTAATGACATACATCGTCCCACCGGGATCACCTTGCCGAAAGAGCACCTCTCCACCCCGAACCTCCATCGGCGTGGCTTTTGAGAGAATTTTTCTAATGTCGAGGTCACTCAGACCATCAAAGGCCGGCGAGCCTTTCAAAAACTCAAATTCGCCCTGATCATGCTCGGCCATACTTCCTTGTCCTTGTCCTTGTCGTCTTCCTGGTAAACGTCAGTTCCGCCCTTTGTCGCCTTCCTGGTGCGGCAGGTCAAATGGAATTAGTAAAAGACCGACGGCTAATACCGATTTGCCATTGACCCCGCTCAACGGAAAAAGGTAATTGCAAACTGAATTTTACGCAAAAAAGAACCCTGCCAAACGGGAGACGGACCTGATTATGGCGTCCTCAAAAAAGATCCGCCGAAAAAGAAAACGCCCCGCTCCACTGATGCTTCGGTGGAAGCAATCATTGACAACTCATATTAAATCACTGGCGGAGAGTTCGTGGCTGAAATTCACAACCGGAATTGTTCTTTTGACAAGCGGTTTGGACGAAGCTATGGAAACTCTATTTGCAGACATCTCGGCTCTTGAACTCGGTGCGCACCATGGGGTAATGGTACTCGGTTTTGTAAACATTCTCTCATCACTCCCCGACATGCTGGATGGACTGACCGGAACATTCCTGTCTGACGATGAGGAAGAGGTCGAGCATGCCGAGGACGACTCTGGTGACTTCTCCCGCCAACAGGAAGGCAGCCCACCAGAACCTCCAGAGGTCGAGTTCAAAAAGGCTGCCTAGCCAGAAACATTTTCTGCGGTCTGAACCGCTCCACCGTAACCTACACGTTGCCATGTTTTTCTATGGCCCGAAACTTTTGAGTATGGTTCCTCGTTGAAGGAGTATCCGGGATTCAGTACCACGCATCCCGGCCAGGCGATACTGATCCCTTCCACACTGAGGAGCCATAACAATGACTTTCACTCGCCCACTCTGCATGCTTACATGCATAACACTGATTTCATGTGCTGCGACAGCTTTCGCAGCACCGTCAGAAAATAACGACCACGCTGCCCGTAAAGCCGAAGTGTTGAAGAAATTCGACAAAGATGGTGATGGAAAGCTAAGTGATACAGAAAAGGCAACGTTACGGGCTGAAATGCAAAACCGTCAAGGAGGCAAAGAAAGAAGGCAATGGACGCCGGAACAGCGTGCTGAAATGCTCAAAAAATTCGATAAAGATGGTGATGGGAAACTAAGCGATGCGGAAAAGACAACGCTACGAGCTGACATGCAGAAACGTCGAGGAGGCAAAGAAAGAAGTCAACGGACGCCGGGGCAGCGTACAGAAATGCTCAAGAAATTTGATAAAGATGGAAATGGTGAACTGAGTGAAGACGAACGAAATGCAGCCCGTGAAGCAATGAAGGCATCACGCAGCGAGGGTGAAAAACGACAGGGAAAGAAAAATTAATTCAACGGCAAGAATGCAACGTCGTCCATCAACAAGAAAGGCTGGGACTCATGATGAGAATCCCAGCCTTTCGCTTATTTACAGCATATGTGTCAGAGCTATTTTTCCATACTAACTTTTGACTTCTGTGTAGTAGCTGAATCCGGAAGCTCTTTTTTTGCTGCATTATCAACTGACTTCCCCTCATTGGCTTCAGCTTTTTTGTCCAGATTCTTGGCAGCCTGCTTCACATCTTGACTGTCCGCCTTTTTCTCGCCAGCTTTCGGAGCCTTCACTTTCGGATCTTTCGGTGGATTCGCTTTTGCAGCAGGCGAGGACTTGGAAGCGGCTTTACCATCTATTTTTTTACTAGAGGGCGCTGAGGCTATCACCGATTGTGCGCCTTTTGTTTTTGCCGTTTTTCTTTTCTCAGTATCTTGACTGGTTTTTGAAACAGCTTTCGCATCTGGCGGCTGATCTTCTTCAAGCGTATCAAGCATTTCCTGCAATCCTAGTAACTGAGCATTGACTGTCTGAGTCGCCGCTCGCACCATTGCCTGCCGATCTGCCTGTGCCCTCGCAGTTGCCTGACTAAATTCTTTTTGCTGCGACTTCAGCGCCTGTGACTGCTCAGCAAGATCTTTTGACCGTTCCTCGAGAGACGCTTCGAGTACACCGATCACGGTTTTGATCTCTCCTATCATTCTGGCTCGTTCAACTTTTGTTATCTCGGACTGAACAGCCAGTTTCTCAGCAACATCCTCTCGAACCTCTGCAACATTCTGTGTTGCTTCACCCAGTCTCTTCTCGAGACGGGTTGCTGATTTTTTCTGATCATCAAGTTGCCCAGAGAGTTGTTTCTCAAGACGTAGTGCCGTTGCGGCCTGGACTTCAACACCAGCGGCAACTGCACCCTGAACCTCACTAATTCGCTTCAGATTCGCTTCACTCGAAGCTTTCACCTGATTCATTGTCTGCTGCAACGCCGACTTCACCTCTGACTGGTTGCGTGCGAGCCGCCACAGACCTGTTGTTGCAGCGAACGCAATAAGAGCCACAACGACACTCAGGGTCATAACATGCCTACTGGAGTTCCCATTGTTTTGAACCTCTTCCTCAAGCCTCGTCATCCGCCGTGCAAATTCTTCCGACTCTCGCCGGCGATCTGCAAGAAAATCATTGAGTTGGCCTGCGGCATCACGAATCATTGAAGCGGCTTCTTGCTGAGAAAGCTCGTCTGCAGGAAGAATCAATTCGTCTTCCTGCTCCATTGCCTTCTGCTCCGGCTCTGTACTCTCACCAGCATGCATCGCGCCCGGCACTTCTAACTCATAATCTCGTTCATTTTTTGGTGTTTGTGTCATCAACAACTCCAGACGGTAAGCTACCGCCGAACATTTTGTACTTGAAGCGAATTACCTGTTTTGAAGCCATCCATAGCCTCCATTACAGACTATCGGAAAGCAGGGGCCATCAACCAGAGTCGACTCTGTGGGAAACCGTGCATAAACTAAAGAATGTCGAGGTATTTTCCCAGCAAAATGGCAAAAATTCTAACGCAGCCAACCAGCTTTACCTAGACACCCGCGCTTACAAAGGACGCAGCGGCTATACTCAATAGCTGCACCAAAGGAGAACTCGAAAATGTTGCTTACTGCACCTCTCTCAAATCACTCGGGTCACGTTACTCGATCACACCCATACACACGGATTGTGCCTGCTGCATGTGCCGGCATTCTTCTTGGGCTTTTCTGTTTGGTACCGAATCCGTGCTCTGCAGAAGAAGTCCTGCTCGGAGACCCCTCCCTCACCGCAGGAGTTCCCGGCAGTGGACCGATCTCAATGAGTGAAATCGAAACATGGTTAGGAGATGAACGCAATTCTGTTGAACTTACCCCCCGACTCCCACTCGGTCTTTCTCAAGGCTCCAGCCAAATTACTGGCCTCGACGAAAACCCACTGACTCGTGCGAAAATTGAACTTGGTCGGCAACTCTATTTCGACACACGGCTGTCTGTCGATTCCACTGTCAGTTGCGCGAGTTGCCATGATCCATCAATGGGCTATACAGCACAGACAAAAACAGGCATTGGGATTAAAGGTCAGGCTGGTGGTCGGAACTCGCCGGTTTCATTCAATCGTATTCTTTCTGACAAACAGTTCTGGGATGGTCGTGCAGGATCACTCGAGGCACAGGCAATCGGCCCGATAGAGAATCCCATTGAAATGGGCTTTACCCACGAAGGCGTTGTGAAACGCTTAGCGAGTATCCCGGTATACGCAAAACAATTCGAGAAAATCTTTGGCTCAGTAACAATTGAGGCTGTTGGACAAGCGATCGCTGCTTTCGAACGCGTCATCGTCACAGCACCATCACCGTACGACTACAACGAGCAGTGGAGAGCGTTTAAGAATCTCGAACCTGAGGATCTTGAAGACGACCCCGAACTTGCCAAACTCTACGCAGATGCTGCTGCAGGTGTAAAAGCGCATCCTATGAGTGAATCTGCAAAACGTGGTCGGGAAATATTTTTCACCGAAAAAGGAAACTGCACTGCCTGCCATGTCGGCGCAAATCTTGCAGATGAAAAATATCACAATATTGGCGTCGGCATGGATGAAGAAGACCACGACATCGGTCGGCATGCTGTTTCAAAAGATGATGTCGACATTGGCGCGTTCAAAACGCCAACGATCCGCAATGTTGCGCTCACGGCACCGTACATGCACGATGGCTCGGTAGCGACACTTGAGGAGGTCGTCGAGTGGTATGACAAGGGTGGTCATCCAAGTAAGCACTTGAGCACAAAGATCAAGCCTCTAAACCTGAACGACGCTGAAGAAGCCGATCTCGTTGAATTCATGAAAGCCTGCACAAGCCCAACACCTGTCGTTGAAACAAGTCGCCTCCCGGCAGACGCGTGATGCTGCAAGACAACCAGCATCTGCAACACGGCGTTGACAATGCCCGACTTACGACAGTGTTCGATGCTTGTACCAGCCGATAGTGCATGAAAGCAAGTCAGTAAGGATTGAGTTATGAGTGATGAGAATCACCCCGAGAACAACCCTGAGCAACCTGTCCAGCAGATTCAACATTCATCAGCAACAGCACGAATACCTGATGAGATTGGGCGAGGTGTTTTTGCAACGGCGGTGATCGTACTTCACGGCCCCAACGAATACACAATTGATTTTATTCAGTCACTGGCACGCCCAAATCGTGTCGCAGCACGAATTATCCTCCCACCAGTTGTGGCCAACCAATTCGTACTCGCTCTGGAACAGGCGCTGGAGAAGTACCGTGTTTCATTTGGACATGTACCGAACGAAAATCAGGCACCACATCCAGGTAAGAAGCCAGAATCTGGCAGCAGCAATGCGGACGGCGGCCAAAAAACGCAAGATGCCAGTCCACAAGATGCTACTCCAACAGAAAAACACTCACTGGCAGGCACTCCGAAAACCTCAACACCTCCTCCAGTTCAAAAAAATATCGTGCAACCACCTCCAATTGCAGATATCTATGACAACCTCAAACTGCCTGATGACATGCTCGGTGGGGTCTACGCCAACATGGCGTCAATTTCACACACGGAAAGTGAGTTCTGCTTTGACTTTATTGCACAGTTTTTCCCACGATCGGCGGTCACGGCACGTGTCTATATGGCAGCACCCCGGGTGCCTGAACTTCTGAGTTCATTAAAGCGTTCTATCAACGCAAATTAGGTTCTGTGTGATGTGATACATGTTGTTGCCTACCACACCATCCCTGAAGAGCCTGCGGTTCCACTGACAAAATTGCCCGGTTGATAAACAAAGCTTACTCTGTCAGGTAACTGTGATTGGATTTCGTGCACCGTCTTCTTGCAATGATTCATGATTGTCCAGAATGTAGTCGATGGCTCGCGCAAATGCAGGAACATGCTCAAGACTGAGGACCGTTGAATCAAGATCAGCAATTTTCATTCTTCGCTGCATTCGTCCACGAAAGTCTGAATCATCAATCATCCGGCAGCAAACATCTAGAAAATCTGCCTCATTGTCTGTCACTAACTCTTCAAGTCCGACCTTGTTCAAAAGATACGCTGTAGACAGATTATAGAAACGATTGCCAGCCATTGTCACAACAGGCAATCTCAGGGTAAGCAAATCAACTGCAGTGTTGTACCCACCAAAGGGATGTGCATCAATTGCGAAGTGAGCGTGTTCCAAAGATTGCATATACCGCTGAAAGTCGAAATTCGGCATCACAACCGTCTGTTCTGTGCCCAGAATATTTTCAACAGCTCGCTTGAGTGGTATGTATCCATTGCCGAGCACTGCTCCGCCTGGAAAAAAGTGAAACTTCACCGGAGTTTCAACTCTCTCGGCAATGACCTTGAGGCGATTCAGATGCTCACTATTAATTTTCTGGCCACTCCACGTGCAATTGATAATGATCGGCTTTTCTCCAAGCGTTGGGTACTCCAGTCGATACTCCAATGGCACCGGCGCCTGCGCACACCCCGGAATCAAAACAAGTCGCTCAGAATAGTGCTCGCGTGCCCGATCAGCTACCTCGGTTTCACGTCCTCCAATCCAGTAATCTATCTTTGCCCCGAAGGTACTCACGGGATGACCGTAGTTACTCACCTGAATCGGCGCGATGCGCATGTTGGCGAGAATAATACTCTCGATACTCATGCCAATATCAGGAAAATAGGCCATCGAAAAGTCGTTTGGATTGATAGCCGATAGATCATCAGCCTTCTCCGAAGCATTATAATAACGCACGTCACTGAAGATTTCAGTGTCAAGGTCTTCCCGAGGTCGTCCGAGGTGAACGAGCACAAGTTCATGGGTTTTCGCAAGTTCTTTCAGGAACGGATGCTGTGACCGGTACACGCTCTGCCGAGGAAACCACATTGAAGAAAGAACACCGATCTTCTTCGGCTTTGGTGTATTTGTAATTTTCTGTTGACAAAGAGGTGTTGCCTGGAACAGCCGATTGATCCGCTGCTTCACGAGATAATCTTTTTCGTTATCAATATACGTAGCACCAAAGTATGCGTGATGCGTAAATGAGTTAATCCCAATCAAACGATCATCCTCAAATGTAATGTGATCGCGGAGATGGGCGAGAGTGTCTGGATCAGACGGCCCAGTTCGGTACATTTCGAGAAAACAGAAATACCACTGTGTCGCAAGCTGTGGGCTTGTTGCAAAAAGTAGCCGTCGATCAATTTTCACTCGATTACGACCCGAATAGAGCGAAAGTAGCTTCGTATAGTTTCGCTGCTGCTTCAAAAGAATCTGTATAAACGGGTCCGTTGTTCGGAAATCACTTATCGCAACTACATTCCCGATTACAGCGTTGAGGTCAATAAAACTCGTAGCGTACTTCTCGGGAAGTATGAAATCTTCCTGAGACATAAAGTAGAGAAATTGTTTCACGAAGTGATTAATCGCAGCGTGATTGGCTTCCTCAAGCTGATAATATGTCGTGTCTCGCAGGTGCGTGAGTACCGTCAGGAACTGCACCGCCATGTGCTCGTATTCCTCAGCCTGGTAATGCCGCACAAGTTCCACCGCATCAAACTCAAGAAGCGGGCTACTCGGCACCGACAGATTCGCAGACCCCTGCTGGCTTGCAGTTGTTCCTCGGGTATTCTCTCCTGCTTCTTGACCACCACCTGCAAGCGACGACATGCTTTTCTCCTGATGCAATTCCTCTCACAATGACATTCTCGAATCTTTGATCCCAACCTAAACAAAACTCGACGAGAACGCGACTCGTTGGCGTGCTTCACGTCTTACTTAGAGAAACAGAAAGTCTGATATTTTCTGCCAGACCGTCCAGCTCGCAATAATAATAAAACCAATCGCTGAAAACCAAAGTAGAACATCCCAAGCTTTTTTCGGAGCAAGCCGTTGATCAATGTCGCAATACCGAAAATAGAGGACAGCAATGGCAAGCGCACCGAGCATCACAGCCTGCGCAACACCGCTTGCTAACACCATCGCAACAGGGGCACGGAATAAAAATGCCATCGCTAATGCGGCGATCACCCAAACTACACACGTAACTCGAACAGCTTTTCGACGTGAAGCCTCATCACCTGGCAACAACCCGGCGAGCACCAAGCCATCAGCTACCATTCGAGAGTTGCCCGCTGCAGCAACAAAAAAAGTGGAATATAAAACTGCGAAAGCACCAAGCAAGAATACCTGCTGAATCCAGACACCAAAGATTGGTACATACATTTGACCAAGCGTGCGTACCATTTCATTTCCTGAAGGCACGAGACCCAGCCGCCCCAGAGTTGCTGCACCCAGTACATAGAAGAAAACGGTAACCGCCGTATAGACAATCATTGACAGCCATGCATCGAGCTGCATGACTCGCATCCACCCTTTGGCATTAGCTGCCCAGCCTTCAGAAGAGGAATGTGCACCGACTGATTTGCCATACCCCTTCTCAAGACACCAGTATGGATAGACCATCAACTCAGCAGCCCCAACACCAATGATGCCAAGAGCCGCAAGCGCGACCGAGAAACCACCACTCGCTCCCTCTAATGATGGAGTCAGCCCTGTTATCCATTCTTCACTCGAGACCGCCCAATTGGGATCAGCCTGGAGCATGACAACAGCAAGAAAAGTAAATAATGTAAAGGCAAGAACAAGAACGAGTGACAGTCGCTCAATGAGTCCATACCGACCACCTGCAAGAAGAACTCCCGTCAGCACTGCCATGAGAACAGCATAGATAGAGGCATCATACGGAGCCTTTAGTTCTTTTGATTGACGGCGTAGCACCGTGAGATTTTTTTTCATGGCCAGCACATCAGATTGGCCCTCACGTGCTGCAAGTGCCGTATCAATTTCTGCTTTGGCGAGTTCTTCGTACAACTCACCAGCGACACGACCCGGGGTCGTAAGCGGCAAAGCGGCCGCAAGTGATTGTCCTACACCTGCAAGAATACCCCCTTGCTGAACTACGATAAGGACCATCATCACCGCCCAGCACCAATAGATCCATCCTCGCCCTGCGACCCGTGGACCCGGAACTCTGTCAAACGAGGCCAGCGGTGTCCGCCCCCAGGTAATTGCATTCCGACCAATCTCAATTTGTGCTGCAACCTTTACGGCACAGCCAAGAATGATGAGCCATAAGAGACTGAAGCCAACCTTTGCCCCAACAACAGTTGTTGCAATAAGTTCACCACTTCCAACAATTGAGCTTGCCAGGATAATACCCGGCCCAAGAGCAGCAACCGTTTTCCAGAATGTCTTTGGCGGTGGGGAATACTTCTCAAGACTTTCACCCACTCGTTCATTTTCCTTACCGGTCACACCCACCCCTTTATCAAGAAGCCTCCTCACACAACCAAGCCAAAGCGACGACCCTGCGTCGTTACACAAACTTTCGATGGCGTACTCGTCATAACTAGATCATAATTAGATAGCTATGATCAAATGCCTACGATGCCCCCATGGAAATCCAGAGAAAACTTCCTTTCGATACAAAAGCACATCGAGTGCCATTTCTCCGAAATTCAGGATGAACACGCCATGAAAAAACAGGTTCGCAAGCGAAAATATAAAACGACCGAACCATCGACAGTTGATGAAAATCGAGCTATTGACCTTGTAGTGGCTCTGATGAAAGTGCCAGGACCAAGCTGCCACGAAGAACAGATCTCAAAACAGGTATGTAGACGGTTGACTGCAGCTGGTATTCCAGCATCAGCAATCACAACTGACAATGCGCACAAAAAATCGCCAGCTGGAGGCAGCACAGGCAATCTCATTGTGAAGCTTCCAGGAACAATACGGGCACCCCGAAGAATGCTCATGGCGCACCTCGACACAGTACCCTTATGCGTTGGCTGCAGGCCGATACAGCGGGGCGATTCTCTTGTTTCCGGAAATCCAAAAACGGCTCTTGGCGCTGACAATCGATCAGGAGTTGCCGCGGTACTCAATGCTGTTCTTGAAATCCAACGGAAAAAACTTCCCCATCCCCCACTCACCCTTTTATTCACGATTCAAGAAGAACTCGGTTTATTCGGCAGTCGTTTTGTAAACGTGAGCAAGCTGGGCAGCCCCAAGCTTGCATGGAACTGGGATGGCCGCGGCCCTGAAAGAATCACTCATGCCGCTATCGGCGGCAGAACTTTATCGATTCAATTCAATGGTATTGCAAGTCATGCAGGCGGTGCTGCCGATCGTGGAGTCAGCGCACTCGCGCTTGCCGGCCTTGCCATTCAAGACATCGTAAGTGGGGGCTGGCATGGTGAATTTCTACGCGGAGGAAAAGTAGGTACATGCAATCTTGCCACTATCCACGGGGGTGACGCAACAAATGTTGTGACTGACCGCGTTGATATTGAAGGAGAATGCCGTAGCTTCGATCGACGACTCCTCGACCGTATTGCTCGTGAAGTCGAGCGAGCATGCCAACGAGCAGTTCGCTCAACAAAAAACTGTCGTGGCCAACGAGGGTCAGTGACATTTCATACCGAAATCGAATACGAACCGTTTGCTATTCCCAAAAATGCGGCTTCCGTAAAAGTCGCCGAGTCTGCCATACGATCATTAGGCATGAAACCTGAACTCCTCACAACACAAGGTGCACTTGATGCAAACTGGCTCAATGCTCGCGGTATTCCAGTAGCAACACTTGGAGCCGGTCAGGTCGCCGGGCATTCATTAGCCGAGAGATTGGATATTGAACAGTTTCTCACAGGCTGCAAGGTGGCACTTCGACTAGCGACATCACCAGAACTCTCTGCATGATTTAAAGGTGTAATTGAGAATTTTTTTGAGACAACAATACCTACTCAAAATCTGTCGAGCGAAGCACTTCGACTGTCTCGAGGCAGATGGTGGCCATAAACTCTGGCAAAATCTCCGAGCGTAGAAATTCTATAAGGGCAGCAGCTTTGGTTGTGGGGACTAGCACTTCCAGCCGAACGGATCGTGCACGCTGAAGAAGTGGGCCATCGGCAAACTGTCGCCCGCCTCCCTTGCACTCGGTAATCGTATACCCGGTTACCCCACGTTCGAAAAACTCATCGATCAGATGCTCAGCAACTGCTGATGGCGCCATGATCGTCAACCGCTTCATTTGACCCAATGTTCGCTTGCGGGTAGCCAATGCATTATCAGACATCGGAATAAGGGAATCGAGCCCACGGACAGAAAACCCAAGGCCTTCAAGCTCGAATGCTTCTCTCATCTCTTCAAGCTTTTCGAGCACGCTATCGTCGACAAGTTGTACACCAGAAAGATCAATGACGAGGTTCCGTTTTTGGACCAGCCCCACTTGCTCGATTTGTCGCCGGAAGGGAATCCAGTTACTAAACACAGCAGAGTCTCGAGCACGAATGAGACTTGTATTCTCAGAAACATCCTCAACTTCGAGGTAGGGCTTAAAGAGAGAGCGAAGCGGGACTCCATTAGCCAAGTGAAGAGATACTTTGAGAATCACCCCGATCAAGACACCAACAAGCAAGTCGGTGACAACGACCATGACCATCGTTGTAATGAAAATCGCAAGCTGTTCACGTCCAATCCGATAAATATGAATAAACTCAGTGGGATGAGTCAGGCGAAAGCCCGTGTACACGAGCATGGCGGCAAGTGCAGCAAGTGGAATGAGGTGAAGAAACGTTGGAATGATTGCCACGCATAGCAAAAGAAAAATTGCATGCCAGAAGTTGGCAAATCGCGTTTTTCCACCGCTATCAATATTTGCCTTCGACCGAACAATTTCTGAAATCATCGGCAGACCACCCAGCAGTGAAGCGATAAGGTTGCCCGCTCCCACTGCAAAAAGGTCCCTGTCCATATTGCTGCGTCGCTTCCATGGATCGACGGCATCTATCGCCTTGGCACTCAGCACAGACTCGAGGCTTCCGATGCAGAAAAAGATGATTGCCCACTTCCACGCTCTTGGGTCAGCAAGGACAGCGAAGTTTGGCAGCGTGATATCGTGAAACATGCCAAAGATTTGTTTTGGCATGCTGACAAGGAACTGTTCGCCTAGCTGGTATTCGTGTCCCTGGAGGTAGTACGAATGTTCGTGCAACAGATCAAAGCCATACCCAGCTGGCATCGCCACCAGAAGAACCACGATTGGCGCTGGGACTCTGCGTAAAAATGGCCATGGCTGCACACAGGCAGGCCACGCGAACATGATGACGAGACTCGCAATACCGATAACGGCAATCGCGGGATTGGCTTCTGCAAGGAGATGCGGAATGTCTGTAAGAATTTCTAACGGCTCACCTGATGCTGCTACGCCGAGCGCAATCGGAAGCTGTTTGATACAGATAATAATACCTATCCCGGCGAGCATTCCATGAACCACAGAAATCGGGAAGAATTCTCCCAGGATGCCCGCCCGAAAGGACGCAAATACCATTTGCAAGATAGCCGCCGCAAAACCAATCGCTAATGCAGCGCGATACGCCTGCTGGTCCATTGGCGCCCAGCCACCACTCATGCCATCACCGCTGAATTCGGAGACACAACCAGCGATGACTACAATCAGTCCGGCAGCAGGCCCTTTTATCGTGAGTTCACTATTCGTCAGAAGGGGTGTTACAAACCCACCGACGATAGCCGTAAAAACGCCTGCGATTGGCGGATATCCACACGCAAGTGAAATGCCAAGACACAGCGGAAGAGCAATCAGAAAAACAAGAAAGCCAGAGCGAATATCGTCCGGGGCGTATTCGAAAAATCCAGCAATATTTCCACGAGGGACTGAAGACTCTGTTCCTTCCGACGCCATAAATGATTCTCGTACAACCTACTTAAGAAAGACAACTCGTGTTGAGAGCTAACTGTATGAAAAATCCTCAAGAATTACATGCCGTACGGAAAATCCGCGTCATCGGTAAGGCCACTGGCTCGAATTGACCCAACGGCCTTCCCATATTCAAGCAAGAGTCGGTTTGCAAATGAGATCCGCTTGCGAATCCATGCATCTCGTTCATTCCCCGGGCTTTCGCCATCCAACATATCAGCAACATCTTGAACAAGGACATGTTCGGGAATAATCAGAAGTCGATTATTTTTACACCCACTTGTTCTTAATTCAGTCATCGGATAACTACCACCTCGAGAAGATGACACTCCGACAACGAGCGCTGGCTTATGTCCCACTTCCTGTGGGGTCGCAAACAACAAGAGATTTTTCAGACCCGGCGGAACCATGCCGGCCCATTCAGGTGTCACGAAAACAAAAGCATGCGCCTCTCGCATACGATCACGAATCGGCTGCCACAAGGACGCAAGAGAACTCGCTTTCTGCCAGGCACTTTCATCCCAAAGTGGTAGAGGGTTCCCTGACAAACTCAACGTATCGAGAACAAGCGTTGGGTCAATTCGAGCGAGATCCTCAGCAATATAGTCAGCCACACGCGAAGACTGGCTCTCCTGACGGTGGCTGCCAGATACAATCATAATTCTCATATATTTTCCTTTTCCACCCTACAGGATCACTCAGTCCATGGTCCAAAGGTAACCAGTTTCTTTCCTCACTATACATTGCTCGAAATGACACCTGTTCTTATTCGTCACTCTCAGGTCCGATTTTTTTTACCCTGCCAAAAACTGACGGCCGTTGAGGACAACCAGTAATTAACTAGACGGCGCAAGACCACCGGTGCCTCATGTTCACTTTTGCATGCCACCAGACCAACTCACTGGCAAAGGGCACCAATGCCCCGCAAAACCAATTCGGGTAGCCATTTGCAACGGCCCCGATATCCGAAAGCGAACCCACCCTGATTCAGAGAAAACCCTAGAAAAATCGAGGCGTGATCGTGGTATTTTCCCCTCGCCTGTGTGGTGAAGCACAGCCTCAGAGAACTTCTTTCATTCAAAGAACTACGCTGTTTATCGATAGATAGTGACGATTCCCCTTTTGCAGAGGCACTGCTTTCGTAATATTCTTCCGCACGAGTACATATATATGTTGTTTTGATACAAAAGAGCATCTGGCAAGAAATGATCGGGAGGGTTTCCACCATGTTTTTGACTCGCAGCCTACATATCGCAATCATCTGCTCTTTTGTAGTTCCAGCATCAGCCCACGCTGAAAATGTTATTCAGGCAGCAATTAAAAATGCCACAACACCGGCGCATCGCATGAAGAGTGATGAAAAAAACTGGTGGCAGGAACGACATGAAAGCAAATCTATAGAAGCTAAAAAAAACACATGGGACATTATTTTTCTTGGCGACTCAATCACACACAGTTGGGAAACTGCCGGAAAAAAAACATGGAACAAATACTACCGAAAAAGAAATGCACTCAATCTCGGTTTTAGTGGTGACCGTACTGAGCACGTCCTCTGGCGACTGGATAATGGTGAGTTTGAGGACGTACAGCCAAAAGTAGTTGTTCTTATGATTGGCACAAACAACACCGGCCATAGGAAAGATCCACCAAAAGCTATTGCTGCTGGAGTTGAAAAAATTATTGAGCGTATCAATACGAAATCTCCGACGACGAAGATACTTCTTCTAGCCATTTTTCCACGTTCGGAAAAATCCTCTGATCCACAGAGAAAAAATAATGACAGAACGAATGCCCTGATAAAACAACTGTCGAAGAAAGATGGCGTCACGTACCTTGACATCAACGAACGCTTTCTTTTGCCAGACGGGACGCTCTCAAAAGAGATCATGCCTGATCTGCTTCATCCAAAACAAAAAGGATACGCCATTTGGGCTGAAGCAATCGAACCATCGCTCCGGTCGCTTCTGGCTGAAGACGGCTAACAAAACTTTGCAAGCAGAGCATGATTCGCACCTCTCTCGCGTGCTGAACAAATCACTTGTGAAGAATCAATTTTCCGGTACGCGTAAGTGTGAGGCGATAGACCTCATTGCCATGAAGAATCTGCAGTTCTCGGCGTCCTTGCAAGAGATCTGCTGATGCTATGGGCTTGAGCTGCTCCGGCGAATTGAGCGGAGGATGCTGCGTAGCTTTTGGATCATTCGCTGAATCGTGTGTCATAGATTTCCTATCAAATCTGGTATTGACGATACTGAGCAAACGACTAGACTACCCTTATTGAGATTGAATCTCAATATCAACTAATCAGCCAGCCCGGATTTTTCCCCAGCCAGCCATCAACTCACTTTGTGAATAAAGGGAAACAAATGAAGACGAAAAATCCTGGGAAGCCTTCGGGGTTCACCCTCATCGAACTTTTGGTTGTCATCGCCATTATTGGTGTTCTTGTCGGCCTCTTGCTGCCAGCGGTTCAGCAGGCCCGAGAAGCAGCACGACGTGTTTCTTGTAGTAATCATTTCAAGCAAATGGGCCTTGCTCTCCACAATTACGAGAATTCCCACAAGCATTACCCAAAGTCATTTGGCATGACCTCAGCGTGGGCAGATGTCAACGATTGGTCCGTTCAAGCAAAACTGCTCCCTTATGTCGAACAAGCTGGCTTGGGTAGTGGTGTGATGACTGCAATTCAGGCTGCTGAGACGGCAGGTGTTGCAGGAAACAATTCATATAAAAAAGTTCAAGTTGACGGTAAGAATATCTGCAATTACCGCATGGATACGTTGATTTGCCCCAGTGAGATCAAAGATGAACCTCGAGGCACAGAGTACTACCTCACCAACATTGGGGTGAATATGGGGACTGGCCTCATCCTCGCAGCAAGTGGAAGTTTTGTCGGCGATGGTGCATTTGGAGTCAACTATGAGCCAAGACCACGTGATTTCAGAGATGGTCTTTCAAACACCCTTTGCATGGGCGAAGTAAAAGGCTGGACCACCTATCAGCGTGACGGTAAGGATCAAACCACAGTCCCAACTGCTCCTTCTGCACTCGCGGGTTTCAGTGGATCGATTAAGAATCAGGGAAAACCATCCTCTGGCCATACCGAATGGTGTGATGGTCGAGTCCATCAATCTGGCTTTACGACAACGTTTCCTCCAAACACCGATTCAGCATTGTCTGACGGACAAATTGGTGATTACACATCAAATCGTGAAGGTGGCGGTAGATCAGGCAGTCCGCTCGTGGCTGTCGTGACATCCAGAAGTTACCACACTGGCGGTGTTGTAAATTCCTGCATGATGGACGGTTCGACCAAGACCGTATCATCAACTGTATCACAAGCTATTTGGCGAGCAGCTGGCTCACGAAACGGTGGTGAAGTAAGCAGTCTTAACGACTAAAGCGACTTGAATTCTGATTCAAATCCAGAAGGCCTGATGGGGCATACCCCGTCAGGCCTTCTTCTTTGTGATCAACACGAGAGACGGCACAAGGAAACCATCTTGCATCGGGCTAAAACGGCCACCATGGTGCCTTCGCGTATTTCGAAGGCAACACTATCTGTGAATTTCTTCTCAGCTTGGCCACAGAGTGGTAATTGATATTCCGAACACCATAGAGCTCAACACCACTCTGTCGCTTTGCAATTATTGCAGCAACTTCCGGAGTAATTGTCTCGACACCATCGAGATACAACTCTCCTCGGTAAGGCAATATCGCAATTGCTACATCTTTGTCTAACATTTGTAGGCCGTTAAGAAAAAGCCATCCTTGGTGCTTTGACAAGGCCCGGCCGACTGCCGGGCTTATCGAACGAAGCCCTTCAAGATGCAACCATCCGCGATGCGTTGCCAGGATCCCTGCAACTTCTGGAGTGATTGCAGTCAGTCCATTTAAAAAAAGCTTGCCACGAGTCTTGGCGACAGCGTGGGCCATATCTGCATCAAGCTCTTTTAATATATTGAGTTCAACGGCTTCTTCATTCCGCTCTGATCGTTCAATGATTTGTTGCACATCTTCAAGCGTGAACTGCCCGTCCTGCGTTTGATAATTCACGGCGAAGCATTTTGTCGGCGCGATTAGAGAGAAAGAAAACAAGACCACAAGAAGATATTTGTTGTGCCAATAGTCCGACAGCTTGATCATAAAACACCTTTCTTTCATCCCTAAGACTATTCGTCACAGATCGTGCTCCACAAGAGACTTAAATTCCATTTTTTTCGCAAAAAACATGACAGTGAGACTCAATCTCAGCAAGAGCCTGACGCCCCTTGTTTAGAGTTTGAAACGAGCGATCTCCCTCCTTCGTCACATCACTGAAGGCGGTCGCTGTCGGGTCCAGACGGTTGGAGTTCGTGACATCTCGATGGAAAGCGTGCCCCCTGAACACAGCTCCTTCCATCGCAGAAATGGTCGCGCAAGAGGCTTTCCATTCAGAAGCACGGCCTGCACATACGGACTCTTTGCTCCACCGCCCACGGTTTCAACGGCGAACGCCGGCCCCTGCCCCAGTTGCACTTCCACACGGTCAAAAAGCGGGGAGCCAATCAAAAACACATCTTGTCCAGCTACAGGGAAAAGTCCTATCGCACTCCAGACATACCAGGAACTCATACCTCCGGAATCATCATTTCCCACCAGACCGCCACGGGAATCTCCATAACACTGCGACATGCCCGCACGTATCACTTCGCACGCCCTGTCGTGCCGCCCTGCATAAATGTAGGCATACGGCGATTCCATATCAGGCTCATTATTGAACCCTTCAAAACGTCCAAGCAATTCGCCTTCGGCCATCTCGGCGCGGCACGGGAATACCCCCGGGGCCGGAACAGGATCAGCCGCGTAGCCAAAAAAGGCATCCAGTAGGTCGACAAAAGCCGTGTCACCACCAGCGATAGAAATGCGGCTGGCCATATCGTGCAATAGCCGAAAACTATAATTGTATTTCGATCCCTCGTAATAGGTTGAATCTCTTAGCACCCCAGTGTGGTCAAAGGCATTTTTCCACTGACTCGCATACTCAAGCATCTGTGCGGCTACAGTAGCGTCGCCTATTTCAGTCGCAATCGCCGCTGTACAGAAACAGCCATACGCAAGGTCGAGAG
>WLWH01001049.1_pt1 | contig 19829 bp, 35 predicted proteins | sample 6712741 | NCBI WGS metagenome assembly WLWH01 (sample SAMN12718694, study PRJNA515312) | sponge metagenome | isolation source: marine sponge | host: Mycale hentscheli | place: New Zealand: South Island, Marlborough, Capsize Point | collected 2003-05-01
TACTGCACCTAAAGTAATTAAGTTCTCAACCGATATGTTGAATTTTTTCTTTTTTAATTCTTCAATATCTAGCTCGCTCATTTCTAGTAACCTGTTTTAGGTTTATACATATTAGGATTGTAGCTTATGTTACCTTTCATAAGTTTTGCAAACTCATGAGCTTGTGCTTTTCCTACAGCGTTGTATGGAAACTCACGTGAAATCATTTTACCTTTTTTCATTTTTTTGTTTTTTATAGATTAACATATTTGGGTAATCTTTTGTGTTACCCTTTGGCATTATATAATTGTATAGGTTTTTATTTAAAGAAGTCTTTTGCATTACGCTCCTCTCTTCTTCTTTTTCTTTTTTACTACAACACTATCAGGAGTCCTAATTGGTTTATCCCCTACATACCCTGTGTCTTTTCTAGCTGGAAAACCGTCTTTATTAACAGTAAACATACTGTCAATTTTCTTTTTTTCTGCCATATATCTAATAGCTTTATTTTTTATATTCAATGAATCCATGAAAGCTTGCATGTTTTTGTCGGGATGTCCTGGTTTGTGCGCCATAATAATTATATTTGTACAAAGATAATAAATCTAATAAAATGCAATCAAAAGGAATTTATGACTGTCTTAAATACTGGAGGGTAATAAGATACTTCATAAAAAGTAAATATAACTTATCAACTGCAGAAATAGAAATGCTGTTGTTTTTATATAGTGAAGATATATTTACAAAGAAAAAGTTTGAAGAGTTTAACAAGCTTTTGTCTTGGGACAAAAATAGATTCGATAAACTAGTTAAAGAAGGATGGATTGAAATATTCAAAAAAAGAAAAGTTTCAACTAGATCTATATTTCAACTTTCATTTAAATCTCAAAGAATGATTGACTCCATATACAAAAAATTATCTGGAGAGGAAATACCTACGCAAGAAAGAGGCAATCCGATTTTTAAAAAGAATGTTAAATATACAGATAAGGTTTACAAACAAATGATTATAGAAATGAATAAGTCTATAAGACAACAACAACATCCTTCTCTTGAATTATAGTATAAGGAATATTTTCTATAAGCATAGTGTATCCCGCTCTAACATCATAAAAAATAACATCCTTCTCATCTACCTTATCAACATCTGATCCTCTTGCAATTATAATTCCTTTTTTGTATCTTAGTAGATTGGCATCTTCTGCCGATAAAAGTAATCCTGAGTTAGTTTTTATTTCTTCGTCAAGTTGTGTAATCAATATATATTTACCTATAGGTTTCATTTCATTAACTTTTTAAAATATTTTTTAAGTGTAAGTCTTTTTTTTCTTTTATGTCCTTGTGCTTGACGATAACCGTTTACAAAGTATCTCTTAATTAATTTTTCTATTTTCATAATATGAGCAAAATATCTCCGTTATATATGTGTCTTCGCATATTCCTTCATTACATATAGTTTCACCTCTTTGATATTGCTCAACTTTATAAGTAATACATCTGTCGTTATCTTTAGCACACGCAGAAAGTAAAATAAAAAATAAAAGAGAGGCTCTGTAGTTGAGAGCATACTTTGACCATTGATTTGCTATGGCCTCGGCTATACCTTTATAAGTTTTACTTCTTGCTGTTTTTATTTCCTTACTGTTCCATGCTAATTTTTTTCCTGTCTCATCTCTCATGCCGTTCCAAATTTTTGTTTCCCTACCTTCAACTATATTAGTTGGCATTAAGTTTGGTAGGTTTTTTAACCATAGACATGTTCGTTTAGTTTCTCCATGACCAAACTGATAAGGTTCTATTACATTATCTGGTTTTCTTATTTGAGAAGAAATAACGCTAACTGGATTTTCTAACGCTATGTGTGTTATAGGTGCGTTTAATAAATTTCTTACAAAGTCTAGGGCTAGTTCTCTTTTTTCCCATCTGTCTTCATTGCGCGATCCATCTTTATTATACAGCCATCTGCTGCCACTTATAGATAGGTATGTACAGGGTGGATGCGCTATCATCATGTCCCAATCTTTGTTTATGTGATTTATAACATCATCTTTAATGTGCCACTCTGGATGACCTCCTGTGCAATCAACAACATCGCAAGAATAAGCTTCGTGACCTAGCTTTCTAAATTCTTTGGTAACAACTTGGCTTTCTTCGCAAGCAACTAAAACTTTAAGGTTATTTGTTTTCGTCATAAGTCCTTGCCATAGTTACAATAGCATTTGTAGATAAAATAGTAACAGCTACACTAATGGCATTTTTTAAAGCTTGCCTTGTTACTTTAACAGGGTCTATTATTCCCATCTTTAACATATCACCTGTTTCTCCATTTTTTATATTGACTCCTATTGTAGGGTGTATGTTCTGATCTGCATATCCATCATCATCTATGTATGTGTGACCTGCGTTTCTATAAATTTGTTTTAAAGGTTCTTTTAGAGCAGAACTTAAAATCGCGTTAGCGATTTTTTTTGCCTCAGAATTTGCGTTACTCTTTAATATCTTCTGTCCCTCATCAAAAAGAGCTAGTCCTCCCCCAGGTAAAATCCCCTCCTCTAGCGCAGACCTAACTGCACATACAGCGTCATCTACTCTATCGTATAACTCTTTTTGTTCGAGGTCAGTATTTCCACCTACATATATTACACCTATACCACCTGTTAGTGATGCAATACGAGATAGAATAAAATCTTTATCAGCTTTTGCGTTTGTAATTTTATGTGCGTCCCATAGTTGTTGTTCTCTTTCTTTTATTTCTTTTTCATTTACTAGACTATCGTCTCTAAGAATTACACTAGAGTCTTTACTTATTATTATTTTTTCTGCTTTCCCTAAATCTTCAAATGTAATTAATGAAAGATCATCACCTGTCTTTTCTGAAAAATAAGTAGCACCAACTGACAGAGCTATATCTTGCATCAGCTCATGTTGCTTGTAACCAAATGAGGGAGGGTTAATGGCACAGAGCTTCAATCCGTTCTTCATCACATTCGCCGCTAGGGTGTTTATGACATTCTGAGAACAGGGTGCTACAATTAGTAGTTTTTTCCTGTCGTTAACAATGGGCTTTAATATTTTTTCAATATAAAGTATGTTTCCAATCTCGCTATCAGATACAAGAATGTGTACATCATCTAAAATGCATTCATCTTTTTTATGGTTGTTTATAAATAGAGGGGAATAATAACCACGATCAATTTTTATTCCATGCGTAGTTTCAAAAGTGGTCTCACTGCCCTGTGATTTTTCCACTGTGACAATTCCATTCTTACCTATGGTATTATATGTGTCTGCAATTATTTTTCCAACCGCCTCATCATTGTTTGCAGAAATACTTGCTACATCAAGAAGTTTTTTTCTGTTAACAGGTTTAGATTTCTTCTTTAAATTACTTAACACCTTTTCAGATGATGTTACAAGTTCACGAAGGATCAGAGTTTTATTATCATCTCCTTTAATATTATCCATACCATCTAGTATAAGCTTCTCTGCAATCACTATAGCAGTGGTAGTTCCATCCCCTGCATTAGCTGCTGTTTTACTTGCCGCCTCTCTTACCATTCTTACTGCTAAATTCTCTACAGAATCCATCAGAGTAATAGACTTAGCTACAGTAACCCCATCTTTTGTTACTGTTATTCCGTGTGTGTGTTCTTGTGACTCTATTAATACTGTGTGACCTAGAGGCCCTAGTGTACTCTTTACAGCTTTAGCAATTTTTTTTATACCGCTTGCTAACTTATCTCTACCCTCTTCGTCGAAGTGAAGTTTTTTCGGGTTGATGTTATTCATTTAATTTAATTTTCTCAAATATATAAATTTTTATTTATAATCGCGTGTCAATATGTCAATTTTCGTTGTTGATTTATTATATATATATATATTACCCCTAGTGTGTTTAAAATATTTCTAAAATATCTCTTTAAAATCGACATTTTCGACACTACTACTGAAAATCAATTAATTAAGTATTAAATATCGACACTTTTTCGACACTATTTGTGTCGATTTCTGACATATATAGATAAAAAAAGAGATTACCTTAGATAATCTCTCTTTCATCAAATCAAAAATAAACTAATGAACTAAATCATTTTGCTTGCTTGTATTGCTGCAGTAATCATATCTATCTTCTTCATATCCTCTCTTGATTTTTTCATCATTGCAGCTTTTGCTATCCCATTTACAGGATCAGGTCTTCCGTTCATAAGTTGACCGTCTTTTATATATAAACCATCAACGTAATTGTCTTGTTGTGGCATTTCCATTTTCATCATATTATTAATATTTAATTACTACACTTATTAATCCTAGGTAGAATGTAATTTCACTCCAATTATGATCTTCATCTCTACCGTAGTAAGCCCATCCTAATGCAAATCCTATTGCGATTCTATTATGTATTTCAATTTCTGGACTCATACACAAAGGTACAATTTTTTTCGAGACACTTAGAGGCTTGAGATAACACACCACCACACGACCGCACCGCCTCGACCCAAACCGATTATTTTTTTGACCCCCCCGCCCCGCATTTTTGGGGACTAGCGCAAAAATTTTGAGCTTTTGTAGACGCTCTTATCTAGTGACCCCGTCACCCCCAATTTGTCACGCGTGACACTTTTTAAATTTGGGGATAAAGGGACTTCCCCCATAACCCCCCAAACAAAGTTAACCCCCCTTAATATTTTAAGAGACAAAAAAGTTTTTAAACATCTGGAAACCAGATTGTTAAGTGGCGACAAATAGATCATCAAATTGAGTTGTTAAAAGTTGATGAATTTTCTACTATATTTTTACAAATTTTATACTATCTTAGAGTATAATTTTAAATAAAAATAATATGAAAAATGCTATAAATTTTGACACTCGCGAATGCGATTTAAGAATCTCAAACGAGGAAAAATTGTACCTAAATATGTGCAAAAGTTTTAACGATAGAGTTAACCACCAAACCCCCGAAAATTTGGGGCGCTTGAATTTAATCGTTTACTTTTTATTGAAAAGTTACGAATTGAATAAATATGTTAATATTGATAATGTTGATTTGTCTTATATAAGTTGGCTATTAGCTGATTTGACGGGCAATAAAATTGCTAAAAATATATGCTCGTAAAGGTCGAAACTCGGGGGAAATTTTCCCCGTGTCCGCCAATTATGTTGGCGCTGATGAGACCGCAATATCTTGTTAGAAGTTTAATTAAAAATGAATTAATATGATTAATTTAAACGCGTCCGAATTATCGATAATCGATAACAATGACGCGATAAAAAGCGCGCTGAAAATAGAGGAGTTTACAGCTCTAAAAAATGACGCGCGCGAAAACAAATTTCAAGCGCTCGAAATACAAAAGCAAAAAGGTATTTTGATAATTGAGATTTTAGAGCAAAGCGAAAATAACGAAGTAGTTAAAAGCGCATTTGCTAACGCGGGGTTAACCGCGTGGAAAATTGAAGATATTGCCCGTGTATTTTTGGGCAATTCTGTAACGCGTGCTTATCGTTTCAAAAAATGTGCTGAACATTTAACGGGGCGTAGAGCAAACGGATATTTAACAGCGTTTAAAAAAGCTGTTGAATACGCTGATTTCAATGAGCGAAAAACAAAAGTTGACTGCGATACTTTCAACAAATTAGTTAAGAATATCAACAAAGCTGAAACCGAATTGGGTAGAAATTTTTCATCTATGCCCGCAACAGCGAAAGAAGATATTTATAAAACTATAAGCGCTGAAAATTTGTCGCAAGTTACCCCCGAAAATATTCAAAATGAAGTCGCCAACGCGTCTAATTTGATTGAGGGTAATTTTATTATAAGGGGCGAAAGAGTATCGTTTCAATATAGTACGGGCGCGGGATTGCAAACCAATTCCCCCGAAAGCTTGCGAAGATTATCAAATATAATCGTTGAGCATATATCTAATTTAATCCCGCAAGAAAATGAGTAGAAATACAATTCATTTTGCACCTACGGGGGACAGAAGTAGAGCGCGCCAATATGGGTATCACGGGGGGGCAAATCCCCGTGATTTATCACTCGTAACGCGTGCCGATTTCAAAGGCGTTAAGTCGAGATATTTTAAAGAAGTTGACGCGGGCAAAAAATATGTTCGTTCTAACTTTACGATTGGATTTGAAGTTGAAAAAACTGATATAGATTCAAGCGCGCGCAAAGAATATGCGCTGTTTAAAGGTTATGAGTCCGATAGCTCATTATCGAGCGGGGGCAATAGCGGGGAAGCTATCACAAACATTTTACCGCTTGTCCCTATGGGCTACCTTCGTAATAAGGTTATGAATATGATTGTAAACGCGTCACCCGTGTTAGATAGTCCCTACGATATATCTTGCGGGGGTCATATAACCATACGCGTTGAGGGGTTAAATTCGCAACAGCTACGCCAACGAATGAGGGCGCACGCGGGGATTGTTTACGCTCTATATAAAGGTAGGTTATCGCGAAACACTTGCAATGGCAATATATTTTTAGAGTATAACCGCACCAATAGGGGCGTGACGACTTGCAAAGGCAACGGCTTATTAGAGTGGCGTTTGCCGTCCGCTATATCGTCAACGGGGTCATTTATTAGGCGATATGAATTGTTTTTCGAGTTGGTAGATATTGCCGTCAATAGTCCCAACGCTCGATTTAACACAGCTGTAAAGCGTGTCCGTCCAATACTTGAGCGTATGTATACGCGCGGGGACGGGAGTATTGATAGCGCCCGCGTTAATAGTATCGTTGATTATGCGCTTGACTTTCAAAAGCTAATCGATACGGGCAAATGTTCTCGAAGAATTGTCGGCTTTTTGCCCGACTATGCGCGCTCAAATGATAGCGATTCAGCGCACCCTATGGGATTTGAATTAGTCGACTGATATAAATTCTTATCTCTTGAAAATTGCCCGCTTAATTGCGGGCTTTTTTTTACCCCTTTGTTATGTGCTTTCAATTTGTCTGATCTAAATATATTTTTTTTCGATCACAATATTTTTTCGATCTGGTCTGGACCTGGTCTGGACCTGGTTAGATCTGATCAAGTCCAGAAAATCTAAGTTGATAAAAACGAGAAACGAAAGAGGACGAAGTAAAGAATTACGAGGAAGTATATATAATGTAGAAAAAAAGTATTAGTTTTGTATATCAAATCAATAAATATGTGTTTAATAATTATAAATAAAAAGGGAAAGAGATTGTCAAAGTTGACGCTTGATTCCGCTAGCAAGTTAAACCCGCACGGATTAGGGATTACTTGGTTAGATGATTACACTACGATTAAATTAAAATCGAAACAATGGGCGATACTACAAACCAACCGCCCTTATATTGCGCACTTTAGATACGCGACAATAGGGAAAGTAAATAAAGAGAATGTCCACCCCTTTAAAATTCCCAACACGGACGAAAGCTTATACCAAAACGGGACGATTCACGAGTTAGGCAATACCGATAAATGCGACACTCAAGCGCTTGCAGAATTATTACCACTTGCACCCCGCAGACTATGGAAAAAAGCGTTAGCAAAATATGACTGCCGATTCGTTACCATAAATACGAGAAAGAAATTTTATCAAATCTTTAACCGCGAGAAGTGGACGAAGTTAGACGGGATTTTATTCTCTAATACTAGATTTAAAAAAGATACTCTAGTGGCTGTATATGGTACACTTAAAAAGAACGGAGGTAACCACCATTTATTAACTGCTCAAAATTTTGTAGGTAAAGGCATAACTGCTTTTAAATTCCCAATGGTATCTAGGGGGATTCCTTATGTAATAGACGAGAAAGGCAAAGGCAATAATATTAAAGTCGAAGTCTACAAAGTAAACAAAGAATGTTTAGCGCGTCTTGATAGTTTAGAGGGACACCCCAACCACTACGAGAGGAGGAAGACACCAATAAAAGTAAAAGGCAAAACTTTAAATTGCTGGCTTTACTTTAATGATAAGATAAAGTACAAAGACGAGGAGTTAACGAACGAGTTTAAGGTATCTAAAAACTATTTTCATAATTGGTACTATGATTACACATACACGCCAACTTATACGCCACCACACCGCACGGAAACAACCCCGCAGATAGTACGAGAAACGGAGAAGTTATTCGAGGAGTGTCCAACTTGCGCGGAGATGTTGGACTACGATTCACACGCTGAGGAATTTTATTGTCACAACTGCTTAGAGTATTGCACGCCCTTAGAAGACGAGAACTATAATGACTTTTATTATGCAACTTAATATACAAGAGATAATCAAATTACTTAATGAAATAGAAATTGTCGGGGCGCAAACGCGCCCGACAAGAAACGCGAGCGAGCGTCCGATTAAATTCGAGAAAAAAAATAATTTATTTGCAATGCAAAATTTCGCAATGCAAGAGATTGTAAAAGCACTTGATAAAAAAAGAGTCATTAAAGATAATACCATATTAGATTAGTCGACTGCACGACTTTAAAGAGAACATTAAGTGTAGAGCGTGGGGGACAATTTCGATCCCCCGATTGTTAAATTTAAAAATAAAGCTATGACACAAATAAAAGAAGACGAGGAGTATTTCGAGTTAATAAACGATTTCCCCTCAAGCGATTTGGCTATCGTCCACGATTTGACGCTAGCAATTATGAAGATACGAGGAGTTTACCACCCCGACTATCGAGGATATAGAGACGCGTGCTACCTTGAAAATTTCCAGGAAGCGTCCAGAACATTCAAAAAATTAAAATTAAATATTAAATTTCCTTATTATGAGCAAGACTACACACGATCAGAAGATTAGAAACCTTTGGACGAGGAGGGTTGAAAAAGCACTACTCGGAAAAAAGATTACAAAAATTGAATACCTATCTAACGAGGAGGTAGAAAACAACATGTGGTATCATACACCCGTTGCAATACAGCTTGATAATAAATATTGGCTTATACCTATGGCAGATGATGAAGGTAACAATGGGGGGAGTATATCTACCACCATAAAAGACCTTCCTGTAATTCCTGTAATTTAAAACTATGCCAAACTGGGTTTACAATTCTGTTAAAACAACAGATAAAAAGGAAACATTAAAACTTTTGCACGAGGAGAGCGAAAAGCTTGCGGGGGGAATGGCAATGTTGCTTATCCCCCGTCCTGCTGACGCGCACGAAACTTGGTACGATTGGAATTGTTTTCATTGGGGAAACAAATGGGGCGCTTGTCGTCAATATTACGGGGATGGCACTCTTAATTTTGAAACTGCGTGGGACAAGATGAGTAATCCTTTTTTACGCGCATTGGCAAAATCAGTTCCCAACTTCATTTATATATACGAGGAGGAACAAGGTTGGGGAGGAGAGATTGAGTTCAGTAACGGAGAGATAATTTTTCAAAAAGAATGGGACGAACCAGATTTTGTTTGGGAGAATCCTAAACACGACGAGAACGAAGATGAATTTTATTACTTGCCTTATGATTTTGAAAGGGAAAGAGGAGAAACTTTTCCGAGTGGTTGGTACTGCTACGGAAATCTAGGAGATAAATATTACGAAACTTTAGATGAATTTTATCTAGAGGATTAATTAGTCTGCCCCCCAATAGTCAACGACGAGTCATTACTCTAGTGAGGGGGGTTTTTTAAACAAGAAACAACTATGTATGAATATCAAAAGAAAGTAAAAGCAATAATTCTTATTGCTCAGACACTTAACCAAAAGGAAATAAAAAGAGTAATAAAAAAACTATCACGATTAGTAGATCAGAACTAAATTTTTTACTAATTTTGTACAAATTTTATAAATGTCTTTTTGCACAAATTGTCCACCCGATAAGAAAAAAATAGAAAGCTATAACTACTATGGAGAATATAGCGAGGAAGTTTTTTACTGCCGAGAGTGTAACAAGCGTGAAAAGATTTACTACGATAATCAAATCAAATTAAATGAAATCTATACGAACTTTTTTTCAGACACGAAACCGAGTCAAGCGACATAAGATTTATGTATATGAGTTTATGATCAGCTTGCATAACGAATGCGAGAGGTTGAGATTAGATCAGCTTACAAGCGTTCGAGACAAAAAGGTAATTCAAAAAATTATTTTTAAGACAAACCTAGCTAGGAAGTATAAACGAAGATTACAACTTTTAGAATTATGAATGTAAAACATATAATGACTTTACTAGATGAAGTGTACGAGGAATGCTACAACGCTCGTACCGATAAAGACCCCAAATTAAATTGGGACTTGGATGGAATCCTAGATAAGATTGAAGAACTGCAAAACGACATTGAAGATTTAAAGTTATGAATGAGTTTTTATATCTTTCAACACAAGCGCTTCAGAAAAAAATATCTAACACGAGAAACGCGCTTATAACTTTCCAACGAGGAAAGAATAGCTTAAGCTCATCTGATCAAGATGAGTTTATTAATAAACTTATAAACGATTTAAAGCTATGACTAAAAAGAAACAACAACCTCCTAAGTGGTTCGACGGAATGATTTACGAGGAGGGCGCAGAAGTAACAAATCAATTCTCTGGAGAGAAGTACACCCTTAACAATTTAGAGTTAAGTATATACGACTATGTAATGGGGTGTCAAATGACATCTAATTGGAATGGTTTACGCAGGGGATTGGATTGGTTTAGAACTAACAACGCGAAGGCGTACTTAATATTATTAGATTAGATATGAAAAACGAAGAAATAAAAATGGCGTTCGATACCATTGAACCCGAAGTTGTTTTAAATAATATGCATATCTTTAATATTAAGGTAGTAGCGATACAACCCGAAAGAAACGGAAATTTCTTTATGGTATATAAAGGAAAGTATTCAAACATGGAAAAGCTTTACAATAAATTTTACAACAACGGAGACTCATTCCTGGAATATCGAAACAACACAGGACAATAAAATAAAATCTTATGAAATATGAAATTTTTATGGAGGTGGCAAATAACATTGCACAACACCTGCAAATTAAACCGAAAAAACTTTTTGAAAAAAACCAAGCCACCGAGCTTGTAATGGGTAGACATTTTTTATATTATATATGTTACGAACGAGGAATGAAACTTGTGGACATACAAAACTATATGGAAAAAAATAATCACCCGATAGCACACCCCACTATATTGTATGGGTTAAAAATGATGGAACAACATCTTAACGACCCTGATCTAAAAAAAATTGTTGATAAACTATCAAAGGTAAATGCATAACCTTGATCAAATTTTCAAGGAGGCATCTAACGATTTTTCTACCTGCAATTTGTCGGCAGAAAATTATTATGCTTTTATGTTACTTGGAGTTAAAATCACAAAAGACGAGGAGGGCTTAATCAAGATCTATGATCCAACTAAAAAAGGAGAATATTATCGAGAGTGTAGTGACCAAGACTATTTGTTATATACAAATAATGGATGGAAACGAGGAGTCTATTTAGTTACTCTTCAAAAGTATAAAGAGAAACTTGAGAACATAAAAAAGCAAATGGCGATAGAATTAAATACAACAAAAAGTATGAAAAGAATAAAATTATTTAAACAAAGTAGGGAACAAATCACAAAAAAATATTATCTTATCACCCAAAAATTAAATCAAAATGAATAAATCAAATCAAAAACTAAGCACTTTTGACACTTTATCACAGATAAATGTCAATGAATACACAGAAAAGAGAGGTCAGTTTACTTACCTATCTTGGTCGCACGCTTGGGCAGAAGTCAAAAAAAGATTTCCAAGCGCAACATACACTTATTATGTAAATCCAGAAACAAATCAACCTTATTCTTTCGAGGAGAAAGTAGGAGGATTTTGTCATACATCAGTTACTATTGACGGGGAAACACTTCAAATGTGGCTACCTATACTTAACTACAATAATAAAACAATACTTGAACCAAACTCATTTGACATCAATAGTTGTCTAATGCGTTGCTTAACTAAAAATCTTGCAATGTTTGGACTAGGTTTTTATATATATAAGAATGAAAGTTTTCCAAGCGAGGAAGAGGACGAGAAGCCCGCACCGAAGACAAAGCCAAAAGCAAAACAAAAGGCAAAACAAAAGGACGAGAAGATTCCAGAGTTAACTCTTTTAGTTGATAATTGGGAGGAAGCTTTAAATAAATATTTAGAATTTCAAGAAAGTGGATTTTCAGCAGAGAAAATAATTAAATCTTTAGTTACTAAGTATAAAGTAAAAAATGATGAAGAATTAGAAAATTTCTTAAAAGATGTTAAAAAAAGAAGCTAAGATAATTGAAAGACTAAGAAACGACGACGAGTATTACGGCACTCTAGGGCGTCAGTATATATCCAATTCGGATATTCAAACTTTGATCGAAGATCCAGAGCAATATGGAATTAAGTTAGGAGATAACGAAAACTTTGCAAAGGGTCGCTACATGCACCAGCTTATCCTAGAACCAGGGAAAGCAAAAGATTTTCTCATAGCAGATGTAGCTCGTAGGGACGCGAAGTATAAAAAATTTTGCGAGGATAACAATGTAAGTTTTGCTTTGAAAAAAAGTGAAGCGGACGAAATAAAAGAAATTGTAGATTGGTTTATGGATGAGAACAATCCAAAAACAACTTCAATACTAGAGTGGATAACAAACTTTGACGCTCAATACGAAACGCCAATGATAAAAAAAATGCACGGCTTAAATTTTAAAGGAAAGGCAGACATAATAACTAGAGATAAAGACAACTCTCCTGTTATCATAGATGTAAAGTCATCAAGAGATGTGCGTAAATTTATGCGTAATGCACCTTTTTATTATTACGATAGTCAAGCTTATATATATCAAGAACTCTTTTCTATGCCCATGATATTTGTAGTTATAGGTAAAGAGAAAAAGTATAGCGTAAGAACTAAAAAAAACTATTATGATGTTGGAGTGTTTACTTGCTCTGATCAATTCATAGAAAGTGGGAAAGCAAAGGTAGAAAAAGCTGTTAGCGAATACAATAGATTACACGGCGACAATCCTACTGAAGACATAGAATCCTTAATTATTACAGGGGTTTTATAATTAATTTAATTTATATAATTATGGCAAATAAAAGCGAAGATAAAATTTTTCCAAACGGATTAATTTTTAAACAAAAGGCAGGAAGACCAGACTTTATAGTCGGTAGTCTTGCAATAAACTGTAAGGATTTTACTGCAACAATGAAAGACAATCACAAAAGCGGTTGGTTGAACATTGATCTTAAAATCTCGAAGGACGGCAATCCCTATGCTGAAGTTGACACTTGGGAACCGACACAAGCGCCTAAAGAGTCTGAGGAACTAGACTGGGTGTAATATTTAAATAACAATCAAATTGGGGAGGTGGATTTCTTTTTTTCATATTAATTGGTTTGCCACCTCCTTTTTTTTATGGAGAACACAATAACAATATTTCAAAACATTAAGGAAACTGAAGCACCTTTTTACAGGGAGTTACACACTATCCTTAAAAGAATTAAAGAGGGAACTTCAAAAGATCTAATAGCTCAAATAAGGGGTGAGGATGATAAGAACAAAAGAAACGAGCTTAAAAAAAAATTACCTGCAATTTGTTTTAGCGGAAAGTTTAACAAACGAAAAGACACTTCAATCATAGAGCATAGCGGTATTATTTGTTTAGACTTTGACGGCTATCCTAAGCAAAAAGATTTATTACAAGACAAGGAAAGGTTTATAAAAAATAAATATGTACATAGCATCTTTGTTTCTCCTAGCGGTAACGGTATAAAAGTATTAGTTAGAATACCACCAGACGCAGAAAATCATGGCAAATATTTTAATGCTTTAGAAAAAGAGTTTAACTCTAATTATTTTGACAGGACAACAAAAAACATTAGCAGGGTTTGTTATGAATCTTATGATCCTTTAATCTATATAAATGAAAACTCTTTTGTTTGGGAGACATTAGCAGAAGAAGAGTATAAAGAAAAGAATACTTATAGAGACAAACCTACTATAAAGATATCTGATGAAAATAAAATAGTAGACATCTTAGTCAAATGGTGGCAGAAAAACTATCCAATGGATGAAGGTCAACGAAACCATAATGTGTATGTTCTTGCTATGGCATTTAATGACTATGGAATTAATAAAGGACTAGCTGAGTATGTGTGTAACCAATACTCATCTTCTACCTTCACAAAAAAAGAAATTGAAACAACAATAAACTCAGCTTACAGTAACACGATAAATTTTGGAACTAAATATTACGAGGATACTGAAACTATAAATCATATATCACAACGGCTTAAACGGGGAGAAGCAAAAAAAGTAATCCGTCGTCAATTAGAGGAGTTAGAATTGGAGACGGAGGTTATAGACTCCGTGTTAGAAAAAGCAGAGGAGGAAAGCGTAAAATTTTGGAGTAAGAGTGACAAAGGAGTAATAAAATCAATTCCTATTGTTTTTAAAAAGTTTTTAGAAGACAACGGTTTTTATAAATATTGTCCAGAGGGAAGTAAGAATTATGTATTTGTAAAGGTAACCAACAACCTTATCGATCACACAAGCGAAAAAGAAATCAAAGATTTTGTTTTAGATAGCTTGTATCATTATGAAGATGTATCAGTTTACAATTACTTTGCAGACCAAACTAGGTTATTTAGAGAGGAGTTTCTTACACTTTTAAGCACTATTGATATATATTTTATTGCAGACACGCAAAACACATCTTATTTATATTATAGAAATTGTGCTGTTAGAATATCACAAGATGAGGTAACAACCATTGATTATTTAGATTTAGGAGGGTATGTATGGAAAGACCATGTCATAGATAGAATGTTTAAAGTGTGTGAGGGTAGTGGATCAGATTATAAAACTTTCATAAATAATATTTGTGGAGGGGATAAAGATAGAATAGAATCCTTTAAATCTACAATAGGATTTTTGATGCACGGTCATAAAAACTTATCCTATTGTCCTGCTGTAATTCTTAATGACGAGGTTATATCGGACAATCCAGAAGGTGGCACAGGTAAGGGAATATTTATGAATGCATTGTCACACATGAAAAAGCTTGTGACAATAGACGGAAAGTCATTTGCATTTGAAAAGTCTTTTGCTTATCAATTAGTATCAGCCGACACGCAGATACTTTGCTTCGATGATGTAAAAAAATATTTTGACTTTGAAAGATTGTTTAGTGTAGTAACTGAAGGTCTTACTCTAGAAAAGAAAAACAAGGACGCTATAAAAATACCTTTTAGCAAGAGTCCAAAGATTGCTATAACAACTAATTATGCCATTCGAGGAGCGGGTAATAGTTTTGCTAGAAGAAAGTGGGAATTAGAGCTTCATCAATATTACAACAAACAAAACACACCTTTAGACGAGTTTGGTAAATTATTTTTTGGAGATTGGGATGACAATGAGTGGTGTGAATTTGATAACTATATGATTTCTTGTTTGCAAACTTATTTAAGGACAGGTTTAATTGAATCACAGTTTGTAAATCTAAAAGTTAGACAGCTCTCTGCTGAAACTTCTCACGATTTTATAGAATGGTGCGGGCTACTAAAAGGTATAGAACAAAACACCAAGCTTATGCCTAACACTCGTATATACAAAAATGAATTGTATTTTGAGTTTATAAACGAATATCCAGACTATGCGCCAAAAGCAAAAATGACGATAAGCAGAACGCGTTTTTATAAATGGTTACATGCCTATGGTATGTATAAATACAAAGAACCTGCAGAGGAAGGGCGCGATCACACAGGAAGGTGGATTATATTTAAAGAAAGTCAAGAAGAAGATGAAGTTCCGTTTTAGAGATTATCAAACCACAATAATAAATAGTTCAATAAATATATTGAACCAATATAAGTTTGTTTATTTAGCAATGGAAGTTAGAACAGGTAAAACTTTAACTTCACTTGGCATCTGTCAAAATATGAATGCCAAATCAGTTCTTTTTGTTACAAAGAAAAAAGCTATATCATTCATTCAAAAAGATTATGATCTACTAAATCCTTCCTTTGATATCGAAATAATTAATTATGAAAGCTTACATAAGGTTAGAAAGCGTTGTGACTTTTTAATCTTAGACGAAGCTCATTGCATGGGTAAGCTACAAAAACCTAGCAAGAGAAGTCAAATGGTTAAGAATTTAGTGGCCACACAAAACCCTTATGTAATTTTAATGTCTGGGACTCCTACACCCGAAAACTTTAGCCAAATATATCATCAGATCTATATGTGCCCTGGTAATCCTTTTAGAGAACACACTAGCTTTTATAAGTTTGCTCGTGAATATATTAATGTTACCGAAAAAAAATTTAACGGTTTAATTGTAAGAGATTACACAGGGGGAAAGAGAGAGATAATGGATAAAATGAAACCATATATGATTTCCTTTTCACAAAAGCAAGCAGGTTTTAAAGTAGAAACAACAGAACAAATTTTAATAGTTCAAATGCAAGAACAAACTTATGATATTGCTCAAAGATTAAAAAAAGATAGAGTTGTTGAGGGAAAAGATGAGGTTATATTAGGAGATACTCCAATTAAGTTAATGACAAAACTACATCAAATATATTCTGGAACAATTAAATTTGAAAGTGGGGCTACTCAAATATTAGATTTATCAAAGGGTGAGTTTATTAAAAAATTTTTTCACAATAAAAAGATTGGAATATTTTATAAATATAAAGCAGAGCTTGATGTTTTAAAAAAGGTTTTCAAAAATAATCTAACCACTGATTTGGACGAGTTTAAGGATGTAAAAAATAAATCTATTGCGTTGCAAATTCAAAGTGGTAGAGAGGGTATAAGTTTAAAGGAGGCGGATTGTTTAGTTTATTATAATATTGATTATAGCGCCACAAGTTATTGGCAGTCTCGTGATCGAATGACTACTAAGTATACAAAAGAAAATAAATTGTACTGGATATTTTCTAATAAAGGAATAGAAAATAAAATATACAAGGCGGTAATCAATAAACGAGATTATACCACAAGTATTTTTAAAAAGGAATTCTTAACTTTGTAATATGACCGAACAGCAAATTCAGTCAAAGAAAATCAAAGAGCTTGAAGCTGAAGGTTTTTATGTAATTAAGCTTGTTCAAACAAATAAGAATGGTATACCTGATCTAATTGCACTACATAAAGATAAAGGGGTTAAATTCTTTGAGATAAAAAGAAAAAATGGTAAGCTGTCAAAGCTTCAAGAATATAGAATAAAAGAATTAAAGAGCTATGGATTTTTCGCAGAAGTTTACAGGGGATGAATTTATATATCAATTAGAGGTAGAGCTTTTGGAAGAAATAGAATCATTACCAAAAAAATATGCAGCCACTATCATTGGACAAATTGATGCCGCTGCTATAAAATTATCTGATGAAGGGCTAACACTTCCTTTAAATTATATGGTAGGTGTTGTCAATATAGAGAGAGCTTTATTTTTTAAAGTTCATTTTATAATAATTAGAGAGGGCTATCCTGTATTTTATAAGTTTGACATTACAGATAGTGACGAATATTTAGACTATTTAAATTTAATTAAATCACATGAGACGAAAAAAAAGACAATCAAAGATGAGACCTAAATACACAAGGTCTTTAGAAATAATAAAAAAAATTGTAGAGAATAAATTTGAAGTAAACTTAGATGTAGTGACAAGAGTTCGCTACCACGTTTACGCAAGATATATATTTTATAGACTGTGTAAAGATTTTACATTTTGTTCTTTAAATCAAATAGCCGAAATGGTAAATAAAAATCACGCAACAGTAATGCACGGCTTACAACAATTCGAAAATTTAAAATTCACAAACGACAGAGAGTATTTAGATCCTTATCTAGAGCTTAGAGAAGAGCTTACAAAAAAACTTTCCACCGCTACTTCTAAAGATCAGTATTTTACAATAGATGATCTCATAGAGCAAAACATTTATTTAAACGAAAAATGCGACAGCTTAAAAAGGTTTATTAAAAACGCTCTATTAAAAGAGTATGACGATTTTTTTCATTTAGCTAAAAAAAACTATGGATACGAACCACATCACATGAAGCAGAAATATGAGGTATTAAATAAAAATCTGGAAAAAATTATTTAACTTTAAGTATATTGCATATAGCTTATGACATATACTGTTGAAGATATAGAAAAAATTGCAGCATTTACATCATGGAATGATCGTAAAAAAATAGACAAGCTATTAGAAATTGATGCTGATATTTATTGCAATCTTGGAATTGAATCAACAAGAACAGAGATAGAAAACGCAAAGAAACAATCAAGAAAAATATATAGAATTATAAAAACAATAGACAAATACTGGGGGGGTATGATGTTAAGAGAGCAGTTATAAAATGAAATTACCTGTATTAGAGCAAAAGAGGATAAGCAACGTCAATCATATTATGAATGAGTTGAATGAATCGGTAGCCAATATATATGAGAACCTTATAGATCAAGAATATCAAGAATTAAATACAGAAATTACACAACTTATAACAAAGCTCAAACACATGAAAGATAACCTTCAAGATGAGTTTTAACCAAATAAGACCACGCCTATCTGGAAATAAAAGAGCGGCATACGAAAATTTAACCAAGAAAGAAAGACGGATATTAGTGATAGGCGATCTTCACGCCCCGTTTACTTTGACTGGGTATTTAGATTTCTGTGAAAAAATTTACGCAAAATACAACTGTAATCAAACTATTTTTATCGGCGATATTATCGACAATCATTACTCTAGTTTTCATACTACTGATCCTGATGGGTTGGGTGGTGGTGACGAGCTTGAGCTTGCTATTGAAGATGTACAAAAATGGTATGCAAGTTTTCCTAAAGCAGATGTTATGATAGGAAACCACGATCGTATGATAATGAGACGAGCTTTTGATTCACAAATACCAAAACGCTGGATTAAAAGTTATAATGATGTGCTTGGTACATTTAATTGGAGATGGTTGGAAAACGTTATATATGATGAAGTTCTTTATGAGCATGGTGAAGGAAGTCAAGCTGCAATGAAGGCACGAAACAATATGATGTCTTCAGTATGTGGTCACACTCATACCTCCGCTTATGTGCAGTGGTATGTTGGAAAAAAGTTTAGAGTATTTGGTATGCAAGTGGGATGTGGAATCGATGCTAAATCTTATGCAGCAGCTTACGCTAAAAATTTTAAAAAGCAGGCTATTGGTTGTGGGGTTGTCATAGGAGGTCACACTGCTATAAATTGTTTAATGGAATTATAAATTGGAATTAAATTTAATTGTGTCAGCAGAAAAAAAATCGTTGTCTGCGTTTACGGAACTAAAAGGATTGGCTTTTAAAAAACTTGGCTATCAAGATGTTGCCTACAAGTTAGTTGATGTAAACAATATAATTAAGGGATATGCGGAAGTATATGTATTGGAAACCACAATAAGGCAAGCGTTTCCATTAAAAATTTTAGCTAGAAAGCTTATAAAACTTGTAGACAAAAGAATCAACTCTGTTATAATATGGGGGTGTTATGATGGAATATTATATATAAATCCTCAAAAAATAAAAGGTGATATAAAATGGGATAAAGAAAGTGAAGATTTAATTATTACCTTTAACAATAGAAAAGATTTTAAATATGTTAAATTTTAAAAACCCTAAGTTTCAGTTTATATTAGTGATAATTATTAATAGCGCTTTGCTGTGGGCAATCTGTAATTTTATTTTCTAAGCCTTCTTCTCATTTCTCTTTGAGATCGTCGTCTTCTTCTTTGAGTAAGACGATTTCTTCTTTTAGTTTGACGACTTACACGATCAGGTAAAGCAGCGCCAGCTGGAGTTTCTTTTTCAAACTCTGCCGCCAGCTCGGGATTGGTAGCGTATAAATATCTTCTTTGTGCTTTACTTACAAA
>WLWH01001050.1_pt1 | contig 19826 bp, 15 predicted proteins | sample 6712741 | NCBI WGS metagenome assembly WLWH01 (sample SAMN12718694, study PRJNA515312) | sponge metagenome | isolation source: marine sponge | host: Mycale hentscheli | place: New Zealand: South Island, Marlborough, Capsize Point | collected 2003-05-01
AGCATACGCTTTGCCAAGTTCTATATCTGTATTTGTAGAGTTAGCCATATCACTGGCTATAGCTATACGGTCTGCTTTGTTAATTTCAAAAGCCTGCATTCCGCTTCCTATACCAGCATTGGTTATATCGAAATCGAGTTTGATCTTCTCGTTTTCAATACCAAACTGATCCACCAAGTTTTTACGCGCAGCGGCTTCTTGTCTTTGGCGTTCGTTAAACTTACCTGCCGCATATCCACCAAACATAGTATTAGCAGACCTTCCAGTCATACCAATCAAACCACGTTGGATTTGTTCTCTACGTAATTTTTCAGGGTCGTTCTGTTGCCCTTGTAGAGCACGCATTCTCTCTAATTGGGTATCTTTAACGCCGAGTTTATCTTCCTTACCAAGAAGCCCCATAACTCGTGCTTGTTCAGCATCTCGTGCTTGTTCAGGGGTAGGATCACCTTCGTTAGCGCCTGCCAAGCCAAGAATGCCCGCTCGTTCTTTAACGGCATCTCGCGCCAGCGTACCGAACTCAGGCTTGACTGGCTTAACGTCGCCTATACCAGCAAAATAATCTGGCATTTCTGGGGCAGGAGGTTTCTCAGTAACTATAGGTTCTACTTCTGATTTTGGTACTGTAACGTCGGCACCACCCATGTCTTCTTGTTCTTTGGGTAATGGATTTAAAAACTGTCCTAGCCCTAGTCTCGAAACCCCAGAGTCGGCAATGCCCCTGTACGGGCCTACTTGTTGTCGTCGGGGGTCAGTAAGTTGCTTACCCGCATCCACAGGTCGAGTAGGATCGCCTTTATAGGGCACCATTTCTTTGGAGCTAGAAGTGGATTGTATCTGCGACCTATCTTTAGGTACTGCTGTACCTTTAGGAGTCACTTCAAAGTCTGGGCCATCGTCTTTTTTACGTAAGGCTTTTTTAGCTATTTCTTTTAGCCTAGGTAGCACCTTGGATATACCTACTGCGGCTCGCCCCCCTGCGGAAATAAGTCCTAGTCCCGGCACGAACATCAGCCCCATACTAGCGATCTCTGCGGGGTTGTCTTTTATATATGTAAGAAACTCGTCGCCGTAAGATTGTGCGGCCTGTTCTTCCGAGAGCACAACATTTTGCCCCTCTATTGGCCCTTTACTACCTTCTTGGAACGCAACAATGCCACCACCAGCCATCATAGCGGGCTTCTGTGGAGCGTTTGCGGGGGGTCTTTGTGGGCCACCTATAGAGGGTAAACCTTGCTTGGCAGTGCGCTGCATATTCTGCTGCGTTCTTTTGTTGATCTGACCAAGCGTACCGGCAGTGCGCTGTGCAACGTCGCCTAGCTTTCGGCCTTGCTCTTGCTTAATCATGCCAAGCACTTCTTGCTCACGCTGCTGGGCAATCGTGGCAGGGTTCTGCTGCATCTGCATTTGCATGTTACGGGCAGCGGCTTCTTTCTCGCTCTTGAGCTGTTGCAACGCAAGAAGGTCAACTAACTGCTGACTCTGCTGATACTGCTGCTGTAGTGCCTGTGGGTTGCTTTGGTACGCTTCTTTCTTACGTTGTACCTGCTCGCCCAAACCTCGTGAATTAAGCATTAGCTACCACCTCCGGTATACCCCATAAGTGCTAGGTCTTCGTCGGTAATGCCTGCGTTATCCAGCATAGCCTGAACCTCGGTTGGAGTTCCACCACCACCACCGCCACTACCACCAAACAGATTAAGAAGTTCACTGACACCCCCCGCACTGCCTAGCATGGTAGATAGTGTACTGGGCTGAGAGTAACTGTAGGTTTGCGCTGCAATCGGCAATCCTTGTAGCAGCGACTGCTGGAACTGAACCTGCTTATAAGGGTAATCACGTTCTTCACGGAACTGCGCGTAGTCTTGCGCTATGCCTTCTTGTTCAATAGCACGTTGTTCAGCCCCACCAGCACGTTGAGCACCTAGCGCCTCTAGTCCATACCCTCTATCACGGGCGAATTGTTCTCGACCTTGTTGGTACGCTTGTGCGTAACCTGTTCCACGGATGTTTGCCAAGTTCTCTAATAACGCACGGTTACCCTCTGCTTCTACTAGACCTAAACGAGATCCGCCGAAAGCTCCGGCCTGCTGCATCCTAGCAGCGTTAGCCAACCGCACACGATCCGCTTCACGCTGTGCCGCCTGTAGCTGGGGCTGAAGAGCTGCTTCTGTATAAGGGTTCATATACTGTTGAGCAGTAGCAGCATCAAATGTGGCGGGGGTGGTGGGTACAGCTAGGCTAGCTAGTCCTGTAAACGCCTGTTGCTGTACGTCAGATGCTCCAGCAGACAACGGCCCTGTGTAGGCTTGGTAAGGTTGTTCCGAAAGAGCTTGCCCTCTACCCAGCATTTCTGTGACATAGGGGCCAGCAAACTCCGCAAGTGCACCTGATCTACCTACTTCTTGACCTACATTCGGATCTGCGGGAACAGTTACATCACCACCAGTGTTATATTTATACATAGTCATTACCTTTATGCAGGTAGCATCTTCTGAGGTTTGATTTGCCTACCCTGTTTCGGGTTACCCGTGCGTTCTTTACGTACTCTGGTCATCATTTGGTGTAGCTGATTTGCACCGGCATCGGAGTTACCGTTACCTAGATGGCTCACCACATCCGCAGGTATAACAAACTCCCCATCGCTAAGGCGTGCTTCTTGTCTACCATCAATAGTAGCTGGAATCTTATCAGCCATACCATCCGTAATACCACCTAAGTAGTACCCTTTGTTCATGCCAATAGCACCGCCAGCAGCCATTCCAGCTAGCCCTTGCGCTTGTGTTTGGGCTTTTTGCCGTGCTTGCTCTACAGACATGGGTTGGCGTGCTGGGCGGTCAGCATATTGAACGTCACTAAAGTATCTTCTACCGGCAGATCCGGGTCTACGATTAGGGTCTGCCTGCGTAGGTACGCGCTCTCGCACGGCCTCATACTCTGGAATGCTTCCTTGGTAGCCAACTACAGGCGTTTTAGTGTCCATGATTCCAGTCTTAGTGGCTAAAGCTCCAAGCCCTGCGGTTCCAATAAGACTACCAACATCAGAACGAAAAAAATCGCCAACGCCCCCTAAAAACGTGTTTTCATTTCCAGTATCGGTAAAAGCACCGGACACGCCAGATGTAAGATCAGTCCACCAACTCATTAGCTTTCTCCGATAATCCGTAATAATTCATCGTTTGCATCAATTATACCACCACGTTTACGTCCAAACGGTAGTCTAGGCCGTGTAGTCGGTCGGGCTGGCCCTCGTTCGATTGTGCCGTACGGTGTAGGGAACATAGACGCTCTTTGTTGCGGCCCGAATATACTACCAAAATCATACAGATAGTCGATCTGTGCCAAGGGAGATTGATCTACTGTAACTTGTTGTCCTGTTATGTCTGCGGCACCCATGATCTGACCGAGCAGATCCCTACGGCGAGCCTGCTCCCCTTCTTGTGCGATTTGAGTCTGCATCTGCTGCTGTTGCATTGCCTGCTGCTGTTGCATCGCTTGCTGCTGTTGCATTTCCTGTTGTTGTTGCTGCTCCATCTGACGCTGTAGCGCTTGTTGCGTCTGCTGCTGTGCGGCGTATAGGCCCGTAGGAGCGAACATACTGTCAAGGTCGAACAGTACATCTTGCCCTGTTCTAGCTTGTTGCAGGAGGTCTAGGTCAGCTTGGTCTACTACACCGTCACCTGTTACGTCATAGGCTAGCTGTTCTTGTGTGTACGTAGCAGGGTCGTTGATCGCTTCTTGCTGTGCGATAAGGTCAGCAACAAAGTCAATGTCCGCATCAGTCACCTCAGAGGCAGGCTTACCTACAAGCTCCGCTACCGCTTCAATTTCGGCAGTCAGTGCGCCCTCAGTGCCGCTAATTGCACGTAACAAATCAGCTTCAGTTTCACCGATTGCAGCGCGTAGGGACTCTTCAGACTCTCCGATACGTGCAAGTAGAGTTTCTTCGGTAACGCCAAGCTCGCTAGCAAGGTCGGATATAGAGGTACGCAGTGCCGTATCTCTGTCGGCACCTGCTTGTTCAGCTTCGTCAATCTTCGTCAGAAGGGTACGTGTTGTGGCGTCAACATCCCCAGACACATCTTCGATAGCTTTAGCTAATGCTTCATCCCGAGAAAGCCCTGCTGCCTCGTACTCAGCCATCTTGTCGAGGACGTTTGTTTCAAGGTCAGCTACTTCTCCAGATAGGCTTGTCTGTAAATCAGCTAACTCGCCCTTGAAGTCTTCTCGTACAGAAAGCTCAGAGTCCGCTATAGCGTCTAGTAAGGTTTCTTTTGTTGTACCTAGATCACTAGCAAGCTCGTCAACAGTCTTGGCTAGTGCTTCATCACGGGACATCCCCGCTGCTTCGTATTCTGCTACTTTATTAAGTAGGGTCGTCTCAAGGTTAGCTACATCCCCAGACACGTCTTCGATAGCTTTAGTTAGTGCTTCATCACGAGACAGCCCTGCTGCTTCGTATTCCGCTATCTTATCAAGGAGGTTTGTTTCAAGGCTGGCTACGTCACCAGATACATCCGCAACAGCTCTGGATAGTGCTTCATCACGGGACAACCCTGCTGCTTCGTATTCGGCTACTTTGTTAAGTAGATTTGTCTCAAGGCCAGCTACGTCTCCAGACACATCTTCGATAGCTAAAGCTAATGCCTCATCACGGGAAAGCCCCGCTGCTTCGTATTCGGCTATTTTCTCAAGAAGGTTTGTTTCGAGGTTAGCTACATCCCCAGATAAGCTCGCCTGTAAGTTAGCTAACTCGGTTCCAAAATCTTCTCGTATGGCAAGTTCAGAACCCGCTATCCTGTCTAACAGGCTCTGCTCTGTTGTACCTAACTCTGCGGATACATCTGCAACGGACTGCGATAGTGCCTCATCCCGAGAAAGTCCCGCCGCCTCGTACCCCGCTATCTTCTCAAGAAGGTTTGCTTCTAGGTTAGCTACGTCTCCAGCTAGACTTGCCTGTAAATTGTCTATCTCATCCTTGAACTCTTCCCGTATAGCAGTGTCGGAATCCGCTATTCTGTCTAACAGGTTTTGCTCTGTTGTACCCAGCTCTGTGGACACATCTGCAATAGACCGTGCTAACGCTTCATCGCGGGAAAGTCCTGCACCCTCATACTCGGCCATCTTCTCAAGAAGGCTTGTCTCAATATCGGACATACCTTCGGATAGGGTTGTTCGTAAAGTAGATAACTCGTTTGCGAAGTCTTCTCGTATGGCAAGTTCAGAACCCGCTATTCTGTCTAACAGGTTCTGCTCTGTTGTACCTAGCTCCCCAGATACGTCCTCAATAGCTTTAGCTAGTGCTTCATCACGAGACAGCCCTGCGTTCTCGTACTCGGCCATCTTCCCAAGAAGGTTCGTCTCAAGACTCGACATGTCCTCGGACAAACTTGTCTTTAAGGCACCCAGCTCATCTTTGAAATCTTCTCGTATAGCAAGGTCAGAGTCCGTTATTCTGTCTAACAGGTTTTGCTCTGTTGTGCCTAGCTCTCCAGACACATCTGCAATAGCCTTAGCCAGTGCTTCGTCCCGAGACAGCCCTGCGTTCTCATACTCAGCCATCTTTCCAAGGAGGTTCGTCTCAAGGTTGGACATTTCCTCAGATAGATTTGTCTTTAGGGTAGTCAACTCATTTCTGAAGTCTTCCCGTACGGCAAGTGCAGAGTCCTCTACAACGTCTAACAGGTTTTGCTCTGTTGTGCCTAGCTCTCCCGACACAGCTTCGATAGCTTGGGCCAGTGCTTCGTCCCGAGAGAGTCCTGCTGCTTCGTATTCAGCTACTCTATCAAGGATGCTTGCCTCAAGATTCGACATATCTCCGAGTAAACTTGCCTTTAGGCCCGTCAGCTCACCCTTGAAGTCTTCTCGTATAGCGAGTTCAGAATTTGCTATGGTGATTAGCAGGTTTTCTTTCGTTGTACCGAGATCACCGGCAAGGTCATCAATAGCCTGCGATAGTGCCTCATCCCGAGAAAGCCCTGCATTTTCATACTCATTTACTTTATCGAGTATGTTTGCCTCAAGATTCGACATGTCCTCGGACAAACTTGTCTCTAGGGTAGTTAGCTCATCCCTGAAGTCTTCTCGTATGGCAAGCTCAGAGTCCGCTATAGTGTCCAGCAGGTTTTCTTCTGTTGTACCTAGCTCTGCGGATACATCTGCAATGGACTGTGCTAACGCTTCATCACGAGAAAGCCCTGTTGCCTCATACTCCGCTATCTTCTCAAGAAGGTTTGTCTCAAGGCTGGACATATCCCCAACCAAACTTGCCTTCAGATCGACTAACTCGTTCCTGAAATCCTCTCGTATGGTAAGTTCAGAGTTCGCTATAACGTCTATCAGGGATTCTTTTGTCGTACCTAGATCACCAGCAAGCTCATCAATAGCCTGCGCTAACGCTTCATCACGAGAAAGCCCTGCTGCTTCGTATTCAGCCACTTTAGCGAGAATGCTTGTTTCAAGATTCGACATATCCCCAAGCAAACTTGCTTTCAGATTAGCTAATTCGCCTTTGAAGTCTTCTCGTATGGTGAGGTTAGAGTTTGTTATAACGTCTAACAGCTCTGCCTTTGTTGTACCTAGCTCTGTGGACACCTCTTCGATGGCCCTAGCCAGTGCTTCATCCCGAGAAAGCCCTTCTGCTTGGTACTGATCCATCTTGCCAAGGAAACTTGTTTCGAGGGTAAGCATGTCTTGAGACACATCTTCAATAGCTTTGGCTAGTGCTTCATCCCGAGAAAGCCCTTCCGCTTGGTACTGAGCCATCTTGCCAAGAATACTTGTCTCAAGATTAGCCATATCCTCAGATACAATCGTCTCTAGGACAGCTAGTTCGTCCCTAAAGTCTGTTCGTAAGGAAGACTCAGATTCCCCTATGATGTCTAGCAGAGTTTGTGTTGTTGTACCCAACTGACCTGCAAGCTCGCTAATAGCCTGCGCCAATGCTTCATCACGAGTCTTACCCTCTCCCTGTAGCTGGTCTATACGATCATTAAGCTGCTGCTCAGACTCTGTTAGCTGGTCGGACAACGCAGCTATTTGATCTGCCGTAAGATCTGGTTCTGGTTCAGGCGTAGTGTCGTCTACAGGGTCAGGCGTTGGCTCTGGTTCAGGCTCTGGTTCAGGCTCTGGTTGTGGCCTGTTACCACCATCATCAATGCCAGAATCCGTACGAGCAGTAGAGTCTGGGTTGATTGATTCAATCTGGTCTAGCAGGCTGTCTAATTGCAAAGGCGTTGTGTTTGGATTACCAAGCAGTCCGTCTAGCTGGAGCATTAACATGTTTTCAGAGTATTCAGTCACATTGTCTGAAGCGTACTCTTCTGACTTACCTACAAACTCAGCCAAGTCTTCTTGTGTAGGTGTATACCCAATGTCAGTAAAGTAGTCTCTAGCTTCTCGGTTAGTAACATACATTGGGTCGAAAACATCAGAACGTAAGCTGTTAAGCGCAGCCTCGGCTTGCCCAGACTCGGTTTGGCGTACGTACTGAGCTACCTGCTCGTTAGTTAATGTCAGACCTTCAAGCGCTGCGGCATCTATGGCTTCTTGTGCGTCGATATAGCTGCGGTCTACTAAGTCTGCAACGCTATCAGCTAACCTGTTTTCAGCAATTTCCCCAGTAAACTGGCGTATATCAGCGTCAGTGGGGTTGTAGTTAGGGTTCGCAGCTTGAAACGCATCTCTGGATTCGGTGGTCGAAGTGTAATCCGCATCAAACCCTTTATTTAGCAACCCTGTTTGTAGGTCGCCAAACTCGGTAGTTGTTATGCCAAGATCTTCAAGTTGCTCACGAGCTTGTGCGTCATTAATAAACCCGTTTTTAGCGCCTTCAATTACGCCCCGCACCTCTGGATTTACTTTTGTTAGTATGTCAGCAGTAACATCTACAGCGCTGTCGCCTATTACACCGCCAACCTGTGAAATCTTACCAGCAGCAGTCGTTGCATCTCCAGTTACTACTGCCCCTGCGGTTATTGTATTACCGACAACTAGCCCTGTGAGAAAATTATTAACTGTATCGCCAATAGCGGAAACGTCGTCAATAAGCCCTTCGCTCATGTTTATGGCGTTGCGTACCATACCAACAACAGCTTCTTCCACACCTTCAGAAAAACCTTCCTTAATAATTAAGCTAGTGCGGTCAGCTATACCGTCAACTATTGTATTTATACTGTTACCAATAAAACCGTCGTCACCGAACAATTTTCGCATACGCTCTGCGCCACCAAGAGCTTGGCTGGCGGTTGTCGCTATACCCGCAGCAATACCTGTCATCACCCCCGCAAATGTTGCGTGCTCTTCTGCTTGAGCTATCTGTTCTGGAGATAAGGAAGCTACTGCTTGGTCATACGTTATTTTTTGCCCCAATGCTTCAGCAATCCGCATTTCTTCTTTAGCAAACTTATTTATTTTTAAGTTGTATGCCTCGTTGTATGCCCCTTCATACTCAAGGCCCACGCTTTCTGCTAAACCAACTAAAAATTCTGTTTCAACTGCTGCACCCGTAGGGTCTATTTTTCTTGCAGCAGCCTCTGAGAATTCTTTACCGAAGGATTTAGCGGCTTGTTCCGACGCTTCGTTAATGACTTTAGCCCCTACCTTTACGATACCGCCCGTCATAAGAGGAAGTATCTCTTCAACCGCTTCAGTCATAAGGGTGTTCATAGCTAGGGCATATGGATCTTCTACTGCATTTATTGCAAATGTTTTTGCAAACAGTAGTGCCGTTTCGTATTCATCTAAACCTTGGCTTCTAGCCTGTTTTTCTGCATCTAATAGTCTTTGGTTAGATTGTTTTATACCTTCAGATAGTTTACCTGAAGGTTTTGCTAAAGCACCTAGTTCTTCTGAGTAGGCAAAAGCATCATCTATAAATTCTTGCGGTAACAGGTTTGCGAACGTCCCAATACCAGATACAGATATTATTTTTTCTAAGCTCTCGTTAGTGGACGATGCAAGACGCACTGCGTCTTTCACAAACTGCATCATTGATGGTATTAACTTAACGGCGGTTTCTTTCGCATTTGGAAGCACGTACCCTACAAAGTCTTCCATAAAGGTACTGAAGTCCCCTGCGTATTCTTCTGGCACGCCGTATTCTTCAGGGTCGGCTATTATGTTAGCCAAGTTGTACCGTTCAAAAGCACTCGTATCTTGTGTTTTGTTATATAGCTCGTTCTCGTGTTGTTCCCCAGTTTTTGAGTCAACACGCCCTAACCTATTTATATATTCTTTAGAATTACTTTGACGTAGGTTTTCAAGTTCGGTGGTGTCTAACGCACGCACAGCATCCAACACCCGCCCAGACGTATTTACGCCAAGCTCTTCCATAACCCTAACGTGCGAATAGCCCTCTGCTCGCAATTCTTTATAGACTTCCGCTGCATCCCCCCGAAAGTCATCTGGGCTAGTAGAACCGCCTCCGGTATTGCGAGCTTCTTCGTGCATAGCTTCCGCTATTTGGTCTATAGCGTTGCCTACGAAAAAAGCGTTTTGTGCTTGGGATACGCTCGCTGGGTTTGAGTAATTTATGCCCAGCCCTACGTTTAGGAGGTTAGTAAGTTTAGGATCAAAGGTAGCTTCGATGTCCGCAACTGTTTTGCCTGCATCAAAGTCTTCCATTAAATCTTCGAAACTACGTCCGTTTACAAAAGCAGTGGGCAAGAATCCGGGGGGCATTTCAGGTACAATCGCGGCTTTGATGTCGCTAAGAACTATGGGATCGTAATAATCACTTAGAAGGTCTAATTCAGTGAGTATCTGTGCCTCACTCATATCAAAATTAGCGCCACTTAATTTTAATGCGAGAGCGAGGTCACGAGAGTCACCTTGGCTGGGGTCTAATACAACGCCGCTACCAATATCTTTGAAAGAACCATCAGGCTGACGTACCCAAAGTGCGCCACCTTCCGTCAACATATCTGTAGTTAGTTTATCAGCGCCTTGGAACAGGTCAGATATGTTATTTTCTCCATACACATAGTCATCTGCGTATAAAGTGTTTAACGACGCAGTAAGTTTACTGGGGTCTAGTGAATTCCCTTCATCAGTGCCAAATATAGCTTCACCAGTACCGCGTAACACCTCGCCCATTTTCTCGAAGAAGGTGTCTTTGTTTACACCAGCTATACCACCACCCAACTTGATGTACTGTCCTAAGCCCATAGCCAAGGCTTCGTTTAGTTCTACGCCTCTAGCTAGCAGCGTTTGAGTCTGGACTAAGCCGTTCACCAGCAAATCTTGGTTTACACCTGCTCTGTCAAGCAGTTCGGGGGTAAGTCCTACCTTGTTGAGAGCAGTGGTGGTTAGATCAGGGCCAAAGGCTGCAATCACTCCCACACCAAGATTGCCGCTCACAGCACCAGAACCTACTTGAGCTGCTGCGTATAGAAGTTTTGTTGTGGTGTAAGCAGCGTTTGCCGCTTGTGCCGCTTGTGCTGTAGCCGCAGTAGCATTAGCCCCGGCGTTTGCAGCGTTTGCCGCATCAGCGGCTGCTTTAGCATTACCCAGCTTTTGTGCGGCGGTTGATCCGACAAAGGATAGTCCTGCGTTTTTAAGTACGTCTTCAAAGTCGCCGCCAGATATAACGGTTTGCCCTGCGGATACTGCTGCGGTAGCAGCGGCTAACTGTGTAGCACTATACCCAGCAGCGCCAGCAGTACCAGCAGCAGTACCACCACCAGCAGTACCCGCAGCGGCCGGAGCACCGAACATTCCTGTTTTTACAAGCATTTGCGGTGCGTAAAATGCTACTGCTACAGAACTTATGATTTTAACGGCTTTTTTGAAGTCCTCGTCTTTAACTTCTTTTGTACGTATTTCACCATAGGTAAACGGGTCGTATACGTAGGTGGAGCCGTCTTTTGTCTGGCGTATGGGGGTAACATCGTACTTACCGTACAACGCTTGTATCATAGGATCTTCGTTATACGCAGCCTGCAATGCGTCTTGGTAACCTAACCCACGAGTTAACTGTAAATAAGGTATTTGCTCTTGGAGGATAGGCTCAATAAATGAGTGAAACTCAGAGAGCTGCCCTTGCGAAGAACCTGTATGGGTCTGCAAGTTACCGCCAAAATTACCTAGCTGCTGCGCTACAGGAGAGAAATCTATTCCATAATACCCACTAAGGACGGTAGCCATCTGTTCTGGCGAGTCCGTAATAGACAGTACGGCATAGGCGCTTTTCGCTTCGTCCTCGTTACGAGATTTGTCCTTTCTTAATATATCCTTGAGGTACGCAGGGGCACCTGTAGCTGCTACGTAATCATCTGGGCTGATAGTGAATGTTAAGGTACCGCCATAGGTACCGCCCTCACCCCCGACAATATCCGCATAGTCATTGATGTTCGCAGCTTTAAGCGCTTCGTCGTACGCCCTGTCATACCAGTCGTCTACTTCATCTACGTCGTCTATTGCGTAGTAGTCAGCGCCTTGCGCTAGTTTAGCTTTATACGCTGCACGGAAATCTTGAGCGGCTTTAGGGCTTACGGCTAGAGGTTGACTACGGCGTTCAGCAAGTGCGTCCGCTTCAGCTTTCGCTTTTGCTTCTTCTTCAGCTTTGCGTGCAGCTTCCGCTTCAGCTTCCTTCCTCTTACGTTCTTCCTCTTCAAACAGCTTCCTAAGCCTTTCTAGATCTTCTTCCTCTTGTAGTCTTGCGGCTTCAGCGGCCTTTCGGAGGCGTTCTGCTGCTTTTCTCTTACGTTCCGCTTCGGCTTCAGCTTCTCTTTTCGCTTTTGCTTCCGCTTCGGCTTTTGCCTTGGCTTCAGCTTCTGCTTTAGCTTTTTCTGCTGCTTCGGCTTCTGCTTTAGCTTTTGCTGCTGCTTCTGCTGCTGCCTTAGCTTTTGCTTCGGCTTCTTTCTTCTTACGTTCCGCTTCTGCCTTGGCTTCAGCTTCCGCCTTAGCTTTTGCTTCAGCTTTTGCCTTGGCTTCAGCTTCCCTTCTCTTACGTTCTTTCTCTTGTTCCCTAAGAAAATTTGCTATGTCGTCATCGGAAAAATTAGTACCTCCAGCGCCACCTTCACCCATTACGATACCTCCAACAAACTAGCGACAACGTGTAACCTGTTAGCAGTTGCAGCGGTAACTTTTAGTATTTCGGATTCTTCTATCACTAAAGGCGCAGCGAGTAGCTCTACGGTAGCGTTAGCGCTTACGGCTTTTGTGTTAAACACGTTAAATACTGCCGAAGCAGAATCGGTCAAAGTCACTGTTATGGTGTCGGCATTGCCAGAGTCTTCGGACACTAATATAGACTTAACGATGGTCGTCGTAGCTATAGGGCACGTATACAGTGTAGTTGCGTTAGTGGTAGTTAAATCTACCTTGGCGTTCCTGTAGAGATTAGCCATTAGCTAAGGAACCAACTGTTAGCCTCAGAAACATCCGATATATACGCATCTCGTACAGCTTTATCCATGTTGTTGAAGTATATACGTAGAGTATTGTTTAGCTGATCTTGATACTCCATGCTGTACATGGGAGTAGGCTGCGGCAGTGCAGGAGCAACAAAGTTTACGTAGTATCTAGTAGTATCAATACTCATTACCGCCTCCCGTCCGCACGCATATCAATCCTTGGTGTACCTAACTGCCACGTAACACCTTCTCCAGTAGATTCTATCTTAACTGCTAACTGCCGCCCTCGCACTCGTGTATTGAGTTGTTGTGTAAACGCTTCCACTGGCAGCACCGCGCTTCTTGTAATTGTGCCGCTGTTTGACCCCCCTTCAGACAGGGGTGAGTTGTAGCCCGCACCAGAATTAGCGAGAGGTAACAAGGTCATTGTTGCAACAGGAGCGGCGGCTGTAGAACCTTCAAAGGTAATATCCGGTATCACTCGCCAAATAAACGCAAACTGATGTCCGTCTTCTATGTCGAACTGAGCAGAAGATATGTTCGCCGTAATCGCTGCCGGTGTCGTAGTCTGATTGTCGTCTGTACCTTGTTCATGGTCTACAAGGTTATAGCTGTACGTAGCGGCAAGTGGGGCTTCTCGCAGTCCAGAATCAAGCCACGCCGTACGAGATAGCGTACCGTAATACCAAATGTCTTCTTGGTAATTGTACACCGCGTATCTGTTTGCGGTTTGTGAGTCAGAAGAACAGTAGAACCACCATATTTCATGGAAAGACTCATTCGTACCGGCGAATACCTGATCGTACTGTAGGGAGTTAAAGTCGTTGAATATGTACCTACGGATGTCGCAGCGTAGCGGTTGAGTTCGCCCGTCGTACTTATAGAACTTATCCTTACCCATCCAGTAAGCCACACCGTTAGCGTAGGCTACGCAGTTCTGGGACGCTGTAGAGGTGTTTTCTCCTACTAACTGTGCACCCCATACAGCAGGTGCTCCCACGTACTGCAAGGAATAAAGCGCAGAATCCGTCCACACCAATACCTCTTGGCGAGCCTGCGTAGCCGTAATAATCTCTGAACCGTTAGACAGCCGTAGGTCACCTGCTTGGTTACTTGCGGCGGGTGTCCAGTTACTTACGCTTTCTTGATCTGCCCATCGTATTAACATGGGGTCAAGCGTGGTACTGCCTAACGGGTTAGTACCAAGACAGAACACAAACCGACTTATGTCAGAAACAAGAATGCGATTTTGTACAACAGGTACGTTGGACGCCGTGCTGGAAAAGGCATCTGAAACTAACTGTGCACGAACAGTAATGCCAGTTGTAGCGTCCCAGTAGTAAACACCCCCACCACGAGGGCCGAATACTAAGTCTTCACCAAAATTAGTTTGGCTCCAGAGACGAAGAGCCTCCGTATTAGAGCCTCCTGTACCCCACACATTCTCACCCCAATCACCAGCGCTCCAACCTGTTACTGGTTCAGCGAATTCCGGGCCAGTGTTTAGCTGGTACGCGCCGACTACGGAGCTTCCACCGTTCCCTGTATCAGATGAGTTTGCGGCAGTCGCAACGGTTATTGTATACGTGTTTGTGTTGGGAAGAGGGCCGATTTGATATTCTTGATTTAAGACTTCTGCGGTTATATTACCGCCAAGAGATACTGCCCCACTAAAAGTAACAAAATCGCCTTCGAGAGCACCGTGCGCCACATCGGTAACGGTTATGGTAGTGCTGCCATCAGTCGCAGCAAAAGTTACATCCCCAGCAGCGGTAGTAGCTCGGATGGGGGTAATGTCGTAGTACCCGCCGCCATTCTCGATATAGAACTTTAGGTTAGTGCCTACACCGATCATGTCCTGTTTATTTAACGTAACCCAGTTGTGTAGCGAACGGCAGACGCCTTGGAACGTGGTATCTGATATACGTACCCACCCACCGATTTTTTCAGGCATACCTTGGCGAAACCGCACTTTGTCGCACTCATACCAACCGCCTTCGCTCGTGTACCGCGTGTTTTCTCGGTTTACTCCGGGCTTAAACTGTAGCTTCTGCAAAGGCATTAGCGGTACTCCCCAGTCCTTATCATCTCAGTTACTTCTAGGGCACGGTTGCCAACTTGTTTGGCCCAAAGGCTGTCCATAAACTCATCCGCAGCAATATCAAACTGCTCGCGGGACATAGCTTCCAGAGCGTTAACAAACCCACGCAGTCGCGTAATACCTAGATTGAAGCACATATCAACCATCGCGTCTCGTCTAGCTTTGTTCAGCCCTCCGTACCAGTAATACGCATCTTGCAGTTCTTGGTGACAACGCTCTAAGTCGTTATGTAACAAGTAGTCAATCTCATCGGGAGATAGACCCAAGCCAGACTCTGAGATGTTTCGGCCTACGCCTATGGTTTCAAAACCCGCAGTACACAAATACACCTTGGACTTGACACCCTCATGGCGTTTTACCATCTCGACTAGATCACCCATTACTTCTCCCGTGCGACGGAGTTAACCTTCTCGTAGGAGCGCATAGCGCCCAAACCCAGCATCCCCATCATAACGGGCACAAGCAGCGTTGTATCTACCTCTGGCACTACGAACCAAATACTAAGAATGTTGGCAATTATGGTGTTGTACAACAGGCCAAGAGCGCATATCCAGCCGATGCAAGGTCTCCAACCAGCAACAAATAACGACTTATGTGCAGCTTCCATCTTGTTGATTTCTAGCTGGCCTTTTAATGCTTCCTGCGCGTGGCGCTCCGACATGGTTGCAATCTCATGGGCCAAGGCGTTCTTTTGATCCTTGTCCTCTATGAACTTGTCCAGCAGCCCTGTAACTGGCCCTACTAACTGTGCAACGATACTCATGTCTATCTCCTAACCGTTTTACGTTTACAGTGAGTCACCGTTTCGTATATAGAGCATGTCTAAGCCTGCCGACACCGCTATATTTGCACCAGAAGAATCTCCAATGCAGCGAACTTCGATATCGGTCTTTTCTTCAAACTTGAGCGGAATACTGTAACCCTGATGCAACACCCCATTATCAATAACGTGCTTGTCCTTAGTTTGAAATACCTCACCAAAAGGTCGCGCAACTAAATGGACGTTGGCGTATTTGTTGTTTTGCGTCGTAGCGGCAGTAATATCTTTTTGGAGTAGGTAGGCTGTATGGTCTGCTGGAACTGTCCACAGTGCCATTAGACTCTGGTTATCACCTGCTGCAATCGTTGCGTATTTATCAGCAGGAACTCCGCTTGAAACAGTGCCGTCACCTGCATAAATAACACCTGCGTTTTGCCCACCAGAACCGGCAGTGTTGACCACCATGCGGTTAATACGGATATAAGTATTTGTGGTGTTGACCGCTGTTTGACCGTTCAGCGTTACCGTCTCACTGATTTCTGCGTAGTTAGCATCCAAACCAGATAGAGTGACAGTACGCGCACCTGTACCTGCGGCGGTATCATTCGTAGAAGAACTGGATACTTTTAACACCGTAGCGGTTTCGATGTAGCTGTACAAACCACCTTGCGCCCACACTGTCTCTAAGCTGTTATCAATATCTGGGTTGAAGCCAAACTTGAAAATAGCGTAATGCCACCCGATTTGGCCTCGTTTTACCTGTAGTTCAAAAGGTTCTGTAGTTCCTACGCGACTGATTGACGAGGTTTCTTTAGCCATAATATATTATTTCCTAATTACGCTGTGAGCCACGTCAGCAGAACGGCAAGGGTCATCGGCAACAACAGCACAAGAACCGCGATAACAGTCATTACCTCTCTTACCTCCTTCCAAAACTTCTTCTTTTCCGCAGCCTTACGCGCTAACTCTGTTTGTTTGGCTTTCCTCGCCGCTGCCATAGACGCCATCGCCTCTTGATACAGGTCGCCGTTTCCGCTCACGGTAAATAGGTCGCGAATCTCGCGCATGGTGTCCTGTATTTGTTTTTTTGCTAGAGCGGCTTTTACGGCATCAGCCTCTGACAACTTACCCTCATTCTGGGCACGTTGAAGCTCAACTTCGGCACCACCGAGAGTCGATAAGAAACTGGAAATACTAGAGATGTCGTTGGTGGTCTCAGCGACCTGTTTTATCGCACTGGTAGCAGCATTTACGCCAGCTACGATAGCTGCGATTTCACCAATCATGACTAGGCCATAAACTGCGGTAAAGCTACTGCAACAATCACCGTGACGTATACGCCCCAAATCATTAGCTCAAGGCGATCAAACCGTTTACTCCCGTCTTGGAGGCGCTGCTCAATACCTTGGTAGCGTATAGCGCACTCTTTCTCGTGCGCTTCAATCTTCGCTATAGCTTTTTCAGTGGGTGTCACTTGTCTTTAGCCTTACCTATGTTGATGGCAAGCAAATCAATGAAGCGGTACAGCTTTGCGATCCACTCGTCATCTTTGGGTGTCGGAGTGCTTGCAGCGATCAACGATGCGATGGTGACAATCGTTGTGACCGTATTGATTATTGTAAGTAAATCCATGACTACTTAACTCCTTTCTTCTTAGACTGAGATATCTACCCTTTGTGTTGGAGCAAGTTCTGTAGCCTCAATCTTGTTACCTTTCTGGGTATACAAGGTAGGCATTACTGTCTCCACCATCTCTTTCACGGGTTCGCCTTCTGCGCCTGTACGCAGACGCTCTTGTTTTTCAACAGCAATCTGCTTCCAACTAACTTGAGCAGATCCGGTTACCGAACCTACGTCCATAGTCTACTGCACCACTTGCGCTTCTGGCTCTTCGTTCTCAGCAGGCTTAACCGCACCGACGATAGCTTTACCGTAAGCCTCCAGCACGACCTGACGCTCGTTAATCTGCATTTGTAGCTGTTCGACTTCTCGACGGATCTCAGCGACACGGGCAACGTGCATCTGAGTTTCAACGGTTAACTCTGATACGTTATATTCCTCGTCGTCAATGACGATTATTTGCTCTTCACTCATTACCAAGGTACTCCTTCAACAGTTGTTGGGTTTTTCTGTTCAGCTATGTTAGCGGCTATAGAGCTTTCAATAGCTGTTACATTTTCTTGCGCTTTGACCCACGCAACTACGTCAGCCTCAGTCAAGTCAGCGTAAGGAATGAAGTTTGAATCAGAGGGGTCAGGTGTAAATTGCACGATACCACGAGACTCTGCTCCGTAATCCCCGTCTTTATCAAACGCAAGGTAGTGCGCCGTAATTACACCACCATCGGCGGCGTTTCGTTCAAGTTCAATTATGTTCCATGTAGCCATTAGTCATTTCCCTTTAAGGGTTCTACAATTACTTTACCGTTTTCATCAGTCCAGTTTGTATCAATCATGTGTGGGTCTTTACGCTCGCCAACAACCATCCATGAGATTGTGTCGGTGCAGGTATTGTCTTGGGCTGTAATCGTCAACGTATTCCCAGATACAGCACCTTTAACCGCAGTCCAACCTGATTCATTAGAAGTGAAGCACTGTACATCGCCGCAAAGAACTTCAAAAGTCCCCTCAGTCATTCCTGATGCCGTGTCAACATTTATGGTCGCAGAACCGTCAACCAAAGTTACTTTGCCACGATAAATCAGGTCAGCTTGTGGCCCCTCTATAAAAGAGTGAACAAGATGATGTGTTGCAGTTTTAGTGGGCAGTGGATGGTCAATACGAAACGAACCAGAGCCTTTAGATAAAGCCCCGCTAATAGCGGCATCGCCAGTTACATCTAAGGTACTTGTTGGATTGTTATTAGCAACACCTAGTCTTGGTTGACCGAAGGTACTTTTTTTCAAGCGCATTAACTCTACGGAGTTGCTACCATGTTGTTGTTGCCAGACTAAGTCAGCCTCGCGTACACCTGTTTTAATAGCGTAGTTATTAATTACGCTATAAGCAGTGCTAGATTTAGGGCCATTTGCAAAACTAATACCCGCCATAGTGTTATTAGTATTACTAGCATTATATACAATAAGCCCTCCGTAACCTATTTGTCCTGTACTTCCACTTGTGCTAGGGCTATAAGTGTTTGAGTTATCTTCGCGGTATACCTGTAAAACATGGTTAGGCAGGTCATTACTGAAAAGGGTATTACCTGCGATTATTACTCTAGGTGAGCCGCCCATTATGTACAGGGTCGAGGTAGTTTGGTAAGACTGGATACCGTTAACGCCGCTAGTTACTGTAGTCCAACTTAGATTCCCTGACCCATCGGTCTTGAGAAGTTGGTTACTGTCACCATCGTTATTTGGAAGCGTCAGCGTATAGTCTGCTGCTGCACTGTGAGGTGGCCCCTTGATAGTAATACCGTGACTGTTTTGTTCGCAGTTGAGTACGAACTGACCGGCACCTCTAGTTGAATTACCCTTGAATACCACTTTACCTGATCCATTTGGATCTAGTTCAATAGCCCCATTGCTGGCAGAGATAATATCGTGGCCGTTAACGTCTAAATTACCACCTAGCTGGGGGGAAGTATCAGCCGCTACATCCGCAATACCTCCTGAAGCATTTTCCCACTGTACGCCAGAGCCTGTGCTGGTGAGCACTTGCCCGTCTGATCCTTGAGCACCAGAAACGGTTAGGTTAGCGGTATTTGTAGTACCAGAAGTGGTTATTCCTGCAAATGTAGGGCTGTTAGTAGTAGCCACGCCTTGATTAAGCGCCTTAACTGACGCAATACTGGTTAGCTCTGAGTCCATCAAAGCACCAGCAGCGGTTACGTTAGTTGCGTCTGTTACGTCTGCGTTCGCTTCAATACCGTCTAGTTTGCTGTGGTCTGCCGCCTCAAAAGGAACCGACGCTACTCCATTAATGGTTAACGCATCTGTTTCTAGCGTGCCGTCAACGTCCACATCAGCATTAAAATCGACGTTTCCAGAAGCAGCTATGGTAGTGAAACTACCGGCAGCGGGGGTAGCGCCACCAATTACAGCGTCATCTATAGCTCCACCGTCAATATCTGGAGCATTAATGTCAGGACTTGTTAGGGTCTTGTTCGTAAGTGTCTGTGAGCCTGTGAGCGTAGCTACAGTAGCGTCAATTGCTACGGTGACATTATTTCCTGAAGCAGTGGAATCAACACCTGTACCACCTAAGATACCTAGAGACTCAGAATCTAAGTCGATGCTGATAGTAGCGGAGCCATCAGTTACATCAAGATCCTGTGCGGTAACCTGTGAGTCCACATATGCCTTGATAGACTGTTGTGTAGCAAGTTTTGTGGCGCTGTTTGAAGACATATTATCTTCGTCTTTAATGCCTGTAACTGTGGCCCCGTCGCCACCGATAGAGAGGCTAGCGATGTTACTAATGCCTTCTTCTACGTTAGTCCCATCACAGAACACGACCATGTTTTTGCCAACAGGTACTGCTATGCCCGTACCGCTGGCGGTCTTAACCGTAATTACCTGCGCTGTACCGTTCTCAACGATGTAAATTTTTGAGGCTGCGGGGCACACAACCGTCCCTGCGCCTGATAGTGCCGTACCTGTATC
>WLWH01001058.1_pt1 | contig 19729 bp, 29 predicted proteins | sample 6712741 | NCBI WGS metagenome assembly WLWH01 (sample SAMN12718694, study PRJNA515312) | sponge metagenome | isolation source: marine sponge | host: Mycale hentscheli | place: New Zealand: South Island, Marlborough, Capsize Point | collected 2003-05-01
CCTTACAATAATTATAGTGAGCATCATTTTGCTTCAGAAAGTAATGATTTTGAATGGTTTGAAAATTCAAACTTAGAGTATATGAATCATAGAATTAAAGTATGGAGAAAGGGATATGGTTCTGTGATGCTAAAACAAAACTCATTATAACCATCATAACGAATTACCAATGTCGAGAGACATCGGTAGTGTTAGTTACAAACCAAAAATTACTACAATGATTACAAGTTATTTTATTGATAATGAAGGTACAATGCATACTTTCATTGGCGAACAAAAGCACATCACTTTCTCTAATGTTGATAGCATATATCACGCAGAGATGCTAATCGAGGAAGAGAATCGCAGATTATTAATTGAATCGTTTAACTTAACAAATCTTTAAGCTATGCTACTTTACATCCTTGAAATTATTATTATTCTTTCAATCTATGGAACATTCTGTTACTTTATGGAAAAGTTTATCATTGAAAGTGAAGAGTCTAAATAGACTCTTGTTAGTTACAAACTAAAATTATACTACTATGAATGATTATTACACAGATACTTTGTCCAAGTTAAAATCTGCATCCAAGAGAAAGGAATTTCTTGATAAGGAGATGCATAAATTAGAGAATACACTTGGCGATGTCCTTTGGGCATTAGATATGAACGGATGGTTACTTGGAGAACGAGTAACAGAAGATGATGCCATATCTCTTGAAGAAGAGTTAGAGCATATCAAATTACTTTATAACTCTCTATAGATAGAGAGTGTTAGTTACAAACAATTAAATTTACTACTATGAATGAGAATGATTTACAAGGATTCGCAAGTTTTATTGACTCACTTTACGACAGACCAAGCGATGATGCAAGGGATGATAATGATACCAAGCAATGCAAGTGGTGTGAGGAGGATATGCCAAGCGAAAAAAGTGGAAGGTTTTGCAGTAAATTCTGCACATCTGAATACTATGGAGAAGACTTTAATGAGCCAATCTTATGATTGGTGTCAGTTACAAACAATTAAAACTACGATTATGGGTTATAATACCGAATGGAATGGAGTACTTGCAACAAGTAGACCATTCACAGAAATTGAATTAGATACTTGGAATGAAATGACTCGAGAAAGGCACGATAGTCAATATGGCTATGATGACCATAGAAGAGAATTTCCTTCGATATGGTGTAATTTTGAAATCAGCAACCACGACAACAAAGGTTTGTTTTCTTGGGATGAAACCGAGAAGACATACGAAGGTATCGGATGGATAAAACACTTTCTCAAGTTTCTAATCGAGTGTAGTAAGGATTCTCCTATCTATGCTGAAGGGATTATGTATTGGCAAGGAGATGATTCTGAAGATAATGGATACATTTCAGTAGACAAGAACAGAATCAGAACTTTCGAGGGTACTATCGAGTACCACGAAATAGCTTGTGAGTACATTCTTCAACCAACAAATGTGTAATGCATTTACCCTCTTATGAGGGGTCAGTTACAAATTTTAAATATACTACTATGAACAAAGTTATGATACCACAAGATGTGTGGTGCGAAAGGTTACAATCAGAAATTGATAATAGCAACGGCAGATTCTTCTCCGTTACATTTGTTAAGAAAGATGGCACGACTCGAAAGATGGTGTGTCGTACGGGAGTAACCAAAGGTTTACAAGGTGGCGAACTAAAGTATGATGCAAGAGCAAGAAAGAATGCTATTGTATGGGATACCAAAGTAAAAGGCTACCGAACAATACCTTTAAAACGATTGATTGATATGAGAATCAACGGAACTGAATTTACTAACACTTTATTACCTTTTTAGATTGAGAGGGGCAACCCTCTGTCAGTTACAAACAATTAAAACTACGATTATGATTAAAGACAATGTATTAAGAGAGCAACTATCTTCAAGAGGTGGAGGTGTTGAAATCGACTTGACTTACTTCGGATACGAGGGTGAAAAGATGACTGCATACCAAAACTATCTTGGTGGAGGGATGCTTGGCAGAATTGAGAACGACTGCACTATCGTAACTTGGAGAGACAAGAGTGACTTGATAGAAATTGCTTTTGAATTGAAATGTTATTTCTGTATGAAAATGGGAATAGATTTGAAGTATGCAGATATAAACCTACCACTATCAGCGTACTAAATAATCAATACTACACAAGTAGATTGTGTAGTGTCAGTTACAAACTAATACTATATTAAAATGAGAGTATGTGATATTACCAAAGAAACAATGACCGAAGGTTTTTGTATTCGAGATGGAGAAATGTACATCAAGTACGAGAAGGATTTGATAAATTATATCCGAAAGATAGAGAAGAAGGGCAACCCACAATACGACAAGGATGTTGCAGAGGGTAGATTGACAGATAACTATCTATTGCAAGATTACTATCAATGCGACTTCTACTACTACACAGAATGGGAGGATTAATTTCCTCTGTCAGTTACAAATCAAATTTATTATTATGAAAACTACAAATGAAATTCAAAAGCAACTTGAAAGAAAGTCTGATGACTATTTAGAAGCGAAAGCCGAAGAGATAGTAAAAATTATCAAAGACATCCAAGAAGAGTGTAATGGTAGAGGAATGTTTTACGATTACATTTCAGATTACAAGGAATGGTGTGATACTGCAGGACACGATGATGAGAAACGAGGAAGTCTAAAAAGGATTGTTGAATGGAGTGGTCTTAAGCATAAGTTACACAGAGAACTTCAAATGAACTTCAAGGAAAGATTAGTTAGTAAACACACTAAAGAATTGCTTTCAAAGTTAGAGATATTCTAACAAATAAGAGGGGTGGGGAATTGGCTCGGACAGATAGACTAAATGTCATACTAAAGCGTTAGCAACGAATCCATCCCTCTTTATTACTAAATTATTTTGTCAGTTACAAATCAAAACTATATTACAATGAAGCATTTAAAAAGAGATGAGATGATGCAATGGATACTTGAGGTATTGACTCAAGAGAACAACAACAGAATATTCGTTGGAACATCTGAAGATTTCAATGGCTCTGAAGGAGGAATACACTTGTGTGGTGAATCTATGGATGAGTACAAGGGTGAGGTGATCTACGATTACTACTCTGAAGATTATGTGAATAGAGAGTTTGGGGTACTCAACAAGTGGGAGAAAGAACTTCAAAAGAGAGGATGGTACTCTGAATGGTACGATTCTGGTACAATAAGTTTGTACACAACATAGAGTGAGAGGGTAATACCCTCTGTCAGTTACAACTAAAACTATATTACAATGAAGATTAAAATTATGCAAAGGTCTGTGTACCATAAGTACGCAGAGGTAGAAATTGATGTTGATGAAAAGAAACTAAAAGAGTATACAGATGTAGGTGCATCAATAACAGATTATCTTTTTGATAATGAAAATTTATTCTGTGATGAACTTGCAAGAGAACTATCAGAATCTGAATATGAATTTGGATTTGGTATGCAAGATTGTTTTACTGATAGAAGTGAAGAGTCTGAATGGAGGTATGAACTACCCAACGGAAACGGAGGTCATCTATAGTTATAAAGCTACATTTCCCATTATGTCAAAGAATAATTAGGATATGAACTAATTATACTATATATTTGCACAAGATATGAAAATAAGGTGTGTAATGAGTGGCGTATGCCGTACACACTTAATAAGAGAGAAATCATTTGCGATACCAACCTCTTACCTTATTTCCTAAAACAAGTGAGAGTCGTAAATAGTCAGTCAGCAAAAGACTCACTCGGGCTGAGGGTGATACTGCAGAACACGGCTCTCCTTTTTATACTTGTTTGTAACGAGGGGATGGTAATGCGTACTTTAGAGGGCTTCGCAACCCTCCATCCCACTATTAATCAATTAAATTAAATTATTATGTCAAACAGAATTAAAGTGAAGAAAGACCTACTCGACAGAGTCGAAGATGGGTTAGATTATTTTTTAGGTTTCCGTATGGAAGAACTTAAATCAGATGATAGGTACTACCTTGAAGCTATGTTTGAGTATATGGAATACTTGGAGAAGAGAGTCAATGAATTAACTAAAACCAAATAACTATGCCTAATCATTGTTATCACAACATTTCTATTGGTAGTGATATTACCAAAGAAAGACAAGAAATTTTAGATGCTATTGAAAAAGTGGGTGGTATCTGTAGATACTACAAGCCAATGCCTAAAGAACTTGAGGGAACTACATCTCCACAAAGAATTGGAGACACAGAGAATTGTACTATTACAGAATCAAAGTCTGCCGAACTTAAACACAAGTACGGACACGACAATTGGTACGATTGGTGTAATTCTAATTGGGGTACTAAGTGGGGGTGCTATGAACTTGAGATTGATGATGACCAACTTCGTTTCACTACTGCTTGGTCTCCAATGGATGAACTAATCATCAAGCAAATGGCTCAAGACTTTCCTGATATGTTTTGGACTTTCGAGGAGGAACAAGGATGGGGGGCTGAATTTGATATTGAAGGAGGAGATTTCATCAATGTAAAGACCTACGATGTACCAACTTGGAATGGAGAAGAAGAGGTAGATTGTGGAGAAAGACTTCCAACAACATTAACACTACTTGCAGAAGAACATCCAAACTTTGAAGATGGTATCGGATGGTATGTTGATTGGTGTAACGAATTTGCTGGAAAAACTTTAGAAAAAGCTAAGGAATATGTTCTTAAAAACTGCTATTTATGAAAAGGAACATAAGAAAAATTATATTATGGCGTAAAGTATTAATGGAGAAACTCAAGCCGTTCCCCAACAAACGATTAATACAAAAACTACAACAATTAATAGATAAGTTATGAGTATATCAGATGCTATTACATTAATACTATGCATACTTGGTATTGCGTACACTTCTTTATATCTTTACTTTGACTATAGAGTACAAGTAAGACAGAAAGAATTTGAAAAGCGAGTAGATAATTTTAAGAAAAATCAAGATGAACAGAAATAGTAGTAACAACACCTACACAAATGTTGTGAAGGATGAAACCAAAATTAAAGAAAACTTAGCAAGATTTCTGCATTCGTTGGGGTACTCTAAAGAGGGTATCGCAACGATGATGGAACTAAGTATAAGTAGAATTAACGAATATTTAAAGTAAGATGAAGAAAACTGATGAACTAATTAAGGAAGTAGCAAGAGAGGTAGTAATGTTGCTACTTGAAAAGAACAAAGCGTATGGAGATACTGCCAATGATCCTCCAAAAATATTTTCAAAGCTTTCAGCGAAGGAAGGTATTCTTGCACGAATAGATGATAAGTTAAGTAGAATCAAGACAATGGGACTCAACGATAAAACTGAGGATACAATGTTAGATCTAATTGGCTACCTCATACTATATAGGGTGCAATGCAGAAAGGAAGAAAATAAAAAAGTATAAACAAGTCTTGCTAAAGTTATATTAAAATTGTACATTAGCCGACTAATCAAATCAAATCAAATGAAGAAGGAAGTATTCAATAGATATGCTCAAGCAATAGCAGAGCAATTTCATCTATCCCTCGACCAAATGTTCGATAAAACACGAAGAAGAGATTGTGTAGATGCACGACAAATGCTTTACTATCTCTGCATGGAAAGACCAATCAGAATATCTTATATTCAAAGATTTATGGAGGACAATGGACACTCTGTCACACACTCTACAATCATTCACGGATACAAGAAAGCAAAGCAACTTATAGATAGTGATGCTGATTTTAAGGACTTGGTCAAAGAAATCAGTGATGTATAGCATAGAAGAAATATACCAAGAGGCAGTAACTGATAGGTCTACTATTAAAACTTATTCTGATAACAAAGAAACACTTATAAAATTAGGTGTGATGATTAGAAAGTTTCCAAATAAGATAGAACTTATAAACTGCCATAAGGGTGGAGATTACTTTTCAAGTATTGAGGATCACGAGATGAAAATATTTAATCAGCACGGCTGGAAGAAGGGTGTTCTTTTATTCTCAATGCAAACATACAAGCGTAAGCTAAGTATGATAGAGGTAAGGATACAACAAGAGATGAACTCAAGGAAAAATGATAAGTTTATCAAAGGACTTAAAGTTCAGAGGGAGAAAATTTTAAATAAGTATTCAAATAGACAACAACAATTAAATAAATTAAATTAAGATGGAAAAAAACAATTTCAAAAAGTTATCTGCAATAGATATTAAAAATCTTGTAGAGAAGAAAGGAAAGTTTAGCTACTTGTCTTGGGCAAGTGCTTGGAGTTTAATTAAGGAACAACATCCTTCTGCTCAGCGTATTGTGTACGAAAGTGAGCATACTGGATTGAATTACTTTACAGATGGTAATTCAGCATATGTAAAGGTGGGTATTGTTATTGATGGATTAGAACACATTGATTACCTACCGATTATGGACTTTCGTAACAACTCAATTAAGATTGATAAGGTTAGTTCTATGGATGTAAATACTGCTATTCAAAGGTCTACTGCTAAAGCTATAGCTATGCACGGATTAGGATTGTCATTATGGATAGGGGAGGATTTGAATAAGACAATATCTCAGCCAACTGCTCCAACAAAAGCGAAACCAAAGGTTATCACAAGCATGGAGTTAAACATTGGAGATGATAACTGGGATAAAGTTATCAAATACATTGTAGATAACAAAGAACTTGGCTTACCAAAGATTGTTAAGAATCTTGAAGTTAAGTACAAGATCAAAGCAAATGTTAAGAAAGAACTTTCTAAACATATATAATGGAAGATGTATTAAAAAAGTTAGAGAGTGATTCTAACTACTATGGAGATTTCGGTAAGCAGTGGCTATCTAACTCTGACATCATTACACTACTTAATGATCCTAAGAATTTTAGAAAGCAAAAGGAGATGACCAAGCCAATGTTACTTGGTAGGTATTTCCACACTGCTATACTCGAACCTCACAAGGTACACTCAGATGAGTTTAATTGTGTTGATGTAGCAAGTAGAAACACCAAGAAATACAAAGAAGTTGTCGATAGCTACAAGCTACCGATGATGATGCTTAGTAAAGAAAAGGTGGCTATCGATAAGGCAATAGCATCTATGAAAAACAATCTTGAATTTTATGATGCCATATACGATGACTCTAATCAATATGAAGTTCCAGCAGTCCAAGAGATTATGGGAGTTCAATGGAAGGGTAAGGCAGACATAGTCGCAGAGGACATTTTAATAGACCTTAAGACAACATCTAACATCAAAGAGTTCAAGTATTCAGCAAGAAAATATAACTACGATAGCCAAGCTTATATCTATCAGCAGTTGTTTGATAAACCATTAGTGTTTTATGTGGTTGATAAGACCACCCTACAATTAGGCGTGTACTATCCTTCTGATCAATTCTTAAACAACGGAAAGGATAAGGTAGAAAGGGCAGTAGAAGTTTATAATCAGTTCTTTATTGAGAACGCAATAGATAGTATAGATGATTACATTCATAGAGAAACTCTTTAAGAGAAAAGAAGAAAGTGCAGTATGGTTGAAAGTTCCAACCGACCTTACTACACGAGCCGATGCATTAGATTGCTATGAGGCATTGACAGAAAAGTTGGAACAAATCTTATTAAATAAATAATTATGGCAGACAAAATTTATGTCGGAAATGGGAAGTCCAAGTTTGATGGACAACAAGTGGCAGTTAGCTTATGCTTAACTGATTTACCAAGCGAACATATCTTCGAGTACAATGGAAAGAAGTATATCAAGCTACTGGTACAAGAAAAGCGTGAGGCTGATGAGTATGGGAAAACTCACTATGTCGCAGTGGACACTTGGAAACCTGAACCAAAGAAAGAAACGGCAGCAGCTCAAGAAGATGCAGACCTACCTTTCTAAATGGTTGAAGATAATGAAGAGGGGCTTCGTGTCCCTTTTCTTTTCTTTTATGTCTGTTAATATGACAAAAAGAAACCTCCACTATATATTTATATATATATTTTTTATACTAACAGTACTCTCTTATTATATATTTATTTTATTTTTAACATTTTAACATAAAAAAATATAAATAACTAATATAGAGATAGTTAGGTAAAATTAAATTAACATTAAATCAACATCAACAAAATGGAAATTACAATATTCAAGGATATTAAGGATACATCTCAGCCTTTCTTTAGAAGTATAGATGTGGTTCTTGATAGAATTAAGCAAGGTTCCTCCAAAGACTTGGTAAAGCAGATAAGAGAGGAGAAGGATAAATTAAAAAGAAATACACTCAAGCAATCACTACCAGCAATATGTTTTAGTGGTAAGTTCTCAAAGCGTAGTGACAATCACATTAATGAGCATAGTGGTTTTATATGCTTGGACTTTGATGGATACAAGACTAAGAAGGATCTATTGGAGGAGAAGGAAAGGCTATCAAAAGACAAGTACATTTACTCAGTGTTTATTTCTCCAAGTGGCAAGGGGCTGAAGGCATTGGTTAAGATACCTACAGATAAAGATAATCACAAGAATTATTTTAATTCACTTGAATCTTACTTTGATAGCGAGTACTTTGATACTACATCAAAAAACATTTCAAGAGTTTGCTATGAGTCTTACGACCCTCTGATTCACATCAACGAGTTGTCAAATACTTGGGACACTTTAAGCGAAAAAGATTATGTAGAAGTTGTCAAGCATAGAGACATACCAACTATTCCAATCACAGATGAGAACAAGATAATAGATATACTTGTGAAGTGGTGGGAGAAAAAGTACGGTTTAAAGACTGGTGAAAGAAATCAAAATGTATACATATTGGCAGCCGCCTTCAATGACTTTGGTGTAAACCAAACTCTTGCAGAGTATGTGATGTCTAATTATTCAAGCGAAGACTTTCCAGATAGTGAGATAAAAAGAACTATCGAGTCTGCTTACTCACAGAAGCAAAACTTTGGCACTAAGTATTACGAGGATGAGGAGAAGGTAAACCAAGTAAAGCAAAAGATTCGTAGGGGTTTATCTAAGAAAGAGATAAAGATTCAGCTTGAAGAAACAAACATAGATGTGGACAATGTTGATTATGTTCTTGATAGACTTGAAGAAGAGCAGTCCAACTATAAGTTTTGGACTAAGAGTGACAAAGGAGTCATCAAAATAGTTCACATATTATTCAAGCAATTCTTGGAGGACAATGGTTTCTACAAGTTTAATCCACAAGGAAGCAAGAACTATGTCTTCGTAAAGGTTACAAATAATCTTATTGACCACACCTCAGAGAAGGAGATAAAGGATTTTATATTGGAATACCTATTGCAAGAGGAGGATACAAGCATTTATAATTACTTTGCTGAGCATACAAGATACTTCAGAGAGGAGTTTCTTACACTACTGGCATCTATTGATGTTTACTTTATTGAAGACTCTCAGAGCACTGCCTATCTATACTACAAGAATTGTGCCGTTAAGGTTACTAAAGATTCTATACTTCCTATAGACTACATTGATCTTGGTGGATATGTTTGGAAGGACCATGTAATAGACAGAACATTTACTATATGCGATGTAATTGATTGCGACTTTAAAACATTTGTTGAGAACATAGCAGGGAACCAAGAAAAAAGAATAAGGTCTATGTTTTCTACTATGGGATATATGTTACACGCATACAAGAATCTATCGTACTGCCCAGCAGTAATACTAAACGATGAGGTAATATCAGAGACTGGAGATCCTGAAGGTGGAACTGGTAAGGGCTTGTTTATGAAGGGGTTATCTCAGATGAAGAAGTTAGTTGTCATTGATGGTAAAGCATTTAACTTTGAGAAATCGTTTGCTTATCAGTTGGTATCAGCCGATACTCAGTTGCTATGCTTTGATGATGTAAAGAAACACTTTGACTTTGAGAGATTGTTCTCTGTTGTTACAGAGGGGTTGACTCTTGAGAAGAAGAATAAGGATGCCATCAAGATACCATTTAGTAAATCACCTAAGATTGCTATCACTACGAACTACGCAATCAAAGGAAGTGGTAATTCATTTGTAAGAAGAAAGTGGGAATTAGAATTATCTCAGCACTACACCAAGGAGTTTACACCATTGGTAGAGTTTGGGAAACATTTCTTTGGAGAGTGGGATGAGAATGAGTGGTGTCAGTTTGATAACTTTATGATTTCTTGCCTTCAACTTTATTTAGATAGTGGATTGCTCAAGGCTAACCTTGTTAACCAAGCGCTGAAATCATTTATGAGTAGCACCTCTAATGACTTTGCAGAATGGTGTGGTGTGTTTGGAAATACAAACGAACTACTAAGACATAACGATGTGCTTCATGTCAATAAACTATACTTTGATTTTACAGAAGAGTATCCAGACTATGCTCCAAGATCAAAGTTTACTTGGTCAAGACAATACTTTTTCAAATGTTTAGTGGAGTATAGTAAATACAAATACCAATGTACACCAGTAAGTGGTAGAGATTCTGTTGGTAAATGGATTAAGTTTGTCAACAAGTCTCACTATAACAAGCAAACATCAATAGAGTTATGATAGAGTTTAGAGATTATCAAAAGGATATCATAGCAAGAGGTACGGAAATTATCCGTACGCATAGGTTCTTGTACTTAGCTATGGAGGTAAGGACTGGTAAAACCCTAACGAGTTTAGGGATATGCTCAGAGCTAAAACCTAAGAAGGTTTTATTTATTACTAAGAAGAAAGCCATATCAAGTATTGAATCAGATTACAATCTGCTTAACCCAAACTTTAAATTAACTGTAATTAACTACGAGTCAATGCACAAGCTTGACAAGAAGGGATGGGATATAATTATAGCAGATGAGGCTCACGGTATGGGTGCTTTCCCTAAGCCAAGTGGTCGTGCGAAAAAGTTTAAGGATTTTGTTTTTCATTCTAACCCTTATATCATTTTGCTTAGCGGAACACCTACGCCTGAAGCCTACTCACAAATGTATCACCAAGTGTATTGCATACCTAACAATCCTTTTAGAAAGTTTAAGAACTTCTATCAGTTTGCTCATCAGTATGTGAGTGTTACTAAGATAAAGGTTGGAGGTATGTATGTTAATGACTACTCTCGTGGATCAGAAAAGATACTCGATGTGATGAAACCATACACCATAAGCTATAGTCAAAAGGACGCTGGATTCGTTACTAAGACTACAGAGACAATCTTAGAGGTTGATATGGAGAAAGAGACCTATGAGATAATTAAGGTCCTTAAAAAGGATTTAGTTGTAGAGGGTAATGATGAGGTTATACTTGCTGACACTTCTGTAAAGCTAATGACTAAGGTTCATCAGCTGTGCAGTGGCACTATAAAGTTTGAGAGTGGTAACTCAATGGTGCTTGATACCAGTAAGGCTTGGTACATCAAAGAAAAGTTCAAAGGTAAGAAGATAGGAATATTCTATAAGTTCAAGGAAGAACTCAACGCTTTGAAAGAGGTGTTCGGTGATGACATATGCACTGACTTAGAATGCTTTAACTCTACTGATAAGAACATTGCTCTTCAGATTGTTAGTGGCCGTGAAGGAATATCCTTGCGTGAGGCTGATGCTTTAGTTTACTACAACATAGACTTCAGCGCTACAAGTTACTGGCAGTCAAGAGATAGGATGACCACCAAAGACAGACTAAAGAATGATGTGTACTGGATATTCAGTAAAGGCGGTATTGAAAGTGACATATACAAAGCTGTCATTAAGAAGAAAGATTACACACTCAAGCATTTCAAAAGAGATTTATTAACTTTGTAGTATGACCGAACAACAAATACAATCCAAGAGGATAAAGCAGTTGGAGAAGGATGGATACTATGTTCTTAAGCTAATCAAGACTAATAAGAATGGTATACCTGATTTGATTGCTATTCCTCCTGATTGTGGTGTCATATTCTCAGAAGTAAAAAGACCAAAGGGTAAGCTATCTCCCCTACAAGAGTATAGACTAAAAGAATTAGATGAACATGGAGTCAAGACAGAAGTATATAGAGGCTAAAGGTTATGATGTAACCGATGATTTTATGGATAGCTTCACGGAGATTAATCTTCCTTTAGCTATGGAGATTGCAAGACACATAGAGAAGTGTGTTATACCAGCACCCAAAGACTTAATAACATCACACATATTGGGTGGGGTTATAGTATATGAAGATGAGCCAGTTCCTTTTGCACTTGAAGTTGTGCAGCTTGAAGAGGCAGACTTCTTAATACTATCAGATATTAAACTCATCGAGATGGATGAGTTCTTAGACTTAATTAACTTAAATTTATATATTAAACCAAATGATGAATCAACAAAAAGTAGTAGCGTTAAAGAACATAGTTAGTAGCGTTACAGGTGTGGACATATTCGACACCAGCAGAAAGAGGGAAATAATTCAAGCAAGAGCAATGTGCTATAAGATAATGAGGGACGAAATGTTTTTCAGTCTAAAGTTTATAGGAGATCAGTTCGGTAAAAATCACGCAACAGTTATGCATGGACTCAAAGAGTTTCCTTATATGCTAAAATTTGATAGCGTAATGGCTGAGCAATACGGTGAAGTCCTCAGTATATGGCTTGAAAACTCAGAGGAGTATGTAGAGTTTGACCCCATCAAATTAAAAAATATCATAAAAGATTTGCAAGATGATAATAATTTGTTAAATTTGCGATTAACAGAAGTTCAAGAAGAGTTGAAAACTTTCAAGGCTCTTTACGAAAACTTCTTATCAACTGATGATTCGCTCATCGCAAAGAAAGGAGAATCTGTTTACGCATTTAATGTACAATAATGGGAGACTGTAAATATAAATTCGAAGACATAGAGAAGATACAAGGTTATACTTCTTGGTCAGAAAAGAAAAAGATTGATACCTTTCTTCATATGGATTGCATTATGTATGCAAATCTTGGATCGGACTCTACCAAAGGAGATGTTTCTGAGGTCAAAAAAAAATCACGAATAATATATAAAGCTATCAAGATGGTCAATCCAACTCTCGGAGAATCTTTATTACAAGCAATGGATAAGTAATGGCACGAGTTTGGGAGGAAGATATAGATTCAATCAATCACATAAACTATGTATCTAATTCCGTGCACGACCTTGCTGACGAACTCTATGAAGACCTTATGGAAAGAGACAATGAGAAGGCGATAGAGAAATCAAAAGAGGTAGTCAATATACTTCAAGAACTAATACAATCTCTTAGCGATGAAATCTGAAGAGCTGGTAGTAATCTGGCCATCCTAAACCAATGGCATACAAAAGCAAGATAGCCCAAGCTGCTGCATCTAAACGACACTACGAGAAGAACAAGCAGAAGATAAAAGAAAGGTCTTTTTTGCGAAACGAAAAACAGAGAGATAAGAATAAAAGGTATGTTAATGAAATCAAGTCCAAGTCAGAATGCGTTGACTGTGGAGAGAACAACCCTTTAGTATTAGACTTTGATCATGTTAAGGGAGACAAGGTCATGGCAGTGTCTGATATGATAGGAAGTGCTTACTCACTGGCAGCTATACAAAGAGAGATAGAAAAATGTGAGGTCAGATGTTCCAACTGCCACAGGGTAGTGACACACGAGAGAAGAAAAATTAATCAACAACAAAAAAAAGAATGCAAAAACCAATCGCAATTGAGCTTAAATCTTTCGCAGAAAAAATAGCTGAAAGATATTCACGAACAGACAGAGAGGGCAACTCAAACAAGGAGTCCTTTGCAGTAGAGAGCGTTATACCAACATCAGATAACACGGCAGTAATAAACTTTAGAAAGAGTACTGGTAAGATAGGTGTAGCATTTTGCTACTACATCAATAGAGGTATGTCAAAGGGTTGGAAGTATTTCTTTCCTACTGACTCACACCTCAACGGATTTCAAGCCTTCATATACTACAAGCTGGAGGCTGAGAAAGAAAACTACTCTAAGAATTTTTAAGGTAGGTTAACTCCGCACACCTTTCATACTCTTCGGTTATTATAAAGTACTCTATTAATTCATCGCAGCACTTATTAATATCAATGTCATCGTCTTCTGGGTCAAACAATAGATACAAGCTATGCTGCTCTTCTAATATTTCTATTTGAGTTTTCTTTCCAGTCAACACCATATAGGTGTCATCAAATAATTTGTCTTCGTTAATTTCCATATAGTTCATCTAAGTATTGTCTACGCTCTCTTTCTTTCTCTTGTTTATCAAGCTTCTGCTGATATAGATACTCAGCGTTCTCACGCTCATACTCTTTCTTTGCGTCCATCATTTCGTAGTAAGCTTCAGGATCATACATCTTCATCTCTTCTTTAGTAAGCTTAGTTGTCCTTTTAGGTTTCTTCTTTTTCTTTTGCTTACCTTCGATTTGATACTCTGAATAATTTAACAATCTCATTATAGCTTTCTCAGGCGATTCGCCACCCTCAATAACCTTCATAAAGTTATTAGCTATCTTATCTATATTACTGGCAGGTATTCCACCTAAAGTTAAAATTTCGTAAAACATCTTCTTGGTAGCTTCCGCTTTCTTTTCAGGATCTTTTATGTTATTAATCCTGTCATATTGCTTAGCTATATTAGCCGCAACTGCAACTATAGGCATGTTCCTTGTTGGATTACCAGCCCAAGGTTTATCAGTAGCAACGTCACCAATAACATTAAACACATCTCCTATAATAAATAGTGCGTTTAAGTTACCTATAACAGACGCTCTTAATAAATCTGCCTCATCCTCGTCTTCCCATTCAGCAAGTAATCCAGGCATACCGTTGGTTACCCATTGGAAAAGAACAGGCATAAACACGTGGTACATAGCTAATGTTCTAAGGTTTTCTCCACGAGTTCCTTTACCAGCAGTTTTATCCCAAGCCATAAGCTTTCTGTTGAGGTTTGTAAAGGCTTGTATTTCTTTACGCATATACTGTTTAGGTGTTGTCAAGAACATATTCAAAGCACGATACAAAGGATCACCAGTTTGTAGCACATCTCTATCTTGTATATCAGATGACTGCTGAGTTCTCTTAGTATCTCTTTCAAACTTAATGATAGCTTCGTCAATAGCTTCTTGCTCACTCTTGCCTGCTTTCAAAGCTTGGTCTTTGTAGTACAAGTAGTTCGGCATACCACCTAACATGATTGCATTTCTATCACCAGTCTTAATGAAGAACATCATCATATTAACTATCTTATCCTTTACTGGTGTTGGAATAAACTCTTGCATTGCAGTATCGCTATAGCTTTCTAAAACTTTAACAATGCTTTCGTACTTTCTGTCTTGCATATAAACAGAATTATTGCCCATCTCTTTCCAAGTTCTTACAAGCTTTGGAATGTTAGCAAGGCCAGCTCCATACTTCAACCAATTAAGTGGACCAATATCATTGGCGTATGTAAATACAGAGGTCATCTGTTTAACGTGGATTAGTGGGCTTAATCCTAATCTTGACAAGATAAAGGCGTTGTTCATCCAGTTAATAAATATAGCTGATTGTTGAGACTGCAAACCTTTAGATGCTACACGCTCTATTATAGTATCTATTTTACCCATTATATCCTTACCATACAATCGTTTTATGTTTCCACGTATAATATCGTTGGTAAATATTTTGTTAATGTCTCTTATACTTTCCGCATAAGCAGAGAAGTATTCCATGTTTCTTAGGTAGGTAAACAGAGCATCTGTTCCATCCATTTCTAATATTGGATTGTTATTAGATTGTCTTGCTATGGTAGATCCAGTACCCACAGATGTCTGGTATGGGTTACCTTCACCCAACATATTAAGAACTCCAGCACCATCCTTTTGACCTTGAGTGTACAACATACCTGCGTAGAACTGATTCCAAGGCATATTGGTTCTGTATATTTTTTTATACACTTCGTTGTAGTGGTTATATAAGGATGGGAAGAACTCGTTGACCTGCCAGTCTGCAAACTCTTTTACTTTAGGATCAAGCTGTTCAGTAATCTGATCCATTATCTCAACATAGTTATCGCCAAATGTTTTCTGAAACTTACCTGCGTTAGCAGGGTCTTTGTACTGATTGTAATAATAGTACATTTGATTTTGACTGAGTATCAACTCTTTTCTACCAGCTTTGTTTTCAATAAATATACCAGTAGGTTTAGGTTCTCTTAGCTTAGGCACTACAGACTTCCATTTCTTTCCGAATATATCTTGAAGCTTTAGTGTTACAGCTTTTTCAACCAACATAATACGACCTTTAAACTCTCTGTTTGAAGCGTCTATTCTATCGGTAACAAGAGTCTGAAGTTCTCCTCCAAACAAATCCCCTGGCATTGCATCAATATGATTCATCAATGTACTAAGATCCATCAAGGCGTTGAATGGTCTTCCAAGCATTGTTTTAAGACCTCCATACCACTTCTTTAATCTTTTCTGAACACCCTTAACGTCTGGGTCTTGAGCGTCTAATATTTCCTGATCTCGAAGCATCTCTTTAGTTTCAGGATCATTCATATCTAACCTATCTTTATCATTTCTTATAGCTTGATAAGCTGTAGCAAAATCATCCAGATACTTTTGACGAGCCTCGTTGATTTGCTCTTTGAGATTTGTCTTACCAAACTCTACGAGATCCGCAAGGTTAGATGCTGCTTTATCTAAAGCGTCTATCCTATTGGCATCAATCTGATCTTTCATTACCTCAGCATTAGTTAAAGACATAAGTATCTCTAAGTCTACCATCTTTTGAATCTCAGTTTCAGTTGGTTCAGGCTTTTTAGCTAACTTATTAAACTCACTAAGTAGTGACTCATATAGTTTGCCTAAAGAGTCTGCGGTCTGAGCATTTTTAATGTCTGCGTAAAAATCTGAGATGAATGTAAGCCTTTCAAGAACTGTTACATCCACACCCTTTGCAGCTTTTCTTTTGCCTGACTTCTTGGTGTATTGTTTTAAATCTAATATCTTAGATATTTTAGAATCCAAATCACGTATAGCTCTCTTCATTACAAAGGTCTCAACCTCACCCATTAATCTATCTATGTTAGTGGCATCAGCATCTGTAATCTTACGAACCATGTCTATTACCTCACTCTTAGTATAAGAGTCTTTACGTAAAGACTTACGAATAAAGTTTCTCAGCTCTCTTTTGATAGCTTGAAGATTCTTTTTGGTTCTATTAGTGTTTCTTATAAGCTGACGAGCTGCACGAAGATTGGCCCCAATATTTTTAGTTGGTCGTATACCTGTCTCTCTTTGAAGTTCGGTCTCCATCTTAGCTTGTTGAACAGTAAGACCACCCTTCTGCCCCTCAGCTATGTATTCAGGTTGAGCTTGTAAAAATTCAATAAGACGATCCATTACTTCATTCTTACTTAATGTCTTATCCTTTTCTAACTTAGCTCTAAGCTTTAGTATCTTTGAATATAACTTAGCACCTACTTTAGCACCACCCTTTACATCGCCAAAGCTTGGAGGCATCTTAGAAAACAGGTCGGGCTTGATAGCCATCAACTCATTTACTTCTTTTACCTTAAGCTTTCTTATCTTAGTGAGGTATTCTTTTATTGATGCATCACTAAAGTTATTATCTCTACCAGCTATTATTATTTCAGTAGCAGACATATCTTTTTTAAACACATCTTTTTGTTCACGCTTCTTTGGTTTTGTTTCTAACTCAAAGCCACCTGTTTCTTCCAGCTCAGTATTTCTACTAAACAACCACTCTGGAACAGTTATCCTAACCATCTCACCACTTTCACCAATATCTTGTCCGTAGGCTCCACGCTGTGGAGGAGCTTCTGATATTGTTATCTGAGACATTGGAAGGTTGATAAACTTACCACCGTAACCTGATGTTAATATAGTTAATGCCCTTGGTGTTTGGTTATATATTCTTTTCTTTTGAATAACAAACTTAACATCCTTCTGTTCTCTCTTCTCAGTCTTTGTTGGCTCATACGGTGTAGGAGTATTCTCTTCTGTAAAGTATTCTATTTTACCTCTTGCAAAAACTCTTGTTCCATATACAGTAGCTTCCTCTACACTTCTCACTGGAGTTCCATCAAGTGTTTCAAACAACATGGTGTTGAATGGGTTGAACCTCAACTCGGTACCTGTCAAGTCTTGCTTATCGTATGGTATATCTTGGTATAGACCATCAACAGATGCTAATGGAAACTTATTTTTTATTTTGTTCTTAACTTGATATACAGCCTTTTGATGTGTGTTCAAGTATACATCTTTCAATGTAACTGCTGGGGCATAGTTTATTACCTTACCTCTAAAGTTACCAGAGACACCATCAACTCTCTTGTAAGCATCTGTTTTAGTCCCCTGGTGTATCGCTTGTATTGGTAGTCCTGTGTTCTTAAACACATTAAGATTAAGTCTTACACCTACATTCTCACCTTGCTTAGGCTGGTTGCCTTCTGCAATAATTCTTCTTGCAACTTTATCTGATTGAAGAGCTTCATCTACCTGCTTTTGAGTAAGCTTTGGCATATCCTTTTGCTCTCTCTGCTCTACATCATAAAGCGTTTCCATCTCCTGGAATGTAAGAGCATCACCTTTTTGTTCACGTGGCTGAACTTCTGGTTGCTGTTGTTTTTCATATCTACCCTCAACAACTGATACATTTCTTACCGCATATTTTTTGCCTGATTTTTGAATTAAAACATCAGATCCAGATTGTCTATCTTTTGGCAAGTGCAATATGGGATCGCTTCCGTCTTTTAAAGATATATGAAATGGGTAGCTTGGATGATCATCTTTTTTTACTTCTACCTCGCCATTAACTTCAATCACAGCATACACATCACCAACACTTAATCCTTTGGTTAACTTTTCTGCTGTAATTCTTGCTAACAAATCTACTAAACCATTTGCTGTTCGAGATGTTTTTTTAGCTAATGTTTTGTTTGGGTCTCCATCTAAGAATTGTATGATAGCTGCTCTTCCTTCTTTAGGTAAATTCTTAGCTAACTCTCCAGCTATATCCTCTATTATAAAACCTCTCTTCTCAAAAGTTGTAGTTGTGGGGTCGGTAAAATAATCATTAACATCCCTCTTTAAATCTTTAGCGCTTTGTCTTAGGTTAATGTTTCCTCCAGCATTTCTTACAGCTGTAGAAACTGCAGACCTAAATAGTGATGGAGATATTAAATTGTTATCCAACATTACATCCAGTATTGCTAAAGTAGACTTCACGCCTGAAGCGCTGCTTATTAATTTTTTATCAGTACCCTTTGTTAATGTTAAGTATGCTTTTCCACCATTTTCTTTTATCTGGTTATTGAGTGCGTTCGCTATAGTGTTTGCTGTACCGACTTTACCTGAAGCCCAAACATCACCAAACTTAGTTACAAAAAACACACCACCCTCACCCTCGAATATAACTTTACCGTTATACTTTATTTCTCCAGCAAGCATGTCATCTGGAGAAGTAATTGTGGTTGTATTGCCCTGCAAGAAATCTAAGTTTTCAGGCTGAGTAACTCTTCCTTCTTTTAAAAAGTTCTCTATGTTTTCTTGTTGAGTATAACTAATTTCAAATCCACCGATTTGCTGTCGCTTTAAAGCATCAATAGGACTGTCCACCTTCTTACCCCCTGCAAAGTCATCAATAATACTTACATCTTCTTCTTGAATCTCTTGCCCTGTAGTTACCTTTTTAGCTATGGTGTTAAGAAGATTCACAACATCTTGTTCGGTCTGTGTAAACTCCTCTACCTTTATACCAAGTCCTTTGGCTATCCTATCTATCCATCTTCTCAAAGTGCTCTTAGATCCAGCGTCAAGCTCT
>WLWH01001059.1_pt1 | contig 19697 bp, 22 predicted proteins | sample 6712741 | NCBI WGS metagenome assembly WLWH01 (sample SAMN12718694, study PRJNA515312) | sponge metagenome | isolation source: marine sponge | host: Mycale hentscheli | place: New Zealand: South Island, Marlborough, Capsize Point | collected 2003-05-01
TATCCACAATGCAAGGTGACACCTCGTCGCTTAATTATTATTATGCTGGTAAAAATGGTGGTTTGTGTATTAGTTCCTTTAGTGCTATTTATAATGATCCATCTACGTCTAATTATAATAGGGAGTTTGATTTTTGGCATGGTGCTCTAGGGTTTTCTCCAAGTGCCTGTACTGCGTCTCATACAATGAGTCCAGAAATGGCAATTAATAGTATTAATTATGTAATGCCGATTATGACTAATTGGGAAAATGGAGTATCTACGACAACCGCTAGGTCATATGTTGATGACGATATAAATAAAGCTACGAATTTTTGGAAAGTAGCAGACCCGACAACATTAAAAAATGTATCAGATTTTACATTTCCAATTGTTGCACAAAATTCAGTACTAAATACAATTGAGTTAGATTATGGATATTTCATTATAGAAATATCTGGCGGTTTATCACCTGATATGGTGGGTGCTGTTTCAATTAATCAAAATATTAGCGCTATTGTTAATAGGTTTTATAGTTTGGGTTCATATACTTCGGGTGATGAATCACAATCAATGGTTTATACTCACAGTGGACCTTCAATATATTTGAAAGACCTGAAAATTAGAATTTTAGATAGTGATAAAAATTTAGCATTAAATCTGGATAGTGATAACACAGTTTATATTAATATCATCAAGAAACAATAATATAATTAAAAAGCAATAATAGGTTATACCCCGACAAATAATGTTTTTTGAGTTAATTTCTTTTTTTTGCGTGGATACTTGACGACAACATGGTCTACGTTATCAATTATTATTTCTTCTTTTTCTACTTTTATTTCTTCTGGTTTATTAATTTTTTTATTAATTGATTGTATTAAGGCTGAATCCATATTTTTATATATAATAATAAATATATAAAAATGAAAGAAAATCAACAAATTAAAATAAATTACGATAAAATCAAAGCTCGTCAATATTACTTAGATAATAAAGAAAAGATAAAAGAACAAAGGAAGGTATATTATCGTAATAATAAAACTAAAATAGATGAATATCATTCTAATTATATTAAGAAAAAAAAAAATAATAGTAAATTTAATAACCCTCCATTTAATAAAGATGATCCTAATATATTAACTATTGTATTTTAAAAAAATTTAACATGATTAAACGTACTAAATCTTTTTTTAGGTTTAGGTAGTACTTTAACTGGGGCAACTTTAACTGGTGGTGGTTTATCTTCTTTAATTACTGGCATTGGAGTATGTGGGCGTGATTGTTTACCTTTTAGAATATTTAATTCTTTTTTTAATTCTTCTAATTCCTTATCTTTATTTTTACTTTTCATCTCATTAATTTCTTCTTTTAATTTAATAATATCATCTTTATCATTAACTTTAGATTTACTTTTTTTAGCTTCTGCTTTTAGTTGACGGTTACGCAGCGATGTGAGACGACCTTTAGCTAGATTCTTTTTTAATTGTTCTCTGTGAGATTCAGATAGTGGCTTGCGTGCCTTTCTTGTTTTTTTAACTGGTGTTTCTTCTTTTTGTTCTTGATTAGCACTACCGGGTTCGCTAGTAGTTTCAATATCGTCTTGAGTATCTGTTTTAGGGTTTTCAAATATTTGTTCTTCATTCATTATAATACTATAATAATATATTTATTAGGTTATTTTTTACAAAAAAAAATATTATAGTAATTATATGAAATATCAAATTTATAAATTGATTAATCATTCAAATGGTTTAATATACGTAGGTAAAACAACGAATAAGCTAGAATATAGATTTGCTGAACATGCAAATATTAAAAATAGATGTAGAAGTCATCTTTTATTTTTGCACAATCCTGAAGACTGTGAGATTGAATTATTAGATATAATTGATACAGAAAATAAACCACATGCTGACATGCTAGAACGTTATTATATAGAGCAGTATACATGTGTTAATAAAAATATACCTCATAGATCAGCAGCAGAAAAACGAGCATATAAGAATAGATGGTATAAGCAATATAGGATTAATAATATGGATAAAATTAAATTAGCTCAAGATAAATATAAGCAGAAAAATTATAATACAATTAAAGAATACCAAAAACAGTATCGCTTAAAACAGAAGGAATTTAAATAAAAGAATATTAAATATATTATTATATGAATAATAATATATTTCAATTTAGGGTTGCAGTAATGAATAAGAAGTTAAAAAAAATTTGGGTAAAAAAATATGGATATTATCATCTAAATAAAAAAAAAGCTAAGGAGTATTATATTAAAAATCTAGATTACAGGAAGCAATATATGAAATTGAATAAAGAAAAGATAAAAGAGAAAAAGAAATTATATTATATTAATAATAAAAGTTCATTTTTACTAAAATACCAAAAAACAAAATTTAAAACTGTAGTACCATTAGAGGACCAAATAATATCTAATTTAAAAAATATATATTATACATGTAATTGTGGTCTTGTTGTGCCTGTGCGTTTTTATAAAAATCATAGTATTGCATGTCCGCATATAACATACGTATATAAATATAAAGACGGTATTGAATTACTACCGAGTATTTATTATAATTTATGATTTACCATTTAATGGAGATCTATTAGGTGGGCGGGCGATTATGGTCTATTTAGGTCTGATTGTATATATTTTGTATATTATGCTCTAATTTATGGTCTATAATTTAGAGCATACTGTAAATATAAAGCATATCTTATATAAGATATGCTCTAAGAATACTATAAATATTTGTATAGACCATAATTTAGACCATATTATACACAATATATACAAATCAGAGCTAAACAGACCATAATCGCCCGCCCATTTAATAGATTACCATTTAATAATATACTCATATAATGATAATTACTTATAAAGAATACTATATAACTATTTAAATAAATGGTTATATATAATAGAAAATATAATAAATGAGTGTAAATTCTAAAAATAAAACCTTTAGTAATATATCAATGGAACAAAAAAATAATATGAATACTATTAACGATTTAATAAATAATTTAGAATCAGACCTTAAATATAAAATAAAAAGAAAAATTAAGGTTTCAATTAAGAATAAAATGAAATATCCAATAGGTGAAAATAACCGACTAACAATAGATCAAATTCAAAAAGATGCAGGTAGGGGTGATACTAATTCAATTTATTTAAAACACGTACCTAATCTATACGTAATTGATTTTGACACAAAGGACTGCAGCAACTGTACCTTTTTTAATTTCCTAATAGATAATAATGACGGATACACAATGACAACGAAAGGTTATCATTTCTATGTATACATTAAAAATATAAATAAATTTAAAAATCAACAGAAAGTATTAAAACAAAAAGCATTTGAAGTAGACCTACTTAAAACAAATAATTGCTGGGAACCAGACGCCCGCCCATTTAATGGATCTCTCAAATTAAATACTTATGATTGGAATGAAATAAATAAATATTTTGATGTAAATAAAATGAATTTTACCAACAAAGATAAAAAAATAAATCAAAAAGAATTAGATGAGATAGCGAATTTAATTGATATTAAATATTTGGATAATTATAATGACTGGTGTAAAATTGTATGGGCTCTTGCTTCTGAGCAACAGTATGATTTATCAATAAGTATTTCTTCTAAATCAACTAAATTTAATTTAGATAGTCATGATAAGATTTATAATCAAGCAAATAAAAAAACAACTATTGCCACGGTATACCATTATGCAAAGCTATCAAATAAAGAGGATTTTTATAATGTAAAAGAAATTAATGATACTCAACCTAATGTACCATATAGCCAAATAATTAATAATAGTGATTATGATTTAGCTGATTTATATTTGAAATTAAAATCCGATAATATAGTTAAAACAATTGATGATGACATTTATATTTATCAGTACCCATTTTGGGTCAAGGATAATAATAAAAATTTAATAATGAAAGATGTCAGACAAAGTTTGGTAAAATGGCTAACAAAATCAGTTATTTATTATAATAAATTAAAACTTGCTAATATAGATGATGAAGATAAAATGAAAAATATTGATTTGACAATAAAAATTATAAATACGACAATCAATATGGTTAATTCTCATTCAAAGCAAAAAAACGTAGTAGAACAATTATTAGTTATCTGCGATAATACTGATATTAAATTTGATTTAATTCGTCCAAATATATTTTGTTTTAAAGATAAATTTTTTGATTTAATTTCAAATGAGCAAATTGAAATTAAAAAAGAAGATTATATATCTCATAATACTGGTTATGATTATGTTGAACCAACTCAAAACCAAATGGATAAAATACATGAGATAGTATATCAAATTATGCCAGATCCTGAAAAATTAAAATGCCTTCTATCATTATTAAAAAGTTTATTATCAGGTAATAAAGAACCGTATTTAGTTTTATTTAATGGTACGGGATCTAATGGCAAAGGATGGTTTATTGAATTCTTGGAAAAATTAATGGGTGCAGATTATTTTGTTAGAGCTAAAAAGGAAATATTAACCGTTAGGTCAAATAGAGGGGCATCTACTGATCTAGTCAAAATGGATAAAAAGCGGGCATGTATATTTTCAGAACCAGAAGAAGATGAAAAATTAAATTGCGGTATATTAAAAGAGTACACTGATACCCCAACAACTGAGGCTCGTGGATTATACCAGAATTTACGGACAATTTATTTTAGTGGTTTTTTATTGATGGAATGTAACCAACGACCAGTGATTAGAGGTAGGGCTGATTATGCAATTTTACGGCGTATCATTGATCTAGAATTCTCATCATCGTTCGTCACTAATCCAGCTGAAGTAGATGAAAAGAACCATTATTATTTAAAAAAGAAAGAATACAAGGATGACCCGGAATTCGTTAAAAATCATATGATAGCCTTATTTCATTACATTATTAAAAATGGGGCTAATGAAATTTATATTCCTGATGTAGTTAAGAGCAGAGGCGAAGAATACATTGTAGGAAATGATGAATTATTGCAATGGTTTGATACTGATTATGAAATAACAGACAATAAAAAAGATTATGTAACATTAAAAGAGTTATATAATGCGTTTAAATTAAGCGACATTTGGAATAATTTAGATAAAAATGAGAGACGGACCAATTGGAATGCAAAAAATTTTAAAGATAATATTCAATCTAATATTAAATTACGTAAATATTTTAAGGAGCGTATGAAAATTAAAACTAAAACAAAAGATACAACAGTCCGACAAGTATTAATCAACGTAAAATTAAAAGAAACTAATGATATATTTTGTGAATCTGATTCTGATAATTTTTAAAAGGGGTCAAATGGGTCATTTTCTGCCCCCCGTTTTGCTAACTATTTCAATAGAGATTTTCCCTAGGGACTTTCAAACCGAGGGCAATTTTTGACCCATTTGACCCCTTTTTGTTTTTCTCTTTCTATTATCAATATTATTATTATTACAAATAATTATTTTTCTATAAACTGTAAAAAAATAATTAATAATTAGTATATTATTATTATCATATATATAAATAAAGGGTAGGAAAAGAGAATAGCAACCAACATTGAAAATCATTGACTACATAGTCAATAAAATTCAAAGTTGGTTGCTGTTATAATTCAACAAAAGCACGCATTATTATTACAGTGTATACCAGTACATAAACTATTTTTAAAATATTCTTTTAGCTCTATTAGCATATTTTTATATATTATTTGATCCATTATTATAGTATATATTATAATTGTTTTTCTAATCTTTTTCGTTTACTAATTAATGCATCAAATGTACGACGTGATGATGCCGTATCATTACTTTTCATTACATTAATTAAATCATCTACCTCTTTATTTATTGCTTTTATTTCTTCAAATATCTCTTTTTTTGTTTTTTCTTTTACTTCTCTTTTTTTACGTTCTTTTTTAACTTCTTCTTTTATAGGTTCTTCTTTTTTTAGAGTAATATAACCAGTTCTATTACTTTCTGCAGTTCCTGACTTTTTTAATTTCCTTTTAGGTTTAGGTGCTTCTTTTTTAGGTGCTTCTTTTTTAGGTTTAGGTTTAGCAATTGCTTTTTCTTTCATTTTAACATCATTAAATTTATTTGATTTAATCATTAATTCAATTAATTCAGATTTTATTAACTTGCTGTATTTCTTGATGTTTTTTGATGATATCATTTTACGTAATTCCGATAAGGTGTACGAATTTAAAATAAGTTTCATTATATATATTATATATTATAATTTCCTAATTCTTTTTTTGAATTAAAATCATATTAGCAATTTTAAATTTGGTAAAATCAAATGTGCAGTCATCTACATAAATTGTTTCACCATAAAATACATCTTCAAATATTTGATAATATATATCTCTAATATTAATTGATTTATCAATTTTTTTAGCTTCTTTTAATTGCTCTTTTATATCTACATCTATTTTATCAAAGAACTTTAACTCGTCTAAATATCGTTGAAGTTCTTTTTTAGGTACTTTCATTAATATTTCAGCTATTGTATTAGTATTTGCTGTACCTTTTTTTATTCCTGCTTCATTTAAAAATTTAGTTGGCATCAATATTTGAGACGTTGTTTCCATATTTGAATTTTCTAAAATCATACCTAATTTCAAAATAAATTTAATATAATAATTATCTTTTGCCGAATATGAGCTCGTAAATGGTGGATTTAAAAAGTAATAATCAAAAAGTTGGGTATTTTTAAGATCAAAAGCATTTCCTTTTTTAAATTTAATATTTGAATCTTTTAATATATCTTTCCCTAATTCAAATGTTTCATTATTTTTTTCTATTGCAGTAAGACTTGCTTTTGGTACTATTTTTGAAATATAATAAATTGGGGCACCGATACCTGCGGTTAGATCAATAACATTTTCACTTCCTAATATGTACTTTTTCACAGCTAAAATACATTTTTCAGGTGTTGGATAAAAATCAGTTAATTTAACGTTATTTTGAACAAAATCAATAATTTTCATATTAAATTTTAATTTTTCTAAGTAATTATATTGTCTTTTAGATGGATTTTTAATAAATTGTACTATTGCGTCAATTTTTTTATCAATTAAATTATCTTTCTTAGGTTCTACTTTAGGTTCTACTTTAGGTTCTACTTTCTTAACTGCTACTTTCTTAACTGCTACTTTAGGTTCTACTTTAGGTTCTACTTTCTTAACTGCTACTTTTTTAATTACTACCTTTTTAGTTGGTTCTTTTTTATCTTTCATTTTAACATCATTAAATTTATTTGATTTAATCATAAAATCAATTAAATCATCTTTTATCAATTTGCTGTATTTTTTCATATTAGTACCTGAAATCATTTTCCGTAATTCTGCTAAGGTGTACGAATTTAAAATATCTTTCATTATATATATTATATAATAAAAATATTTATTTTAGCCTTATTTTTTTCAAATTAAATTTCTCTTTATAAGTATATGGCATTATATAATATTATATTTAAAATAATAATAATATCATTATTAAATGAAAAAATGCTTAAACTGCAACTTAATAACGGATATAATATGGCAAGGGGTCTGTTTTTACTGTATAGATATTCAAACAAAGGAATTTAGGTCTATAAATAATATAAAAAAAGAATAATATAACAGATTTAAATGTTTAGTATTATATAAAATTAAATGGATATAAAATCAATAATCATAAAATTAAAACCAAATTTAAAAACAATTAGTATTAATAATTATGTACGATATATTAACATTTTACATCGTAAAGATGCGGACTCTCCAAACACGCCAATTAAAAATTTAGATTTCCTTTTAGATGTAGATCAAATTAATAAACGGTTTACTAGGCTAACCCCCAAGAAGACATATAAAAATAATGAAACAACCAATGCTACTATTAGGTCATATTTAGCACCAGTCATATTACTATTAAATGAATATTACCCCAAATCAGAAGCATTAATAAAATTTAATGAATTAAATCAAAAATTAAAAAATAAATATCAAGAGAAAGTAGAGAAATTTGAGAAATCAGAAAATGAGACCAAAAATTGGATGTCGCTAAAAGAGTTAAATGAAATCCGAGAAAAATTAGAAACTAAAGTTGCTGATTATGGGAAACTGCGAATACTCACAAATATGGAATCCAGAGACCTTGATTATTATTTAATTGCTAGTCTGTACCTTTTAAATCCTCCGGTGAGATTAAATTATTATAATATGAAAGTATATCGTAATAAAGAAATAGAAGATCTACCCAAAGATGAGAACTATTTATTGATTAATAAAGGTAAAAAGAAACAAATAATATTAAATGATTATAAAACAGGTAAAAATTACTCTACTCAAATTATCCCAGTTAATGCAAAATTAAATAGGGCTTTAAATTTATATTTGAAATTTAATAAAGGTAATATATTCCCCGTAAGCCAAAATGTATTCTCAAAGATGGTATCAAGAACATTTACTCACGAGGATGGTCGTAGTGTTAAAATTAATTTATTGAGACACATATATATAACGGAAAATACAAAGGTAGACGTTAAACAACTTAAAAAAAATAAAGAATTAGCTAAAAAGATGGGGCATTCGTCAGCCACACAGTTAGCATATAATCGTATTTAAAAAATATTTAATAATTCCATTCCATCTAGATGCCTTTTTGTTTTGAAATGTCTGTATTTAGAATTATCCAATATAGATATACCACATTCACAATTATAAATTTTACTATGTACATTTTCAATATTATAATCTACAGTATAAGCTATTATCTTCTTTTTATTCTTTTCATAGTACTTTTTCTGTGCTTTAATTAATGCTTCAGATCGTTTAGGTTTAATATTTGGTTTCGTTTCCATTTAAATATATATAATAGTATATATTTAAATATTATATTAATTTCAATTTAAATTTACGTACATAATCATTAATGCTTTCTTTCAATGTTGGCTTATTCCATAAAATGTATTTAGAGAGCGTACCTGCACTCATTGGTTTTGTCCAGTCTTCTTTTTGGTGTCTGGCATAGTAAAGACCTTTACGTTCATTAGCCTTTTTCCTTCCATCATTAGCATAATAAGATATAAAATCTTTATAACCACTAGCTCCAAAGTGTACAATTTTAGGTTTAACTGGTTTAGAATCCTTATTATGTGTTTTACCACTCATGAGTATCCCATTAGGCATTAAATGGTTTTTAGATAGATCATAGAATATAGCCATCAATTTCTTACCTTTCCTATTAGATTTAATTATTTTAATTGCAATCATATAATAATAATATATAATAATTAATATATATTATATTATAATGATTACGAAAAATAATTTACTTAATTTAACTAAATTTCAATTACAGACAATAATTAAGCAAGTAAAAGAAAAATTGAATTTATCAATTACAGGCAAGAATAAAGAACAACTTGTTGATACCTTATTTAATTTACATAATAAGAATAAATTTTATAATAAAAAATTACTGGCATATGATGATAGTGCACATATTAAATTACCAGAGAGAGCAAATAAGCCACCCGATAAAGTTAAAATAGCAAAACGTAAAACAAAGGAAAAATTGAAATCATATGACGGTTCATTAGAAGTACTGCAAACTAGATTTAATAAAATTGAAAAACCTTCATTAGGTCAAATTGAAGCATACAAGGCTAAATTAAGAGAAATAAAAAAAATGAAATAAATAAATTAATATATAATATACATTATAATGTTATCTCTCACCTGTACCCTTTGCGATCATGAACCCATGTATATTGGTAGTTTCTGCACCACATGTAGTAGTATAAAAAATATTATGGCAATATATGGGCATAAAGAAGTTGCTGATATATTAAAAAAAGTTTGTATCAGAAATAAAAAACAACAAGATTATAAAATAGCAGAAATTAAAAAAGAAGAAGTTGAAAAATAAATTAAAATAAATTTTATTAATATATTTTATTTTATTCAATTAATATTGTCATATTTGAAAATCCCTCAACTTCTGGGATTTGTTCAGACGAATCTAAAATACGTAGTTGTATATTATGCATTGGTATATCATATGCATTATTTAAATCAATAAATAGTGGCGTATTTGCATCATAATAAACATCCTTTTGATCTCGTGTACGACCATTTTGAATCACAGCCAATAAATTTCTTCTGTTTTGCTGTCCTAATGATGCATCATATGATTCTATATTCAGATTTAATAATTCAATTAAATAACATTCAGTATTATCAACAAATAAAATATCTCTGTCAGATCTTATTATTATTGGCATTATTGTTATCGGTAATGAATAAATAGTTTTAAAAAATCCTAATTTATTTGCTAATTGAATATTAGCCCATGAGTGGGTATAATCTCTAGGTCTTACATCCTGTTCAGGTGGTGTAACTGCCGATGATGTTAATGATAAACTAGGACTAATATTATCATCTTGATTATATGGTGTAAATTCAAATAATTGTACATTATTGCCAGCTTGTGTATAAAATACCAGATAAGGATATAAATTGTTCTCAATTTCTGTATATTTATCATATACTAATTCTGTTCCACCTGGTACTGCTGTAGAATATACATTTAATGATATATCGCCCTGATTTGCAGCAATCTCTAATACATCACAGTCAGATGAACCATCAACAGTTTGTGGAGTAATAGATGATGTTTCAACAGCACCGAAATTTACAATATATTCATATGGTATGTCTGATCCTTTAGCGTGAATTGCGTATTCAAATTTCTCAATTGCAAAATCATTATTAAATTCATTTACTTTTAATTTACTCAATCCAATAAAATAACCACCATTTGTTGGAGCTGAAGCACCTAGTTGACCTAATTGTACTCTTACATATCCGCACCCATTATAACCATTAAAACAATTATAATTATATGAACCAGTATTATTTACACCAATACAAGCGTCAGCAGCATTTGCTCCTCCTGCATCTTTATATAATAAGCTTGATGATGTGTCATTAACTTGTACATTTTCATAACCCTGTAACTTAAGAGCTGGGATATTTACTTTGGTATTTTGTGTATAATTTATATTTAATCTACCACCATCATCAAATACTGTTGCCTTACATCCTATAAGATTTTCATTAGCTAATATAAATGATTCATTTAATTTATCTTCTAAATCCTCGCAAAAATCATCCCAATTTGAATCAGTGTATATACCATGTGCTAATCTAATTTCTACCTCTGTATTACTTCCCATAGTATATTTAAATATTTGATTAGTACTATCAATTACAAGTGGTTCATCTTTTTTCTCAAATGATAAATTTTGAAGAGCTATACGACTACTTGGAGGTAATATTAAACTACTTTGTATGGTATTATTAAAAAATACTGTGTTATTATCAGATTTTAATCTAATTAATTTCATATTATATAATATTTAATATAATAAATATTATTTAATATTTTTATTATCGTAGTAGTGTATTAATTTGAGTTACATGGTTTTGCCATCCAACAGAATGAACACAACAACGAAACCCAGCAGGATTACCACTATCAGACTGTGCACTTAATAAGTTTACTATTTCATTATCATCACCATCACCAGTAATTATAGTTTGACTCAGTCTAATATGACGTAAATTTTTATGAAATGGTACATTAGTACCACTATGTAGAACTACTTTTTCTCCCGTGTATAAATCACCTTCATTGGGTGCTAAAGAAAATGATATTTTTGAATGATACCATGCCGCAGCATCTCCAGTACCTGTTGGTAATGTATATAGTACTAAAAATGGTACAGTAGATGCGGATGCGGTACTATATAATGTAGTACACATCCAAAAATTTCTTAAATCTTTTATTTTATATGGATTCATTGCTGAATTTGAATAAAAATAATAATTAAATTTATCAGTATTAGATAAAGTTTTAGTATAGTCCCATCCAGATAATGTATTACTTTTTGTTGGTGCTGGTAAGGTATCGGCATAAGCTGCTATACCTTCTGGTTCGTCTACTTCCATTTTAAATGATACAGTATCTTGTTTTATTAGTTCTAATTCAATTAATTGCCTATGTTGAATATCACTCATTATATAATTTATTATATATAATATAATATTTATTCTTTCTTTTTTAATTTTATTTCCTCAAATTCTGAATTTAAATACATTTTATCAATGGGTCTAAAAAAATTAACAACGAAAAAAGAATGCATTTCAGATGTCGCATCTCTAAATGCTCTTTTAAAATCTTTATTATCAGCATAATAATTTACATCCTCAGAAATTAAATCTAATTGTTTATTAGAACAAGCAAAGAAGATCCCCATGGTCATGTTCTCCCTTAAAGACGTTAATAGGTCTGAGTATTTTTGAGCCGTAACAATAATTGATAAATTTATATGACGACCATTAGATGCTATTTTATTTATAATCCCGTTCTTTTTACTTTTAAGGTCTCCATTATATGAGCAGTCATCAAGTATAAGTAAATAATTTTCTTTCCTTTTTTCTTCAATTGCTAATTTAAATTTATTTTGAATCTCCTCATATATCTCCGTTAAGTTATCTTCATTAAATTTTAAGAGCAAGTTTTCATCTGGAATATCCTTGAAATTTATCAACTTGTCTAATTTATCATCTATACCAATACTAGATGATACCAAATAAATATTATCTCCGACAAAATCATTATTATAAAAATCTGGACCATCTCTACACAATAAATTGACTAATAAATTAGTTTTACCACTTAATGCACTTTTACCAACGATTAAAATTCTAGCTGGTAAATTAGATAATTTATCTTTTTTAGTATAATTTTTTTCTAATTTATCTTTTGTTTTTAAAATTTTCATTATATAATAATAATAATATAATATTTATATTATAATATTAGTATATATGGATAGTTATTTTAATTATAGCAATATAAATAGCTTGGTACAAAGTCAAAACGAAGAAAGCAAAGCAGAAGAAGCAGCACCATTAGCAGCATTCCACCAGCATAAATCAGAAGATACAAGCAGTCATATTCTAGTGAATGCTGTATTACACCAACCAATTAAAAACGCTATAAATTATATTAAATCGGAACTAGAAGATAGAACGACACAAAGTTTGAGATCATTAAAAGGAGCAGCACAGAAAAAATTAAAAGGATTACAAGATAAATTAAAAAATGCGGCTGAAGATGAAAAGGCGGGAATTCAAGATGAAATTAATACAGCCAAAGAAAATGTTAGATCAACAGCTAGTGAATTGCGGCAAAAGTTAGCTGGACCTAAAGATGATGCTGAGCCAGTAGAGCCTCAATTTACAACCAGAACAATTAAAGGATCACCAGAGGAAACAGACGTAATTGATAAACCACACCCAGCAAGAGACCAGCCAGCCGAATCATACGAAGATATGCCAGAAAATGACCTAGATGATGCCTTACAAGGTAATTTAGAAAAATCATTAGCTAGAGTTATTACTCGTGGTAATAATCTGGATGGTGCAGCACAACAAAGAGCTATTGATAGCTATCGGACAAATCCTGATCGTATTGTAGATGAAGATGCGATTGATCAGGAGCCAACTAATTTTACCGATGTATTATCTAATTTAAAATTAAAGGAACAATCAATAAAGACAGAAGAACAAAACCCAGAAACTACCTTCAGAGATCCAGAACAACAATTAGAAGCAGACCAAGACGTCAGAAACCCTGCCAATGAATTTGGTCGCCCAGATGCTCAAGAAGATGTACAGATGCAATATGATAACCCCGCAGAAACTGAAACGATTGTAACGCGTCCTGCAGTTCCAGATAGAACAGTACAAGAAGCAGTTGAACCAGATGTAGAACCTACATTAATTCCACCTAAAAGTCTAGCAGACCAGGCGAAATCAAAATTAAAAAAAGATTTAGAAGAAGATGGTGATTTAGATGAGGTAGCACCAGAATTAGACCCATTATTGATTTTAGGACAAATTATTATTGGAGCTTCCACAATTTTACCAGGATTGTTAAAAAAGGCACCTAAAGTACCTCAAATAACACCACTAAATCCAACTACTCAATTTGGGGCAAGTGAAGTTTAATTAAATCAATTCAATAAAAAATATTATTATTATAATATAATATAATATAATAATAATATAATGAGTTTAAATAAAATAATAAAAATCCAATCAAATCAAGGCGGTCCTATTTCAGCAGCCAATCCTCAAATGAGTTTTACAATACCAGCAGGAGCAGCTTATGATCTATCTAAATCATTTGTCCATTTAAACTGTAATATTACAGATAATAAAAATGATGGTCTCGTATATATGCCACAAGTATCAATGAATGATGATCAAGGTAATGCTGATACATCTAGAGCTACTAATATAGCAATTGTTAAAAATGCGAATATGAGATGTGCAGTAGGTCCAATCGCAGATATTAGACGAGTTGATTTACTTAGAAATACACTAAATTATTATAATCTAACTACTGATGAATTATCGTCAGAGTCATATAGTGGTCTATGCTCTGCTTTTGATAATTATCAGCAAATTGGGTCTATTTTTAGAGATATTAAAAGAGAAGGCAACATCGTATCTCGGAATGTTGATTCTATTGTTAAAATTCCATTAAAACAATTATTTAATTTTGGCAATGTTACAGAGTATGACACATCTAAATTCGGTGCTACTCATATTGATTTAGAGTTACAATTATCAAAAATTAATATTGTTCAATTTCTTGGAGTTACCGCCGGTACTAATTGGTCTCGTGAAGACCGTGATAAAATTACATCATTTACAACTGCTGCTACTGATGATTTAGCAATATTAGAAACAGACAGAACATATGCTGACAGTGCCAATTTACCTTTTTGGGTCGGGCAAAATCTACAAGTAACATTTACAAAAACTGGGGCGGCTGCAACAACAGTTACTAGAAATATAATTCAAATTTCACCTTCATCTACAGATCCTGGTAAATTTGATTTGTACCTTGATTCAGCTATTGCCAGTATTACTGGAACTCAAACGGTTACATCTATTACAGTACAGGGTGTCGCAGCTACATTTGAATTTAACTGTAATAGTGGGCATTTAGTACTTGAAGAACTTGGCAATGCCTCGGATACACCATCAGATATAACATATACTGAATATGTATCTCAATATAATACTACAGCCGCAGTTAATAAATTCCAAAAACAATTTGATATCTCTGGTGAATGTGTTAATCTATTGGTTATGAATGGTGGCTCACATTTATCACGTAAAAATAATGTAACTAACTGGAGATTACGTCTAAATAATGAAGATTTGACAAATAGAGGCGTAACATATCACAGTCCACTATCATTAGATCGTTTAGGTATGACTTTTAATAATTCAAATATGCCGCTTAAAAATTTAAATGAATTATTTGAAGAAGTTAAAACAGACGGGACTGTACCTAGCAGTATCCCTGCAGCTTATGCTGAGGCAAATAAAACTTTAATTATTGCTAACCCACTCCCCGTTACATCTGGATCTAAACAATTACAAATCAACATGAATTCATCTTCGGCTGATATTACAGAAATTGTTTTATATAAAGAGGTTCTTCGGTCTATTAGTGCTTAATTAAATAAACTTATTAATTTATAAATTTATTTAATTTAAATTGAATGACTTTTTTTATATTTAGATTTACTTATAATTTTATTTATAATTTTTATATCAGATTGTTTTAAATCCAATGTACTCATACATAATGACTTTTTTTCAAGCCTTTCATCTAATTCATGATGTATAGAGCATTTTGAATCGCATTCAATGGACTGAATACATGTACTTAAAGCAGCAGAAATTAAATTTCCCATTTATATTATAAATAATATAAAAATTATTATTATATTAATTTAATATATATTATTATAATAATAAATGGAACAAATAATTAATCATGAAGTTTTACCAGATAACAATAAATCTGAATGGAGTGAATTTGATAATATTAATTTTTCTCTTGATTTTGATAACCGATCGCTAATTTGTAATAGTATTAGATTTCAAGCTGATGTTCAGGTATATTCAGATATAACACAGACACCAAAAACAAGACTACCAATAAATAAAGATTGTAAAATAGATCCTAAAGTAGGTGGCCATGCATTCATATCTTCAATAAATACTGTTATGTCTGTTGGAAATGTTGAAAATTTAGTTGAATATCCAAGGCTAGTAAAAATGAAAGCTGATGCACAACACACAGCAGACGATATGATGAACTCGCAGTTCGTATGTGAAATGCGAGCACCGTCTGACAGTATTTCAGAACTTAATGTTCTTCAAAAATGCCCTAAAATATTTGGCGGTGGTGGTGCAGGTACTGCGGTATCATCAGGACCACGAGTCATGGATCCAGACTTTTCAATTTTACCCCATATGATTTTAAATAATGTTGAGTCAGATAATAAAAAGCTTAGTTATTCTAAATCTGGTCCTATTCGTATTAGTATTATATTAGAACGCAATTTAGGCGTATTATATGGTACTGATGTAGATGGAAATTATGGATATAGTCTGAGTAATTGTAGACTTACTTTTTTATCGTCAGATGATTTGGTAGATCAGCCAATATCAATGAAATCAAGTATATGTCTTAAATCGTCATTACAATCTGCATTTAATAATATTTCTTCTAATGTCCCAGCTATTTGCGATGCTGTATCAATTTCATTTCAGGCACAATCAAATGAATATTTATTAGGTATTAATAATACACAACTTGAGGTACCACCATCTATAACACAATTAAGTTATTTATTTTCAGATAGTACCAATAAATATTTAACTTATCAATTAAAAGATCAAGTATCAATGATACAACGTGGGTTAGACTCCTTAAATTCAAATAAATCTAATTCGGCAACACTAGCTAATATAATGAATAATAAAGGTTTTATAGTTGGTTTAAAATGGAATGAGTTATTGGATTTAAGCAATAATAAATTTAATATTCAATTAACGTCTGGGATTACATCTCTAGTCCCTTTTATTATGTATAGTTATTATCACAGTAGTTTAACTTTATAAATATAATCCAATCAAATTAATATTATAAAAATTATTTTTATTATAATATAATATAATATAATATAATAAAAATGAGTATTTACAGCAACAATCAAGTAATCACGCATATATTAGACCCCGTCTTTAGTCGTTCTAACCAACGGGTTGAATTTAGACTACCTAATGATGTAAAATTGCTTTCAAATATGAGAGTAGGCGGACTAGGTGCTTTTGCCAGTGTTGCGTCTACATATAATGGAATGGTTGGTGGTCTAGGTGTTATCCAATCTATTCATCTTTTAGATGGTGAAAATGCAGTATTAGATCAACTTTTACAAGCTCCAATTTATAACGCATTTAAAAATTATAATCATACAAACCAAGAACAAAAAGATAGATTACCAAATTTATCAAAAAATACAATGGCTATGAGCTTTAATGGTGTTGAAGCTGGAGCAGCTGGTAATGCTGGAGCAAAAATTAGTTTATATGATTTAAATGCATCAGCACGCCAAATCCAAACCTCTGAAGCTGCAACGGCGACTACATGGTTTTCAGTTGCTGATATGCTCCCACTTTTACGGCAAATGTTAGTTGTTGATACGTCAGTTTTAAGAAATTTAAAATTAGTTATTGAAATTTCAACAGATATTGACAGTTATGCGATTGAAACTGCTAATGCTCCATTTAGCACTACTCAACCATTTTTAATATTTGATCAAATGGTAGGAGATGGTCCAGCATTTCAAAATGTAGAATATACATCTATTGAACATGATCGTATTAGTGTACCAGCTGATGTTGCGACAGTGGCTCAGGTATCTAAAATCCAAAATCAAAATTCAAGAGTAGGCGGATTTAATAATAAATCAGTAGTACGAATGCTTATAGCAAAAAATCCTCAGCTCCTATCAACTTATCAAACAACTGGCACAAATATGAGATATTCTAATTTGGGTTCTGTTTCATGTTTTAAAGAGGAACTACAAGTCCGAGTCAATGGGCAAAACATGTTTGCTGGATCTGGTCTTGGTCCTTCTGATAATGAAAGATTGGCAATGTGTAATGATGTATGGGGCACTATGTCAACATATAATTACGCAAATGGCTCAGCATATCTTGCCGATGGTGTAAATCGTAACGTCCATATAGATGTAGGAAATGATATTATGTCATCTCTTGATTATTATGGTGTATTGATTAATAGTGAAATTAGCGACCTACAATTAAATTTTAGCCGTACTATTGTAAATGTCCAAGACTCAGGACCTGCTGATATTTCTGATACCGCAAGTGTAAATCAAGCTCTTGATCTTAATATATTTTGCGAAGTAAAAAAGGCAATTATATCTGATGGTAGCGGTGGATATTTAATTCAATATGTTTAATACCAAATTGTATAAAAAATTATTATAACATTTTAATATAATATTATAATAATGAGTAAGAATACAATAGCTTTAGAATGTAGACAAAATGATAGTAATAATGTAATTAATAACGGTGACTGGACGACAACTTTAGCAAAACCTGTAGAACTCGCCGATGGTGATACAATGTTAATTAATCGTTCATTTATTGATACCACATCCGATGCAAATTCTAAAATAGTTATTCCAGAAGATATAAAAGCAACTATTAATTTTTATCCTTATATATCATCTATCATACATGAAAATACAGCAATAGCAGTATCTGGTAAAAGTTATTATTCCAAACCTGCACGAACTGCTGATGATTTATATGGTACAGATGGTTATGATTATTTTTGGTGTAAAAATAATGCGAGTGCAGATTATGGACCGCATATGAGATGGGTAACTGTTTTAAATCTTAAATCGTCTTATTATAACCAATCAACCAAACATTATATGGGAGATTTATCGCCAAATCAAAATAGTTATTTATTATTAGGATATACCAATAACTCTGGACAACAGGCGGTTTATAATTTAGAAGTGCCTAAAACTCATATACCGTTTTTAGGCACTAATATTGATGTTGTGGTATCATTTATTTGTGATGTTACAAAACCATTATATGCTATTGATACACAGAAGTGGGGCGGTGCTGATGGGCAAAATGTAGATTTTGAATCAAAGAATATCAAAATCAAAACTACTATTTTACCTGTATCTAATACGTTAGAGCCTATAGAAGTATCTCGTGATATATATTTGAGTAAAGGGGCATATTCATCAACCGATATGTTAGCAGAATTAAATGACCAATTACAGACGACCCGTATAATTGGGCAACAATCAACGGCAGCATCAGCAAACCCCAACAATGAAATATTAAAACAAATTAATGGTATTGATTATGGCACAACTGGTTATTTTGTGAGTACGAACACAACAAAAACAACAGGTAGATTTTTAAGACCAACACGTAATGCACAGAATCAAAATGTTGAAAATTGGTGGTTTGGTACAAATCAATGTAATTTAGATTTTGATGAAGCATCTAACAGATTTTTTTTTAAATATCTTCATATGCCAATATATGCTGAATCATCTGGCGATATCATATCCACAATGCAAGGTGACACCTCGTCGCTTAATTATTATTATGCTGGTAAAAATGGTGGTTTGTGTATTAGTTCCTTTAGTGCTATTTATAATGATCCATCTACGTCTAATTATAATAGGGAGTT
>WLWH01001061.1_pt1 | contig 19684 bp, 31 predicted proteins | sample 6712741 | NCBI WGS metagenome assembly WLWH01 (sample SAMN12718694, study PRJNA515312) | sponge metagenome | isolation source: marine sponge | host: Mycale hentscheli | place: New Zealand: South Island, Marlborough, Capsize Point | collected 2003-05-01
AATAGCCCACTAGTTGGTGTCGTGATGCGAGTTCTAACGCTTCTGTGCGGCATTTGTCGATGTGCGGGCAGCTAGCGCAGAGTTCGCGGGCTTTACGTTTGTCGCGTGCGGTTAACCCAAAGAAGGCTTCTGTATGCCCCTTGCAGGGGGCTTCGTCGTGCCAACTCATGTGAAGGGGTCTCGTAGGTGTGATTGTCTACGCATTTTTACGGCGTTGACGATGTTTTGGCGGCGGTATGCGTGGCCGTGTTGTTTCATGATGTCTTGTGTTTGTCGTGTGCTGATGTCTAACGGTATTTCGAGTTCGTCCATTAGTTCTGCTATTTGGGCGGTTCCGTCGGGGAATACGGGTGTTATGGCGAGTTGGATTGTTACGGTGCTGTCGTCGTTTTCTGTGTAGTCGATGTTTACGTTGTCGGGTGCCCATGTGATGCGTGAGTGTGTGCGGTTGAGGGTTACGCCGTTTTGGTTGCGTTGTAGGCGATATACGATGTCTACATCATCGTTTTTGGCTGATGTTCCGCGTTGTCCTTTGTCGGCGTTTTTGCCTGCGTGGTCGGTTCGTAGCACGCTGATTCCGGCTGCTTTTAGGGGTTGTGCGGTGTGCCGGTAGAAGGCTCGTATGGTGTCTGCCGAGTTTTCTTCGCCTTCTATGGCGCGTCCGATGGTGTCTACTACTACTGCGTCTACTTGTAGGCGTTTCGCGAGGTTGTAGAGGTATTGGCCGCCTTCTGCGGTGTCTAGGGCGGGTAGTGAGGGTAGTAGGGCGTAGTGGAGGCGTTCTAGGTTGCTGTGTTCGTTGTAGCCGAGTTCGGTTAGGCGTTCCCATAGGTCTGCGCTACTCATTTCGTAGTCGAGGTATAGGACGTTTACGGGTTGTTGTGAAGTTTCGCGGTTATTCAGGGGCTGTTGTCCGGTGCAGGCTGCGGCGATGCACGCTAAGAGTACGGTTGATTTGCCGGCTTTCGCGGGGGCAAACAACGACACGGTGCGGCCTTTTGGTATGAGCGGCCATGCGACCCATTCTTCATCATCATGTGTTTGCGCCCAAAATGTTTGCCAGTCAATCAAGTGTGCGAGGTCGTCGCCGGGTGTTTGCGTTAACGGGCGTGTTTCTAGGGGGTTGTGGCCTTGTCCGTGTTGTTCTGATACGTCTTTGCCGTACACGGGCAGCCGTGTTTGGTGTTGTATGTTGCGTTCTGCGAGTAACGCAGCTACGTCTAGGGCGTGGGCGTGTCCTGCGGGGTCGTTGTCTGCGATGATGATTACGTTTGCGTCACGCAAAACGTCTGCCATTAGCGCCGTGAAGTTGCCTGCGCCGCCGGGGTTTGTGGTCGCTGTCACACCCCATAGGTTTAATGTGTCGCAGTCTTTTTCGCCTTCAACAATGTAAACGGGTTCGTTGTTTGCGATGGCTGTGAGGACGTTGGGAAGGTTGTATAGGACGGGTTCGATGCCGCCTCGCCCGTTTACCCATTCGCCTTGCGGTGTCAGGTGTTGTTGCCTGAATTGTTTGTTTTCGCCTCTAACAACCCGGTATAGCGGCATGTTGTTTGTGTCGGTGTAAATGTAGTTTGCCGGGGGTGTCGGTGTGGGGGTTTCGCGTTCGTTGCTGATGTCTGCCCACGTTAAATGCAACGCCTCGAGTATTTTTGTGGTGTCGCATCCTGCGTGGCAGTGGATGACGACGGGTTGTGTGGTGCCTCGCATCACGGTTAGTGACGGGTTGGTGTCGTTGTGTGTGGGGCAGGTGGCTTGTAGCCGGTCGCCTGACCGTTTTACGGTGTTGCCGTTTGTGTGTAGGCGTTGTTCGATGAGTGTTAACGGGTCTTGCATGCGATCCTTTCAAAATGTGTGAGTGTAGCCCCCGCTCGAGGGAACACGGTAAGCGGGGGCTACACGATCTGTTTAGAAGTCGTCCATTGACACCGCAGCTTGTGGGGCGGGTTCTGCTTTGGCTTTGAACAGTTTCGGCGGGTGATAGCCCTTCCGGGTTGGTTCACCAAGTTTGTCGAACTTGATGGTTACCTGCGGGTTGTCCTGTGGTTTCACGTTTGCGTCTTGCATCGCTTGCTTTAGTACTTTTACGAGGTTGCCTCGTACCCATACACATTTGTCGGCTTGCCCGGTGTTCGATGTGTCTAGGTCAAATACCCATACGTGCATGGGGTCGCCGTTGTCCCAACGTTTGGTGTTGCCGTCGGGTGTGCGGTCTTCTAGTTTTGTGACGTTGCGGATTACACCTGTGATGGTGTCTCCGGGGTTCACAAATTTGACTGCTTCGAGGCTTTCGCCTTGTGACATGAATTCATCCATAGTTTCGTTATTCTCCTTGGTTTTCTGCCGTCGGGTTTGACGGGAGATCTATTGTTTACGTTTCGCCGGGGTTGTGGGGTCGCCCGAAGGGAACGTTAAAAGGTAGTCGGCCTCGAGAGCAAAACACATTTCTACGAGCACATCTATTTGGTTCATGGTGTAGGCGTGTTCGGCTTTTTTTGGTGGCGGTATGTGTTCCGGCCATGCTTGTGCGAGCTGCTGTTTGTGTGTGTTGCTTATGTTGGTGATGCGTCGCCGTATCCACATGTCGCGCTCTTCGTTTATCTCGTCGCTACCGGGGAACACGGCGTTAACGTTTTTTAGTGCCTGTTCTTTTGTTGACGGTAGTTCGATCATCAACTGTTTTTGTTGTGCCCGTAGTTTGCGTACCTCTACCGCCATTTCGACTAGCCCGTAATCGAGGTTCAGGTGGTGTACGGTGCAGATACCGCTACCGGGTTCTACGTGCAAAATGAGTGCTTGGTGGTCGTCTACGTCGGGCATGGGGTGCCGTTCGTCTTGTGACCCGTCTGCTTTCTCGCCTTGCACGTATAACGCATCGGCGTTTGCATAGATTGAGAGTTGTACGGCGAACGCTAACGCACCGTAGGTGACGTTTGATCCGGTTTTGATGTCGGCTATCAGCATGTGCGATGGTTCCGTCAAGTTTTGTAACACGAGATCGAAGGTGCCCGCAACCTTTAAACTGTCGTTAACGCAGATTTGTTCGCAGTATTCGGGCATCACCCGGTAACCGTGCGTTTGTAATGCGTCTAGTACGGCTTGTACGTCGTCTACGTGTGCTGCGGGCGGTTCATAGGTCTTATCGGTAAATGCCCGTTCAAGGATGCTGTGCAACTGTGTTCCGAGATCACGGCGTACCGTTGCGCCCCCGGCTTCAGCGGCTCTTTCAACAAGTTTGTTAAACGCTGTTTTGTCGTCTTTAACATCGTCGATTTGTGCGTAAAGGTCGGGGCGTGCCGCTAACCCTTGCGCGGTAACCCTAGATTTCCATGCGATTAACGCTGTTTGGTCGTCTAACGCTTTAGCGACGGTGGTTGCCCGTGTGTACCCTTCAGGTTGTTTGCCGTCAGGGTGCAACACTTTATAGCGTCCCCACCTGTCGCGGCGTACCTCATCGGTCGTGAAATCATCCATTGTTGATCCTTTCGTTTGTTCTATTTTTGTGCGTCGTGTAAGAGTTGCACAAACATGGTTGCAGTCATCACACAATAAAAATCTTCGCCGCGTGTTTTGCCTTTCGGTTTGATAGCGACACATCCGTAACGGGCATCGTCGTTAATCATCTCCACACCCAACTCCTCGAGCCATCCGGGTAAATCCATTCGGGCACCCGATTTGACTTCTATAACGGTGTCAGGCACCCCGGCAACATCGCCCCGATCCAACACACCGTTAAGGCGGCGACGTTCAACGTTAGGCCAAAACCTTTGCAGGAACGTCACAAACCCGTTTTCGGCGTTCCGTCCCTTCGCTTTAATGTAGCTGCTGTTCATCGTCTGCCCTGTCTGCGTTATCTAACGCTTCTTCAATTGCTGACACCTCGATAACGTCAATGCCTTTAGATTTAAGTTCGTTAACAAGGTTGCGTAACACTTGCCGTGCGATCATAGGTGAAGGGTGATCGGCCATCAGCAATGATCCCCGGAAGCGTTCCACGGTTGACACCATCGCCACCCGTAACTCTCGGCCTCGGTTGCTACGTGTAACGCTACGATCAGGTTTAACGTCGGATCGTATAGATGATCTTTGCGTAAACCGAGCACGTTTTCGATTTGGTCTTTCCACGTAGGCCAGTTGATTTGTGTTAGTCCGTGATCTTTACCGTTTGTTGCGTCAGGTTGGCAACGTGATTCTGCCCACACAATGCTGTTTAACAATATGGTTGCGCGGTCTGTCGGCCATCCGGCGCGCATTGCCGCATCCCAATGTTCTACACATCGGATCTGCCGGGGTGCCGTTTCAACATCCGGTGTTGCTGTAACGATCACCGTTGTTGGGGTCGGATACGTGACGGTGGTTGTTGTGGTGTCGGGTTCACCGTAAATGCTGAAGGTTGCGTTGGTGAAGCCGACGACGGCGGCGATAGCTGCGACAAGCATCGCCATTAAATAACGGAATATGTCGATCATACGTTAAGCCAGTCCGACACACGATCAGCGCACCGCACGAAATAGTCGTGCACTAGCGCTTCGTCGGCTTCGTCAATGTCGTGCATTCCACAGGTTTCTTCCCAGTCCACGTCGGCTTGCCAGCCGTAACCCATGAAGATTTCTTTGGCTATGCGGTTCGCTTTACGCCGGTTCATCATGCCTCCCCCTCCGCATGTCCGACGTTAAGCCAATCTGACACACGGTCAACGGTGCGCTCGAAATAGTCGGTTACTAGTTTCGCTTCTTTGGTGTCCGGTTCGATGCCGTGCTCGGCTAGTGCGCTTTCTTCAAACGCCCAAAATGTTGTGCCGTAATTGATGAAGATTTGTTTGGCTATGCGGTTTGCGTCACGCCTGTTCATGATGCCACCGAATCAATGCTACGGGTTTGTAAAATTTCCTTGATGCGGTAAATTCCCCAAGGGATAACTGCATCGTGATTGTTTTTTGCTTGCTCGTTTTTTAGGTGGTCAAGCGTTTTGACCAACAAGACTGATGACCAATTTTGGAGATTAGCCATTGATCGGGCGGTGTTGAGTTCTATGCGTGTTTTGTTCATGTTTGTAGTATCGCATATTTGCAGACTACTTGTCTAGTACAAACATACTATTTCTACAAAAATGTTTTTTAACGGGTTTTGCCCCACCGCTCATCAGACCGATCAACATACGTAATCACCAACGGCAACACCGACGCAACACCCGCAGCTAGATAGGTGCGAAGATCGCCCCAACCCACCCCAACCACATCGCCACCGTCAGCCAAAAACAGTGCCAACACGGTGCTAGCGAACACTTTCCCCCACGACTTCAACACCTTTTGCATATTTACCCCTCTCATTTCGCGCACGCCTGAACATCAATCAACACATGGCATTTGCCGTAACAATACACTTGTATCGCACCCGTCGGATCAACCGGAACCCACGCCGAATTAGCAATAGTGTCATCACCCCGATAGTTAACGTTCGACACATCCGGGCGGGCACCGTCACCCCACAACGTCAAAAACCCGTCGGCTTCAGCAGAAACAACGGTGACGTTAACAAACACCGCATCTTTGAAGCCGGTCTGAACACGACGGGTTTCACCGTCATTAAACATGCCGCCGTCTTTACGTGAATCGTAAACACGGGTTGGATTAACAATTTTCATTTCAAAATCCTTTGCGGGTTGTGGTTGCGGTGCTCGAGGTTCAAACACCTTGTTTTGTATCTGTGTATACACACCGTCGCCGGGGCAACGGGTAGACCCTATATCACGGTGACCGATCACCGGCACATCGCGTCCAATCTGTGACCGTGCAAACTTTACGAGGTTACGCACCGTTTCGGTCATCTGCCGGTTACATGCGTCCTGCCAGTCAACCAAACACAAAATAACCCACGTAACCCCGTTGTAGTTTTTGTTAGCTGCCGGAATGAAACCAACACCCCGGATCTCCCACGACACACCCTGCTGATCAACAGCAACGCTATAACCGAGACTATATCCACGACCGTTAACGTATGATCGTTGCATATTCGACAAATATTCGGCGGTGTCCAAATTAGCGGTTTTGTCTGCCGTGTAATGAATCACAATGTTGTCAACACGCGACCAGTCCACCGGGCGTGAAGTGGTGTGTTCAGCAATCGTGTAACCGGGCTGCTCCCATTGTTCGCGTGGTTTATCTACCCAACTCATTTACTGTCACCATTCTTTGCTTGCAACATTACTTTCATTTCAATCAACACATCAGACAGGCCACGCAACGCCGCACGGTTCTCTACACCTTCGCTCCGCATCTGTTCTAACCATAACTTGCGTTCCTCGGATGCTTGCTGAAGTACACGGGTCAACAACCCGAGAACAAGAACAGCGAACCCACCGGCAACACCCCACTCAAGAATGTTTGTCGTGTCCATACCGTGATTGTACACGGTACATATGTCACCGTTTAAACGACCGTTGTAAACCAATCATTGCCCCGGCAACACCGAACGCCGCGAGACCGTCAACAAGTTTTGCCCATTGCCGAAACTCGATCGCAACGTTTACGGGTGTCCACGCCCAAAACGCATACATACCGGCAACCGCACCAACGTTGATTGCGCTAAACCATAAAATGTTTTGCACCCAACGCGCCGGTTTCGTGTCCGGGTCAACAAACCACGACAACACGACAAGAAACAGCACGGTAACACCAAGAATGACTGCTGACGGTGCGTTACTAATCGTGAACATCGGTCATCTTTCGTGCCGCGCTACGGTAATCGTTAAACAACTGCCACATCAGATTCAACACCGTTAACGGTAGCAACATGATTGCTAACTGCTGTGCGCCTTTCGTCAGGTCGTAATGGAAACCCGACCACCAATCAACTTGGAAGCGTTCCCACATCACAAAATAGACGGCGTACAACACGTTTGAGGTGAACCATAACGCCCCGGCTGTTTGTAACGCCAACAACGACCGCCAACGGCGTTGCCATGTTGAACGGATACGCCAACACAACACCGTTACCGCAGCTAGGTTTCCGGCTGCCTCGACAACACCAACCCACCACATTTCTAGTTCGTTGTTCCTATGAGGCCGATCAACAGTATTAGGCCGAACGTAAACAGCATGACACCTACCCTCATTGGGGCGGCTCGGGGAAATCTGCGGTATCCGATGGTTCCCACGTTGACGGGAAGTCCCGCAACGCCTGCCGGTAGTTTGCCCACGCTTCACGGTCTACGGGTGCGTCGTTGGTTTGTGTCCAGTCCGATTCAGCCAATAGCCGGTCACGCTGGTGTCGCATACGAGCCTCGTAGACGTTATCTATTTCTTCGTCGGTCAACCCTAGTTGTTCAAAAATGTCCATCACCCGATCTCCCACGCCATCATAAATGAGAACACTCGGCTCGTTGCCAGAACGCTTGCGCCTGTGTAATACGTGATGTCGGCCTCTGTTGTAGAACTGCCTCGCACATTTATGGTGTCAGATGTGGTCAACACTTCTGCGCCTGTTCCAACTAGACGATTACTTGTTACGGCATCAATTCCAGAAGGCAACGACAACCGTAGTGTCCCTGTTGCAGTACCCAAACTTGCCAGATAGGCGTTCACGAACGCTATGGCCACATCGTTCACGATCATGTAACTCGCACGGTTCGTTGTAACGTTTGGTGTTCCACCGGTAGTACCCGACCATGTAGGTGTCCACGTCAACCGGTCGCCGATGGCGTTGAGGTCGGCTGCCGTCAAAACATCGCCCGCAGAGAAATCACCTAACGCAGTCATCCTTCTACCTCTTCTTCGGGTTTTTCGGTGCCTACCTGTGTCTCAATCCACGCCGACCACTCGTCGCTAGACATCGGCGTAACCTCGTCATCAACCTGCACGCTGACGGTGCCGTCAGGGTAGGCGGTTTCTAGTTCTTGTCGTGTCCATGTATCCATCGTTATCACCCGTTGTTGTACCCGTAAACTCGAACAAAACCGCCGGTGAGTGTCCCTGCGCTTGGCGCAACAGTCACACTACTTGCAGATGTTGTTGAATTGTGCCAACCAGATATTCTTTCGGTAAATCCAGAGGTCAAAAAATAAACACTTTCACAGCAATATGACGAAGGCTCTGCCTTGTAAGGGTTTCGTATTTCAACAGAAATTGAGGTGCCGTTGCCTGAACGGGTGCTACCAATTTTCCATTCATTTTGTGCTGCGCCACCAACACATAAAATTGCGCCAGCGTAACTTGTTTCGGTTGATGACCAGTAATAACTGCCGCTTGCATGGCTGCTCAAAGTAATATTCATTCCGGCTGTGCTACTGTTATCAACATTTATTAACAATCGATAATTATCAAATGTCGAATTAAATGCGTCACTAACCGTTACTGACGACACGCCAGACCCAACGGTAACCGACTTAACAAACACCAGCCCGGCGTAATTCTGTAACGCTTCTACCGTGTCGTTCACGGTGGTGTGCTGGTCGGCGTGGCTAGGACTGTTAAGCGAGTCGCCCGCAGAAGGGTTTGTGAACGTCTGCACACTGTTCGGCCAATTCGTTGCCATAGTTTTATCCTAACCTAAACCCTTCAATAGTGGTGCCTGAACCGTCGTAAGGTTCCGCAACATCGTCATACGTTACGCCGCTATCATCGTAGGTTGTCACATTAGCGATACCGGCCAACACACCGATAATCGGGCTATCTAATCGGAATGACTGATAATCAACAGCCGGAAGAAGATCTAAAATGATTGTTGTTTGCTTCGGTGTCGCGTTAATGGTGCGCCCCGAAATCACACAATCGGCGGTTGTTTGCGACCCGCCCGTAGGTGTGTAAGTGATTTGTACCGGATGCCACATCCCGTATTTTGCGGACAAAAGTTGCTCTAGTTGGTCAAAAGCTGCGGTGCTGTCGTTGTATGCCTTAACGGTGCCAATACTTGTTGTAAGTCTGCGCGGAACATAGCGGGCTTCCGCTTGTCGGGTAGTCCAAAACTCCGCAGATTTAAGCATCCCGTATTCTTCGGTAGTGTCGTTGCCTTGAAGGTGCCCGGTGCCCGTAAACCTGCGGTTACGTTGCCCATACTTTTGTTTCGTTGCCCCGTTAGACGCTGTAGCCGTACCAACACCCGCCATGCCCGATTCGTAACTAGTGTTAGACGTAATCATGTTGCGATCAAAATTAGGGGTGACCGTTTGAAACGGTAACTCGTCGCCCGTCGGATTCTCCGTAAACACAAATTCTGTAGTGTCTGCGTAAGTGATGGAACGCCCAAGAACGTCTGCCCGAAACACTATGTCTGTCGATGATGCTCGAACAATTTCGTTTGGCAACACGACGCAAGGCAACGGCGCAATAAACATTTGTGTGACTGCGTCCATAACGGTGACGTTGCTAGATGCCGGTCTCCCCATCTCCAAAAACACATCATCGGCTTGATCAAACAAATAGGTTGCGTTTGTGTATCCGAATTTCGGTGTTTCCGCTCCGGAACCGTAACCCGAAGAACCGTTAAAAAAGTAGTACATTTGGGACGCCGGGTTGTCGTAGTATATGTTTGACGATTCGGCCACATCAAACACATCTGACCGGGTTGCGGTCATCCAATCAACCGCTTTAATTGTCACGGTTGACTCAACGCCGTTATCCACAATGTCAAAATCTGATATCAACCCTTCAAAAACGGTTGTGCCAGTGCTGTAAACATCAATTTGGAGATATGACTCAAACCACAACACATCTTTAAACGTGCCCGTACCGCCACCCTCAGACGGCGTAAATTCGCCTGTGCTGTTCGTTAACGTCATTGTTGTACGAAACCGGGCGGGACGGTTAAACGTAAAATCTGCGGTAGTAGAGAAACCCTGCGTGTAGTTCGTTACGTCGTTTACCTCGCCTTGGCGTCTAACAACAATTTGATAGCCGGGGAAATCTGCCATCGCTAATTCCTGTAACCGCTAGTGGTCGGCATCGGCACCGCGGAACTAAACGCCCCCGCATCTGCCGCGCTATAGATCGTGTTCGCTATTTCTTCCGGGCTGCTACCCGCAGGCGGGTAAACGTTTACAGTCGTCATACCGTCACGCGCAGCTTGCCCCGCCTGATATGTGGACTCTTTATATGCGATAGTTCCGGCTTCCATCACACCCAAACCCAAACTACCCGCATCGATAGCGGTCTGAATGTTCGGTGCAATCGTCCCGATCAACCCCAAAATCTCTAAAATTTTTGCCTCGAGCGCATCAACATCACCCGTATCGATGAGCGGCAACAACTCTTTACCGAACGCAGAATCTAACAAACTGTGCGCTTCGATCAGATCTTCCAACGCAAACAAACGATCACGTTCCGCTTGCTCATATTCTGACGACCCTTCAGCGGCCTCCCGCATCGCATCGTTAGCATTCTCAATATCTTCCAAAAAGTCTGCTACCGCCTGATCGTCATGCAACCGGCCAAACAACCGAGACATTTCCGTGTCCGTCTTAAACGTTTCTTTGCGTAACTCCGACATGCCCCCGGCGGCTTCATATAGATCGTCTTTCAATGCGTCTATTTCCGTCGCGAAGTTATACACGTTGTCATATTCGATAATGTCCATGAACCTGCGCATTTCCGCAGTCGAAAGTTCAACGTTTTCTGATAAGCGGTGTTGGTCACGGGTTGTTTGTTCTACCTCTTCCCGGTAACCCTTCATCGTGTCACGCACTAAACGTGCGGCTTCTTCCTCGTCAGACATAAACCCGGTGAGATCACGGATCGCATAGCCAAGATCTATACCTTGCGGGGTTGCCTTCTCGGTTGCTTTACGCACTCTGTCGATAGCGTCAGCATCACCGCTAGCGGCATCTATCATGTCATCAAGATCGACGTTTAATAGTTCGATAGCGTCACCCAAATCACCCGTAGACATTTTGGTACGCAACAAATTTTCGGCGTGTTCATCCAACACGCCGCCGGACTGCTCTAACGCATCGGCCATAGACGTAGCCCCACCCGCCACACGTTCTTCATGCTTTTGGATCGCCTCAAACTGCACCAACAACACACCAAGTGTTCCGGTTAAACCAAACGCCATTTTATTAGCAAACTTTGCGTTACCGCCCAAACCCTGCAACACACCGCTAAACGCCTTCGCACCACCAACGGCACCAAGACTTAAAACCCCGAATTGTTGCACGCCTTCAGGTAACGCCGTGAACGCCTCCAACAACGGCTTGGCGACACCCATCAACGATTCCAACGCCGGAATCATCGCCTCACCGATAGTTGCCTTAGCGTTCTCAATGTCTGCTTTAAGAATACGTTGCGAGTTCGCTAAACCGTCCGATGTGTTAGCAAAATCGCCTGCCATCTGCTCGGTTTGTTCCATGATGGCGCGGTAGCGACCCATCACCTTCTCAGATTCAGTTAATGCGCCTTCACCATCCCACAAACCATCCGTTAACAACTGCTGTTTAATAGCGGCATCTGAAACGTCAATACCGTAGGGGCGTAACACTTCTGCGGAACCGGACAACGCAGATTGAAACTTGCTAGCTGCGTCGGGCACATCAAGGTTCATCACCGACGCAAAGTCGGCTACACGCCCGCTGATCTCTTCGGTGACATCCACGATGTCTTGCTCATCGGAAGTTAACTGTTTAGCGAACCCGGAGAATTGAACGGCGAATTGGTTAAAGTCTGTGGCCGACAAACCGACAGCGGTAGAAGCGTTCTCACCAAGTTTTAGAATCCGGTCGGCTGCGTCACCAAACGCAACATCAACAGCGTTAGCGGACTCCGCTAAATCCGATGCTTGATTGATTGCGGAACCCGCGAAGTTAACAATTTCACGGGTAGCGAAAGCGTTGATAGCGGTTTTAGCGACGTTCCCTAACTGTGTATCAAACTTGCCTGCCGCTTTCTCGGCTTCAGAGAAACCCGCTTTAGCCTTCGTAGCGTCCGCAAGAAGGTTGATCGATATAGACGCTTTCTTCCCGGCCATCAAACGTTCCTATTCCAAATCTCGTACACCTGATCTAGGTAGGTGTCCATCACTTCGTTAACGCGGTTATCTGCCGCATCATATAGGAAGGGTTGCGGGCGTATGTTCCTTTTCGCCCAACCAAAATGAATAACCCCGGCATACGGCACAAGTTTTTTACCGGCAGACACTTTCGCACCCGAAACGACACGACCCGCCCTAATCGTTTTGCCAAGTTTCCCGGTGCGTTTCGGCACTAACCGTTGTGCTTCTTTCGCAACAATCGTTGCCGCATCAAACCCGGCTTGCTTAAAATCTTCTCGGGCTTCTGCGTCAAGTTTCACCAACGCACGACGCAGTTTGTTTATGCCTTCAACCTCAAACCCGACACCCTGCCCACGTTGCTGCGTACCAAAAACCTGTTTATTGATCTCGAGGTTGGACATCTCTACTCTTGACTTTCTAACAACATCGCCCGCATCTCTTGCAATACTAGCGTAGGTGTTGCCATCAGATCGGTAGGTGCAATCCCGGTGCGTAACGACATCGCCGCAACATCACGCGCCCAAAACGTGTTAACGCGGCCTTTGCCGTCTACCCCTCGTCTTTTGGGACTAGACGCACCTCGTCAACAGTGTTAACCCATTCTTTGAACGGCTTTAGTGTTGCCCCGGTTACTTTGATAGCGGAGAACCCCAAATATGCGAGACCTTTCCAAGTCTGCTTCGTTTGCCATTCGCGAAACGTCATATCAGTATGGAAATCTTCCCACGCCACCAACGCAGGCAACGTGATCTCATACTCTGTCGGTTCGCCACCGGAAACGGTGACTTCAATGCAAAACGGTAACACTGTTCGTGATCCTTTCTAATTTGTGTACGGGTTACGACTATGAGGTGGCGGGAGCGAGGGTGCCGCCTGACCAATTCACGGTCACCATAGCTGCATCACCAAACGTACCGGAGTTGATCGAACCGTAACTAGTGATGACACATCCGGTTACGTCGTAGTCCGGGTTTGTTGCGCTAACCGCATCTGACGTTGCCCGAATCTCAATGTTCGTAGTTGAACCGATGAGCGGCCAGATAGTTGCGTCAACTTCACCTGCCGCGAAATCTTGGTAAAACGTGATTGACCCAGAAGCCTTCTTGCGACCCGCAAGTGACTGATCCCAAGAATCCCCCATAGCAGTAACGTCAACCTCGGTTACGTCTGCTTGGATGGTTGCTGACTGTACGTGATCCGAAAGATCAACACTGTTGATCGTTACGGAAACATCATCGTAAACAAACTTAGCCATTTTCGATTACTTCCTCTGTTAGGGCTTTTTTAGTAGCGGTTGATTGCTTTTTAAGGTGACCGGCAGCCACCAACGCCTCAATGTTAACACCATCGAGGTCGTCGGCGTTGACAACGTCACCATTTTCGTAGCCCTTCATGCGGGCACTTGTAACTTTATATTTCACGGTTCCACCATCACTTCAATTTCAAACTCAACACCAAGATAAATATCATCGCCGTAGCCGACGTTGCCAACATTACCTGCCGACGTTGCACGGGCGAACGATACCACACCACCCAACGTGCGATCCGCAGCCAACAACTGATCCACACTATCTGTGCCGTAGATCAACGGATCTAAACGGGCGATGTTTAGATCCATGTCGAAACGTTGCACTAGAAATGTGACGTTAAAAAACATTTGCACTAAACCGCGTTGCATAGCGTCGCCATACTCCACGGCGGGTTCACCGGGTATCACGATTGCTGACGGTGTAAACGGCACATCAGGCGGGTTGTCGTAAACGATTTCAACGTGTGTTGAGGTGTTTAGCTGCGTCGCTAACGCTGTTTTGATTGTGCCGTAATCAGACATTAGGCAACACCCAAAAGTTTCACGCCTTGTAGTAGTGCTGCCACGTCGGGGTCGTTGCGTGAAATGCGAACCGCCCCGAACTCGGGCACCGCACCGGCTTGGAAACCGAGCGGCGACGCTTTACGTTGATACAAACGACACGACATTAGTAACGCCGCTTGTTTAATGTTGTCCGGCGGTGTTTCGCTGTACGCAAACTTCGCTGTAACTTCGATCGTGGGGCGACCGTAGATAGACAACGGCCAACCGTTATTTACGTTTGTCAACATGCGGTACGGCTCATCGTTGCCGTCTAACACATAGTCGGTGGTTACCGTTAGCGTCGTTTCGTATGTGCCATCTTGGTCGTTATCCACTTTGACGACAAGCCCGGTTGCGGTTGCGATGTCGTCAACATCCAAAATGGATGCGGTGCGAGGCGTGTAGGTGCGTACCGATGTCCCCGAAACCTCGAACGTGCGCCCCGTGTAGTTGTCGATTAGCGCATCGGCGGCACCGATAGCGGCAGTGATCGCCGTATCTTCTGACGTTACTGCGTCAGGAATCCCCAACGACGATTTAACTAGGGCAAGGGTGGTGTAGGCCATTACTTCTTTTTAGCGGCTTTAGCGGGCTTTTTAGCGGCCTTTGCGGGCTTTTCCGGTTCGGGGCTAGCTGCCGGTGCAGGCGAACCGCCCAATTTGGCGATTAACACCGGGTCTGCCCCTTGGTCAATCAGGTTTTGTAAATATTTGTCAGCCATCGTTAACGCTCCGTGTGTGGGGTGTCCCCCGTTCCCGTTGAAAGGATCAAACGACGGGAACGGGGGAGAAACTATCAGAGTGTCGCGTTAAGCAACGTGCCCTGAATGACGCAGATACCGCCGGGGTAACGGCCAGCGGTGAACGCTGAATATCCGTAGGTGACCATGCGGGTCGTGAGTGTGCCCGAACCGACCGATTCGTAACGAAGCATAAGTGGACTGTTGCCCTGCTCCATCAAAACCAGATCCTGTCTGTTGGCGACGATGATTCGGTCTTCATCGGAACCGGCGCCGAGGTCAACCGGAATACCGGCATCAACAACAACGCTAACACCGGCAATTTCACCGGCGGCAACACCGTAAGCACCCGGATTACCAAGAGCAACAACGTTACGTGAAGTTGCGACGGTGACACCTGCCAACGGACGGTTACTGCTGTCAAGACCACCCGAAATGTACGCCCAACGGCGAGGGTGCATGATAATAACGTCAGGCTGCTGGTAACGGGCTGCGGTCACCGTGCCGATTGCCTTAACAATCTGTTGGAACGTTTCACTAGCGGTTGGTGATGCGTCGTCAACGTCAACGTCACCGATACCGGCAGTGTTCAGGATTCCAAGGTGTGTACCTGAGGTGCCGTCACCGTTAATCACAGATGCGTTAACAGCGCTGTTGTACGCCGACACAAGGTCAGAAGCGAGAAGACCGTCAACGCCGGTGCCGCGCTCCAACGCCTGACGGCTTACGTCCACCATTCCGCTAAAAGTTCTGACATTCACAGTCAAAAGCGTGTCATCGGGTGATGCTTCGGTAACTGCACCGTTGTCGCCGTCCTGCGCACCAACTTGGCTGCCGGTCGTGATACGTGAAACGTTCACCGTCAAACCGTCGTTAGGGAGCGGCAGACTGTTTGCAACGTCCATTGTGTTACGTCCTGCACGCAGGAACGGTGCCGCAAGACCAGTGAGATACTGCGGAACAACAAGACCAGAGAAGTTCCCTGATCCCGAATCACGAAGTTCGTAACGCATCTCGTTGGTGTGCCGTGACAGACGCTCTTGCGCTGAAACGTCACCCAAAAATTCTGCGGCGTATGAGTCACGGAAGAAAGAGTGCGATGCGCTCTCTTCGTAGGTCAACGGTTCTGACTTGACATCGATACGGTTCACGGCGGGTGCCTCTTCTGTTTCTTCGGTAGCTGCAACTTCGGCACGCAGTTTCGCGGCCTCAAGGTGTGAAACCTGAATTTCACGAAGATCAGCGATACGGGCATCAAGTGCCTTTGCGCGCTCCGTCAGGTCTGCAAGGTTTTTATCTTCTGTTTCGGTGATGTCACGGGTTTCTTCCGCGGCACGATCCAACACCGCTTCAACGGCGGTAGAAATCTCGGCACGCTCCGTGACAAGTTGATCTAGCAACTTCATGGGGTTTGTACTCCAATGTTAAAAGGGTTTACTTTTTGACAGTGGAAACCGGGTGCTAGCGCGGCGCAACTTCCGACAGTTAAACGCAGTTTACACACAATCAGTCTGTGTGCGTGAAATACCTTAAATCTTCGGTTTGACCCGCAGGACATACGCCCCACAACTCTTGCCCCGGCAATAAACGTATCTCGTTTGCGCTCTGATGTTTAATGACCGGCAAACCGTTAGCGGTCGTGACACCACTATTGTCACCAACATAAACAGTGTGGCTACCCGTTATCTCTAACAACACGGGTCTAAAAATGTTGTTGCCGTCAACAATTTTTGTTGCGGTATCCGTGATCGTCACTGCACCATAGTTAGCCATCGGTGCCTAGTTCTTTCATCAAATGCCGGTACTTAGCCAACCGGGGCACCTGCTGTTCGTCGTCCGGATCAAACGACCGCACCGAAACTAGCTGCGCTTCGCTATACGCAGGGTTACGCACAAACCCGACATGATCTAGTTTTGCTTCTGTGCGGGTGCGTAACGGTTTGCCGTCTAACTCTGTTGATTGTGTGCGTATCGGAATGAAACCGACACTAAAGCCGGAAACGAAACCATCCATTGCGAGTGTGCGTGCCTCATCGCCACGATGAGTGTTAGCCAAAAGGAAATCTGCCACCAAACCATCGTTAGTTTTCTCCCAACTCACTGCACGACCGATAGGCATACGATCCGTTGCGTGTTGTTCAAGTAACGGAATTTTGGTGCCACGTTCGCTAATTGTTTTGTCAAACGCCGACGGTGAGAACCGTTCAAGATATGACCCGGCGTCGTAGATTGCGCCGAACGGCGCAACAATCCCTACAAGGTGATGCCCGTCGTCGTCGTCACGGATCTCAAACCCGGCAACTTCAACGGTGCGTGTAATCAATTCAGACATCTTCGGTGCTCTCCATCGTTACATCTGTTAAATCTTCAAACCGGCGAACCTCATCAACCGTCAAAAACCCTGCACGCAACCCAACCTCATAAGCTGCATACCGGCTAGCCGTATCTGCACGTAAAAGGTCGTCAAGGATAAACCGGGCGGTTTGGCCTCGAGGCAACAACGTTGATAACGCCTGCTCAATGCGGGATAGCCAAGGACGCAACGTGAAACGCACGAATTGGATGCTGTCTTGCGTAACGTTGCTGTACGTCATGTTCGTACCATCCATTGACACGGCAACCATGTGGGGCGGCACACCAAACAACGTGCAAATCTGTTGCGCCGAGTATTTGCGACCATCAATTAGTTCAAGATCGTGCGCACTAAACGACAACGGTTTATACGCAATGCCGTTAGCCAACACCGCCGGTGTACGATTCCTGCCACCGTTATTAGCGATCCAACCCGCCTTCAACGCATCGGCCTCTTCACGCGTTATGTCTGCGTCCACCTCGAGCACACCGACCGGCAAACCACCTGCCGAATACAACTCAGCGGCGCATTGCTCACCAGCAATACCAATACCCAACGTGCGCCGGTGATGGTCAATAATTGACATGCCTTTAACCGAACCCGGAAACGTCAAACCCTTCACATGCAAAATATCTTCAGGTTGATACGTTTGACCGGCAACACGGTAAGCGATCGTTGCCCCGTTTTCTGCTGTTTGTATAAACACCGCATCCGGTGCCAGCAACACTGCTTGCCGCGGGTAACCCAACTCGTCACGATCACCCAACAACCAGTAGGCGTTACCGTCAATCAACAACGACATCACCGTAGAAGCAATCATGTCGATACGGGTTTGTGTCCTATCCGGCTGCTCAAGTATCGCCGGTTGCGGTTGCACACGATCACCGTTACGGAACGACGCTAACGGCAACGCCCCAATACTGTCCGAAATAAGATTCGCACACCTGTACAACGCCGGAACCGTTAACGCAGTGTCATACGAAATGTTTAACGCACCTTGCAACGGTTGCATGTAGTTTGCCGTTGGCAACACAAACGGAAACTCTGCCGCCCGTTTCTCGGTCTTTTGACGATTAAACAATCCCATAGTTACCTTTTCAGAATATCACGGGTTTACGATCCGTTGCGGGTTTGAACATAGCGCAATGCCATGCTACAGACATCGCGTGTAACGGTGACAGATCCGCAGCCGGGTCAGTACGTGCCCACAACCAAGACGAACCCATGGCCTTCTTCTGTGCCGCACCAATAGCAGACGTTAACGCATCATGCGGACGCACTTGCAAATTTTTGTTTTGCATGATCGCATCAAACAAACTGTTACACGCCGACACCGCGTCACGCGTCACATATTTCACAAACGACACATCCGGCATTTCATCAATCAAATTAGCTGCCGGGGAATATCCGTCAACAACAACACGCCCACCATGTTTAGTGATCAACTCACGTACCCGGTCAGCAACCCAACCCGTACCATCCCGGTTCTCCACCAACTCCACAACCCCGACAGAATCTGCGACAACAATGGATGCACGGGAACGATCCAACGTCACATCAACACCAAACACCAAACCCGCATCAGGCCACGCCCTATCCGTCTGCACCTCATCCCACGCCGCAGCCGGAATAACCCGATCATCAATCTTCGTTGGCTGATTCATGTACGCACGACGAAACTCGCCGTCCGACATTGTTTGCCGTGCGTGCCTAATTTTTTCTACGCCGATGGTGTGCCCCAACGCAGGCATGTACTCGTACCACGCATCCTCGTTATCAGGATCGACACCTTCCCCGGCTGACCACTCAAAATATGCGATACCCGACGTTCGACCATTCGCGACCGCTTCACGACCAATAACCGTTTTACGATTCAAATACGCCGACTGTTCTGTTCCGGCGGTTGACACAACCCATAGTTGTGCGTTACGGCATGTTGCCATTGTGGGCAATAATGCTTGTTCGCGGCGGTCGTCAACATCGGCCATCGCCTCATCAATGAACGCACCGCCAGACAACGTTAAACCGTGCCCCGCAGTCAACGTAGACGGCAACGGTTCAATACGTGAACCGTTATCAAACTTGATCATTTCCGCGCCGATACCCTGATACACCCGCACAAACTTCCCTAAATCCGAATCGACAACCATCGGGGCGAAATCGTTTTTAAGTTTCCGGCGGGCATCCGAACCCGTCTGCGCCGTGTACGCAACAACCTGCCGTTTATCCCTAAGAGCGTTCCACACCATCAACGCACACACCAACGCCGATTTACCCGACTGCCGGGGAACCGTTAACACAACCTCTTGATACGCCGGGGTGCCGTCCTCGTTTTCCTCGAGCGCAACATCAACAACAAGCTGCTGATGCGGCATCAACGGTGTGCCCAACATCTCTGCAACTTTCGCAACCTCGCCGCCTTTCGTGGGGCGGTCGGTGCGTTCAGTCGCTATGCGAGGTTTGCAAGCGAGTAAGGATCTCACCCAAACCTTCCTCTTCCATCGTGTGCAACGATTCTAAATCTTGAAGTGCTGCCCGGTACTCACGCCACAACGCCGAATTTTCGGGCATGTCATCAACCGCCAACGCCAACGATATTACGACTTGCACGATGGGCAGGTGTTCGGCGGGTGTCCCGTCCGGGTACACATTCCCTAGATAGCGTTCTAACGCTTCTGTGTTGTTCTCGGGTGGTTTTGGTCGTTTTGTCATGTTCCGGCGATTATACGCAAAAATTGGGCGATGTTTGGATAAAAAATGAC
>WLWH01001062.1_pt1 | contig 19676 bp, 35 predicted proteins | sample 6712741 | NCBI WGS metagenome assembly WLWH01 (sample SAMN12718694, study PRJNA515312) | sponge metagenome | isolation source: marine sponge | host: Mycale hentscheli | place: New Zealand: South Island, Marlborough, Capsize Point | collected 2003-05-01
TAGGAAATTTTTTCATTTGACCTGCACTTCTTGCGCAGTATGATTTTCGCCTTTTAGCGGCAGCGGACCCTTTTTTAACTTTACCAGTCACAGCTGTTTTTAATTTAGAACCGGGATTTTTTCTTCTGTAGGCAGCGACACCGGCTCGAGTCATACCTGCTCCAGACTTTGTAGGTCTAAAGTTCTTTTTATTTCTTGCAGGCATATTGTCTTGTTTTCTCATTACAACATCCCTTTATAATATTTTCTTAAACTTGGATTTGAAACTTTAACACCACCTAAATTTCCAGAAATGTAACTACCATCATAATTTCTTTGAGCTTGTTTTATCATACCACCATCTTTTTTCTTAACAAAAGTTTTTACGTTTGTAGGTTTTCCTCCTGGATTACCGGCTGCTCGTTTTCGTTTGACAGCAGAGGCCTTTTCGCCTTTTGTCATCCGTGTGGCTTTGGCAAGTGGAACGCATTTTGGGTATTTTCTTTTTGAACCTGTTGATGATTTTCTTCCACAAGGTTGATATTTTCCATCCTTCTTTGGAGCTCCAATATCTACCCATTTTTGATTCACCCATTTTTTTAAATCGCCCATTAGACCATTCTAGTTTTTTTACGCTTATTGGACATTACTTTGCCACAACCTCTAGCAATAAAACCACCATCCTTTGCACTAGCTCTTACTTTGCCCTTGCATACTTTTGAAGCATACATATTAGCATACGCCGAAGGGTAAACTTTAAATTTACGCTTCGCCGCGGCCTTACCTTTTGGACAAAGTTTAGCCATTACTTAACTCTTCCACCTTTTTTCATAAAGCCCATTTTATTTCTGACTTGTTTAGGAAGTTTTTTTAAACCTTTTCCTTTTTTGCCAGCAGGAACTTTTTTTAAGTTTTTTTTCATTACTTATTTATCTTTCCAGATTTTTTAGCTTTAGAACCAAACTTACCGTAAGATTCATTAGCTGAAGCTTTTAATTGCTTTTTAGTTCTTTTCTTTTTGATTCTCATTGCGATAGATTCATCTTTTCTATCTTTGTAACCCTGTTTTTTCTTTTTAACAGAACCACCTTTTTTGTACATTGCACCACCCTTCATACCCATATCGTCTTTGTAGTAACCAGATGCCATATCTTTTCTTGCAGTTGACATTCCGCCACCCATTTTTTTAACTCTTCCGCCTGATTTAAGTGGTTGAGCTACTTGTGTATTAAATCTTCTATTTGGCATTATTTTTTTCCTCCGTTGTTTCTAAAAATTTGTGTACCCTTTATTCCATATATGCTCGCAACGACAAGGATCCACAAATTTGTAAACCAACTCGGGAGTGCTGCGAAATGTTCAAAGAACACATTCACTTTGTCCATAGCTGATGGATCGTCACTTACAACTGCCCAGGCCAAAATTGCTATTGGCGCCGAGAGAATTAGTAAAACCGCCTCGTCCTTCCAGTCTGATTGACGGGCTTCTAAAAGTTTTCCCTGGTAAGCTTCTTTTCCTTCTGCCATACGAGAAGCGTGCATAAGCTGTGCATCAGACATAGCTATCTTTGTCTTCTGCTTGTTAGCATAAATCTTACTTCCAGCAGAGACGGCTAATTTAATTGCCGACAACCACATATTAGTACCAAGTTGCCTTTACAGGTCTTTTATCTGGTCTCATACGTCTTGTACCTTTTACATCCACAGTTTGTGAAGTGTATGGATCAGTCATTTCGACTGGAATACCACCTTGTTGCTCACCTTTAGAGTTTGCACCAAGTTCAGGAACAACTTTTACGTTGTCTCGACCTTTGTTTATTTTTTTAACCATAATTTTCTCCTTAATTTGATTTATATCTAGTTTTTTTTAAAATTTCTACCGAAATCGTGACGCTTACTTGCGTCTGACATTTGTTGTTTAGTTAATGATACTCCAGCACGTAAAGATGCTAGTTCTTCGTTCTGTTCTAGCTTATCTTCGTGTTGTTCTTGGTTCATCATTGCTCTCATTTTGTCAATATTGATTCTTTCTTGGCCTTCATACTCTTTTCTTGAGTTTTCTTCTGCCTTTAAATCAATTTCTCTAGCTTTTAGCTTAACAAGAGGGTCTCCACCAAACTCACCACTAATTTTTTCTTCTTCAAGTGCATAATCTTTTTGCATTTCTGCGATTAACACTGCTTTTCGTGATTCAATTGCGTTTGTAATCTCTACAACACGTTGTTGTGACTTCATCATTGCTGGATTTTGCATCATTCCAGCCATCATTGCTGGATTTTGTGCTCCTGCTTGTTGCATTTGTTGTTGAATCATTTGTATTTCTTGCAATTCTTCTACAAATTCTAATTGTACTTGTTCTTGTGCCATTAAACTAATGTGTTCTAATATATTTTTTTGTAAACTTGCCATTACTGGTGGATTATTTTGCACCATATTAATTCTCATAAAGTTTAAGTGAGCATCAATGTGAGCTTTGTGGTCTTGACCAGGGAAAGCTTGGAATGGTTTTACACTCATTGCCATAATATGTTCTAATGCTGGGTCCATCGGCATTGGTTGTGCTGGTGGTGGTAGAATTGCATTAACGTTTTTCACTCCCAGCGCATCATACATCGATCTGTATGCTTGATACAAATTGTGTATTTGAGGATTTGATTGCGCCAGTTGTAATTGACTTTGAGCCAAACTAATTCTTTGTGTTTGACTAAAAATATTTGGATCAGCAACAGGTAGAATATCTACTCTGTCATCAAAATCTTGCATTTTAATTTCACGAGAAGCACCTGGTACATCATATGGATATACTGGTGGTAAATAACTTTTAAATACTTCTGCTAATAATTTGAATTCTTGTTTAAGACCAACGTATAGTCTTTTGTGAATCGCTGACATTACTCTTGAACCACGTTCTAATAATGCAACAGTTGTACCAACTGCAGCGGCTTGGTTCATATCACCCACTTGTGAATCTGCGATGCTCGCGAATCGTTGACCTGCGTTTACTACAATACCCATCAATTGTAATAAAGTTTGATCTGGTCCTTTGAAAGGTAAAGTCATAAACTGATCTTTGATGTTTCCACCAGGAGCATCTACATCTCTGAACTCACCTGGTTGTAAAGGTTGTGCATCATCTCTAACTCTAATACCACGAGATTTAAATCCTGCTGGTAAGTTTGCTAAAGTTCCTGCATCTAATAATTGTCTTAATGCTGCTGTTGCAGTTCTAGTTAAACCACCAATCATATGAATTAAACCAAAACCATAAAAACCTGTACCTGGTAAAAATTTAAATTGTACAAAGTAATTTATTTTTTTCTTTAATGGATCATCTTGTTTGTAGTTTCTTCTAATAGATAGAATTTTATTATTAGATTCTGCAATTGTAATTACATAAGGTAATTTAATTCCAGTTGGTTCTTCATCTTCTCCCATATCTTCATAACCTTCTAAATCTAAATTAGTATGTATTTCATACAAAGTGTATTGATCTTCTTGGCCATCTTTAGAAATTCCTTCTAGCTCTAATTTTTTATCTTGTAATTGATTTTCTGTAACAGGTGGTGTTCCTAATTCTATGTCTCTATAAAATCCAGCCACTTGTTGTTTTCTTAATTCATTTTCAGAAATTTTAATTACGTGCACAACTGCTTCTGCATCATCTAAAGAGTTTGCAGAGTACGGCACAATCAAATCATCAGCCGGTACAAATTTTGATACCGCCCTACCTAAAAGATCGTCATAGTAAACTTTCTTAAAGGTAGATCCGGAAAGAGGGAGGTAAAAAAGCATTTGATCAAACTCTGGCTCATATTCTTTCATCTGATCCATAATTTGATAGTTCATAAAGTCTTTCACCCGTTTTGCTTGTTCTTCTTTTGGCACATCAATGTTACCCATAATTTGAGTTCTGACTGGTCCATCGGAAGGAAGCAATTCTTTGTAAGCTTGCGCTTGAAACTGTGTTACCGCTTCAGCAAGCACAGGGTGATTAACACCGGATGCACCTCTGAAAGGTTCTGTTCTTCTTTCATATTTAAAACCTAAAAGTTCTAAACCTTCTCTATAGGATTGTTCCCAATCACCACGAGATTCTTTGTATTCATTATATTGTTCTACGAGTTTTGATCCTAATGGATCTAAAACTTGTTCGCCTAAAAATTCTGCTAAATTTTCAAAGTGATTGGCGCCACCTTCGGGTGATGCAACTTTAGGATCAAAAGAAACTTCCGCTCCTCCTTCTTCTGTCATTTCTATTTCAACAGGTCCACCTTGAGTTTCAACTTCTTCTACTTTTTCTTTGATTGCTTCTTCGATTTCCACTTCTCCTGGAACTTCGACAGTCGTTTTTGTATTTGGTAACGGTTTATCTATATCAGCCATTTGCTATTTTACCTTGTTTTAAATAATGATTCAACACCTGAACCACTGATATCAGGCATTGTTATAATTGTCAAATCTACAGATCCACCGTCTTTTAATCCCATCATTTTTTTATTTCTTGCTACTACATCTGCGTAAGCTTCATAACCTGGTCCCATTTGTGATCCTGGGCCTGCGAGTGTAGGTAATCCCATTACTTGTCCCTGTTGAATACGTTGTCCTACTGGAATTCCAGCATCAATTTGTCTTTGTAATTCTTGCTGATAATATACTTCGTAAGGTGAAGGTGGTCTTGGAGTTTCTGGATTACTATAATCTGTTGGTACGTAAGTTTTAGGATCAAAGTATGGATCTCTACTTAATGTATCATAAGTATAAACTTTATTTTTTGGATCACTAGTTGTAAGATAATCAAAGTATTCTGGTGTTTGCATTCCTAAAGTCATTGCCTCTGCTTTATAATCATCTGCTTTTCCATAGGTAGATGCAATTAGATTAGTCATATAATCGTCATATTCTTTTTTACGTCTTTCATTTACTTTAGATTGAGAATATTGAGTAGGTTGTAATTTTTTATTCATTAAATCATCAAGTAGTTGTTCTTTTCTTACATTATAAATTCCTGTAAAAGCACCTTGTCTATTTGTGCCTGGACGAGTATCTGTAAATATACCTCTATATTGATTTAAACCTGCTCCTTGTAAAAAACTATCTATGCCTCCTCCTTGAATAGCTGCTCTTAATTCATTTGCAGCTTCATTTCTTGCATACTCTTTTGCTTGAGCTTGTTGTTGATATGTTGTTCCAGCACTCACCTTTTGTAATGCATTTGTATAATCTTGAGTTGTTGCTCTTGGATCATAAGCTTGTCCACCTGTTTGATATCCTACTCTACCGCCCATGGCTTTTTTAATTTTAGTAAACTCTTCTAGGTTCTCAATACCACCACTAATACCTTCTTCTACATCTTTGTAATATTCATCTCCACCCATTTTATATACTTCTTCAGCTTCAATTAATTCTTCAGCATTAACTTCTGGATCTTTTCTAATTTCTGCAAATCCTTTTGAACCTCTGTCTGTATCAAAATATATTTCTGCGCTACCATCAGTTTGATTTACATCAACTGTAATATCAGGTCTGTCAGGGTGTTTGTAACTATCAACTCTTCCTGATTCTTTTACTTTAGTTCCTTCTTTCATAACTTTAGCTACAACCATTTTATAAAGTTCCATACCTTTGTCACCAACAGCTGCGATACCTTCTTGCACAGTTTCTGATTTAAGTGGTTTAGCAAGTCTGCCAACAATTGGCATTGACGCTAGGCCACCCATTAATTTCATAAAAGTTCGTCTATCCATTATGCTGACATCCCCATTTGTTCTTCTTGCTCCGCTCTGAATATTTCTAATTCTTCTGGAGTCATATCTAAAACTCTTTCTCTCTCATCAATTAAAGCCTCAATACCCATCTTACCTAAACCTAATGCTGTAATACCTGCACCAACTGGTGTCATCATTGCTCCGACTCTACCTAAAGATAAAGCTCTACCTAAAGCATTTTGCATTCCTTTACCACCAAATCTTTTTGCAGCTTCTGGAAATAACATTTCTGCCCCAACCATAGGATCTACTGTTGCATCAACAATATTTTTTCCTTCTTCTAAATTATCTTTTACAGTTAGCCCTGCAAATCCTAAACCTGCTGCTGAACTACCTAGTGTAGATAACAATCCTTTTAATAATTTACCTGTGCCTTTTCTAACCGTCTTACTTAGTAAAGGTGCTGACGCTATGGCAGCCGTGGGCATTGGATTGTTTGCTGCCCAGTCAAGCATAGTTGCTTGTGAAACTTTTTCATCGTTAAGCGGATCGACGAATGCACCCAGCTCATCGTTGTATTTGATCGGTGTTTCGTCTGCTACAGCTGCTGTTCCTATACCTAACCCAGCAAGAGTAGCTGCTGCTAATTTTCCTTTGCCACCTAGTTTAGAAAGAATAGTTCCTTGTTTAAGTCCAAGACCTCTTTCTAACATTTTAGTATCTCCAGTAAATCCTTTTAAACCTATCTTATCATCTACTAATTCAGGTAAATTAAATTTAGCATATTCTACAAATTTACCTGTAGCGTCTGCAGGTTGTTTAAAACCTAAACCTTTAGTTTTAAAAGTTCCTTTTGGAACTTCAGGCTGTAAAGTAATTTTTAATTCTTCTGCTTTTTCAATTATATTTTTTACTTTAGGATTATTTGGATCAGGATTTTTTTCTATAAATTTTTCAGCCATATCTTTAAAACCACCAGATCTATTATGTGGCCCTAAAATAAGATTCCTATTATATGGAAAATCTTTCATAGCACCTGCCTTACGAACATCTCTTTGATGTTCTATCTCAAACAATCCTCTTTTTTCTATTTCATAAATTGTAGGTTTAGATTTAATAATATTTCCATCTCTATCAACTGTTGTTGATAATTGATCTATTAATTTTTCATTTCCAAAAATTATATTAGGATTAGCTTTTATTTTGTCATTAAGTTGTCTAGTTATTAATGATTGTTCAAAATTTAATAATCTTTCATTACCGGATAAACTTTTTTTGTCTGCTAGTTTTGCTACTCTTCGCCCTCTTCTAACTTCAGCTTTTTTAGCCATTTGTATTTGTTTTTTTTCTGGGTCCGATTCAAGAGCAGCTTTTGCTTTAATTCTTTTTCTTCTTGCAACATTTTTATTAAATTTACTTTCAAAACCTTCAATAGTTTTTTTAGCTTCTGCTCTTGCTCTTAATTGTTGAGCAGACATACCTGTTCCTAAATTTGCTTTTATATATTTAGGTTTATAATCAGGATCATTAGCCATACCTTTATAATCTTCAAGGTATTGTTCAAAAGTTATTTTATCTACTGTTCCAAGACGAATTCTTTTTCTTAGTTGTGTTCTTTCTCTAATAGATAAATCTTCCATATTTTTACCATATTGAAGATTTGCTATTCTTTGTTCTTCCGCTGTAACTGGGAGTCTTTTACTTCCAACATTTTTATCTGTTTCAAAAGTTCCAAATTGATTTTTAACAACGGCCATTATCTTTTCTCCGTGAATAACGTTACAAGGCCACCATCTTTATACAACGCTGTTGTTTGTCCTGTTTCTTCTTCAAGAACATCTTCCATAGTTTGATCTGCTATTGGACCAAGACTATCATACAAACCTTTTACAGCTCTTACTTTATTAAACAAATCCATTTGTTTAGCGAAGCCAAATTTAGTTGCGATAGGTCCACCTAAAATACCAAACCCTAAATTTCTTACAAACGGATTTGTTACAACTCTCTTAACTAAATTAAATCCTTGTTGAAAAACGTTTCTATTACCTGGATCAAAAGTTGATGGATTATATCTATCAAAACGTGGATCGGGATTTGGTGCAGAAATAATGTTTGGTCCTTTTTTAGTTAAGTTGGGATTAACTGTTGGACCACTGCCTATAAATCCTAAATCTCGTGGAGATGATGGACCAATAGAGTCACCTGTAAAACTTGAACCTTTATCTGTTGCACCGCCGCCTGGTCCTGTATCACTTGCAGTGTTATCAGCTCCCATATCAGCTCCTCCACCTCTAAAACCTACACGACCACCAGCTTTATATCCTTCTTTCATTGCTTCTTTAACTGCATCTCCAAAATCATAACCTTCGTCCATTAATTCTCTAACTCTTTTACCTAATGCAGCTTTTTCTGCATCTTCGTCAGCAACACCATTACCATCTTTAAAACCTATTCTACCACCATCTGCTTTTTTAATTGGTGGCTCGCCTCGTGGATGAACTCCTGTTTCTTTAATCTTCATTAACTCTTCAAAAGTTTCATCACCGTATAATCTTACACCTAATGTTTCTTCCATAATCTGATAAGAAGATTTTGCACCAGGACTATTTAAAGCTTCAACCATTTCTGTTGCTTCTTCTCTGCTACGTCCAGCTTTGCCGTATGCATCTCTAATATTATCTCCAAAAGGTCTTTCTATTTCTATAGTTTCAATACCTTCTTGAGTACCACCTGTAATTGGTTTATTGGGATCTAAAGTCTTGCCTTTCATATCTACTACTTTTGTAGTTTGCATTGCTTTGTCTCTTGCTTCCATTTTAACTTTTAAAAGATCTAGACCTGCTGGATCTTTACCCATCATAGATCTATAACCTCTAACTAGTCTGTCAAAAAATATTTGATAATTATCTTGAAAAGCGTCGATGCCTTTTATTCCGAATTTGATTAATTCTTTTTTACTCATTAGTAATATGTTCTTTCAACTTGAGGCAGTGAATCTTCTTTTTCATCCTCTGGATGCGCCACGAACCCTCCCTGTCTAAAGCGCATTATAGCTTGTGTTGTACTGTCCACCAAATCATCGTGATCTCCATAAGGAAATGATGCACATTCTTCTATAACCTCTTCTGCGAATTTTTCGTCAGGCGCCCATATTACTCCACTTTCAAATAGCGGCGCAACAGCGTTTACCCTAGCGTGTTTATCTTGGCCTTTGCTAGGTGTATAGTTTATAACAGGAATACCCATTTTACGCAATTCAAATGTGAGAGGCATTCCAGAAGCCTTACTCTCCACGATCACCGTTTCTGGATTCCAGTATCGATATTGTTCTAAAGCTTCTTTTTTAAGTTCTGGAAACTCTAATCGTTCTTTCATTGCATCTAACAATATTAAATTAGCAGGTGAATCTTGATCTGGATAAAAAACTCCCCACGTAGTAATTGCACTATAGTCCGATGTTTCCTTTTTTAAAAATGCTGTATCATAACTTTGAATGATATGTTGTAATGGTGGGATATATCCTTTGTCCCAAACTTTCCACCATTCGCGCTTAATGAGTGACCCTTCTTCTGCAGTTGGGTTTTGCATCCACTGCGCGTTCCACTTACCAACTGATAGTGAAGCTTTAACAGATTCTAATTCATCTAATTTCCAATACTGTGGCCAAACCGGTTTATTACTTGGTAGGATTGCTGGAAACTCTATGATCTCCCACTGATCTGATTTTAATTCTTTTTGAGATTTTAATAACATACCTGTTAAGTCTTTCATATTCCATCTAGTCATAACCACAACGATTGCTCCACCTGGTTGCAAACGTTGACGTGGTCCTGATGTGTACCATTCATAAGCACGTTCCAAGGCTTGAACGTTCAGCGCGTCTTGCTCCGAATGTGGGTCATCAATGATAAGCAAATCCGCTCCACGGCCCGTGATTGCTGAACCTACACCCGCTGCATAATATTCTCCACCTTGTTCAGTCTCCCATTTACCCGCGGCTTGACTATCTTCTCGGAGTCGTGTTTTGAACACGGACTGATACTCGGGGCTATCGATAAGTGTTTTAGCTTTACGACCGAATCTTATGGCAAGTTCTGTGGTGTGCGTGGTTTGAATTATTTTTAAATTTGGTTTGCGGCCCACCATCCAAGCCGGTAGTAAGAAAGATGCAAACTCTGACTTTGTGTGTCTCGGGGGCATATTAATAATTAAACGTTTGATCTCACCATTGGCAAGCTTATTAAATTTTTCAGAAATTTTTTTGTGATGTTTTCCTTCTATAAACTCTGGCCACACGTGTTTTACAAAAGCCAAGAAATCTTTATGAACCTTTTCTTCTTTTGTTTTTTCATCTAGCTTCATTGCTAGTTTTAGAAATTCTTTCTGTGCGTCCGGCGGCAGCTTCTCAATAAAATCTTGTTTCATAAAATTTTTTGCAGAATTTTTTTCACTTCTGTTTTGTTTTTCATTTTGTTTTTACAGGCAATCTATCTGTAAATCAAACACTAAAGGGTAGGTATTGGGACCCCTTTTGTCTAGCGGGGGGGGTGGGCCCGTTAGCTTACAAGCTTATTTGGATTGGTTCTGGGTCCTACTTATTGGGGGTGGGTGGGCCCGCAAGCCAACAGGCTTGCGGGTACATTAACTAGAAAGGGAGTTAATCTAGTAATACCATATATGCTTCTGCATTATGTTCTCTAAACCAATTAAGATGTTCACGCATAATCTTATAATGTTTATCTTTTGTATCTGGATCAGAATGCAACTCGGCCATTGCTTCAGCCATAAAGATAAGATCGTGTCGTCTTGCTTCTTCTTTAGTTAGCAAAACAGATTCACCACTAAATCTATTCTTTCTTTCCTCGGTTGCGTCGATCATTGTTTCTTGTTTTAATTTACTCATTGTTATCCTTTCTATGTTATGGGAATTTATACCATTAATCCCCAACCCTGTCAACCCTCTTGATATGGTCTTTCTTCCCCTGTTAACATATTGCGTTCAATGTAATGGGGTGCATTACTATCTTCCCACCTCGCTCGGTTCCATACTCGTCGCCAACCATTTTCAGCAGTTAATACTTTGGGTTGAAACACTCTACCAAAATGGTCCACTGCTTGATTACCATACAAAGCCCACCAATCATTCTGACAACTCAATGTGCAGAAGTTTTGATTACCATATGCATAAGTTCCAATAGTTCTAGTTTGATTTCTTTTGTTTCCTTTTGGTCCTCGTTTCCTGTCGGTTGTGTCGTAAGTATGACACTCTGGTCCTTGGCAAAGTCTACTCATTGGGTAACCCCCCAAACATTGTCATCACTCCACCAAAGCTTAATAATATTCCTAACACTTGGTGGTCTGAATGTGTTGCAGTTATGAAACCTAAAAAGACTAAAATGAAACCTGTTAATAACATCAGTAATCTTCCAACAACTTCGCCATAATTTATTTTATTGTTATCCATTTAAAACCTCACATTCCAAGATCGTTTCGCAGTTCTATATCCTTGTGCGTCCAGATCAAAATAAGTGATTAATGCCTCGCCGATCTTGGATTTCCAAAATCTACATTTGTCGTCCCACTTTGCATTTCTTGTTATGTGCTTTTTATCCTTATTAGAATAATAAGTTATCTTGAATTGTTTGTCTTTTATCATTTGTTATCCTTTCTTTTATTATGGGATAATCTAACATAGATTATCCCATTGTGTCAAGTCTAATTTAGACTTTCTTCGTATTGTTTTCTTGCCAATATTTTTGCCTCTCTTGATTGATGTTTGTTCTTCATACCTTTAATCATACTAGCCAAATTACTAGGATTGTAGATTGTTAGACCTGTTGAGTTAGTTCTAATTAACTCTGCCTCATCAACTTGTATTCCAAGTTCTGTTGCAAGTTCAATACCCTCACTCAAATACCTGTATGCTTTCAATCCAATCTTTAACTGATCGCATTGTTTTTGAATTGTATCAATCCATGTTTGGTGTTTAGATACTAAATTGCCTTTTGCAATTCGCCAATTTTCAAACTCGGTGTACTCATCTTTAGTACAGGCTATTGCTCTTGATCTGCAATAAGAAGTTCCAATAACATCAAGATAGTATGGCGCATTAAAATCTTTTGTCATACCAATATTATTATCACTACTTCCATAACTACTACCACTATGTCCGAGTGCTTTCATACATTCTTCAACATGTTTTGTTTTATGTGGATTGTCTTTGTTTTCATTTTGTTGTGCAAAGATATCTGGGTTGCAATCTTTTGCTTTTAGTTCTTCTCGGTAGTATGCAACTGCAAACTTTTTGCCCTCATCACTATCATACTCACTACCATTTAGATTGCCAAACAAACCAAAATCAAAATGTGATTTTGTTTCTATTTGTTCGTTATCCTCATCAACATTTTCATTATGTGCAAAGTAAAAACATTTATCTTTTGCAACAACATCACAAGGTTGTCCATACTTCTTTTTAAAAGTTCGGAGTGTTGCAACATCTTCAACAGGATATGATCTTTCAACTACTAACTTTGCAAGTTCACTTGCATATTTATAGTGATGATCTACACTCTCTCTTGCTTGAAGAAATGCCTCACGTTCCTGTGTGTCCTCATTCTCAAAGACATTTTTTATTTTATTAAAGAGTTTGTTTCTTAACTCGGTGTTCATTCTTATTTTACTCATCTTGTTATCCTTTCTATTTTTATTTATTTGCATTTTTATTTTATAAACTACTTGACAATCTTTGTCAATGGGATTATATAGGAATTATCTCTTTTTACTAATTACGAGATCATAAACTAAAATTAGTGGGACAACCTCGAGTTGCGTCACACCTTGCTCCTTGCAACGTCTTCGCAATTCAGAGGACTGATCCCTGGTCCTATTAGTGCTGGCAAGACTGCAGAAGCGTCGGCGTGAAGAGGACCTGGGATCAGTTTTAAGAGTATGACCTAGAGAAGGCATCCATATCCGCCGCTGGCGTTTCCCTGTATGTTAGCACAGTGCCGAAAGGCCCGCAACGAAGTACTAGGACCGGTTTGCGCTGGGTTCCCTGATCAGGAAGCGCGGCCGGTTATATGAAAGTCAACAAGCAGCCGGGCCGCAAGCCCTCAAGCTCACAAGCACTTGACAATTGTTAACTATGGGATTATATAAGAATAAAGAAAGGATAATTATATGAAAGTAAAAGAAGCAGCAAAGATAACAGGCTCGATGACTCGAACGTCAAAGATGCCTGGATTGAGTTACAGCTTGCCAGCTTGGGAATGCAAGACCGGCAGCAAATTAAGAAAAATTAAAAATTCAGTTTGTTCAATGTGTTATGCGCTCAAGGGTAATTATACAAGATACAAAGCAATTAAGGCCGCGCAATATGTGAGACTCGACAGCCTGAAGCATGAGCTCTGGACCGCGGCAATGGTTGCACAAATTAACAGACAAAAATATTTTAGATGGCACGACGCCGGCGACGTCCAAGATCTAGATCATTTAAATAAAATTTTTGAAGTATGCAGGGCAACGCCTGACACTAAGCACTGGATGCCGACGCGCGAAGCGTGGGTGAAGGACCATCTGGCCAGCAAGCCAGCTAACCTGGTGATCAGGTTCTCCCCTCCAATGATCGAGCAGCGCAACGACACCTGGCCTAACTCTTCGATGGTAGTATTGAAGGACGCCAGCTGCCCCGCACCGAAGCAGGGTGGCAAGTGTGGCGACTGTCGACAATGCTGGGATCCTGCTGTAAAAGTAGTTTCATACGGTAAACATTAATGTTAGTATTTAAACATCCAAAGTATTATGAAGAGATGCGCAAACGAGCGCGAGCTCATCAAAAAGAATTACAAGCTTCACACGTGAAGAAGGCCATTAGCCCAAAGCAGTCGACGGACAGCGGCGGGCGTGCGCCAAGCCCACAAGCCGACAAGCCCACAAGTCCACAAGCCGACAAGCCCACAAGTCCACAAGCCGACAAGCCCGCAAGCCCTCAAGCGTCCAGCGGTTCGCGAATCAACAAGCGTTCTATATAGGTCCAATCATCCGTTGCGAGGGAAGGACATTCTCGATAGTCGGACAGCAGACCGAGGATCGAGGAGCTTTCATAAAGTTTTATTGAAGAGGAAGAGGCCTCTTCAATAAGGATAAAGTTACGATTCTTTCTGGTTAAGTGAAACAATTTTTGATGGGGTGAAAAGTGTATTTTCTTGCCTGTTGCAATCTTAAGCTCAACCATAAAAAATCCACAATTTTCGTGGTATCCCAACAGATCGGGTGTACCAAAACTACTCCAAGATTCGAGTCTAGTCCACTGAATTTTGGGTGTATTTTTCTTTACTTTTTGCCAAAGTTTTGACTCGGGTTTCATCGTACGAAGCCTTAAATAATTGTCTTACAATTGTAGTTGTAGGATTGAGATCAAAGTCTCTTGCACATCCAGATAACAATATAAATATTAGTATAATTCTCACAATTGACTGATACGATAGATTACGTTATAAGTCAAACATTATGGGAGTACCAGCCAAATTAACAGAACGACAAATAAAGTTTGCAGAGTTATTAGTATATAACGAAGGCAGGCTTTCACCAGCTGAAGCAGCATTTCAAGCAGGGTACAAAACGCGTCCCAGACAAGCTGCATCAGAGTTAAGAAATCCAAAAGTATCTCCATTAGTAGTCAAGTATATAGGAGAATTGAGATCAGAGGTACAGGAAAAGTATGGTATTAATTTTGAAAAACACATTTCAGAATTAGCTCAAATTAGAAATCAAGCATTAGAGAATAAAGCCTGGAGTGCAGCAGTAAATGCAGAAGTAGCACGTGGTAAAGCTGGTGGACTTTACGTAGATCAAAAATTAGTTATGACAGGTAATGTTGATAATATGTCAGCAGATGAAATCAAAGACAAATTGAAAAAGATTTTAAATGATAACAAAGAAATTATTAATATTACGCCTGAAGAGATAAAACTAGAAGAACTAGAATTACCAAAAGAAAAAAACCTTGGTAGTGATTTAAAGTAGAAATAAATCTACTAAATATTTTTCTTGGTAGCTTTCTTACTAAAGCCCACTTGTTTATAACTGGTTTGTATTCCATTTGAGTCTGGTCCTTTCACTGGTGGAATTTGGTCCCATTTTACATCAGGCATATTCTTTGTCAATGTAGGATTAAAGATTCTATTAAACTCTTTTTTGTAAGTATCATTAGTAGGTCTTGATCTACCATCATAATTAAATTTTTTATTTTTCATTTATCTTTTCCATTTTTACTATACATCCTCTTGGAAATACATTCCTATCTGAAAATAATTCATCATTAACTTCATAACTTGCAAAGGTTCTAATATTCTTACTATCTTTGTTTAGTAAGTATGCGTGAGTAACCATCTCTGAAGGCATAAAACCTTCTGCTGTATGTAAGTCTGCGTGCCCGCTATCACCCGTGATGTCCAACCACGTGATTTTGTAGAAGTAATATCTTTTTTTCTTAATTACAACAGATTTGTATTTTGATTTCTTCAGTCTTTTCATATCGATCTTATACTGTATAGGGGAATATTTGGGCAAAAAAGTTTTCTAAAAAACAAAAAAGGTCGCGCGCGTCGAGTACATTTGAAGAAATGTGTTGGTAAATATAGCTTATTTGACTGTGCCAGGGTGTGCCACGGGCCTTGGCACACTATTATTCGCTTATACCAACACTTATAAGCCAAAATAGGGGTGTGCCACCTGTGCCAGAGGTTTTTTTTACTTTTAAAAAAATATTTTTGCTCCAGAATTCCACTTACATTTGGCACAGTACTACCTCTTTAGCCCCATTTTAGACACAAATCCAATACTGGACATATTTGTGCCATAATTGATTATTTTTTTCACACCCGGTCCTTGTAATTCAAGATCCGCGTATGGCTTCCATTGTTTACGTATCAGATTTAGCTCTAAAATCAGATTCGACCATTGTTTGGGACTTATGTTTGTCCCGACTATAGTTACCTTTTTCATAATCTATACACATCTTACCCTCTAGATGATCCATTTCGTGCTGTATGCACCTGGCCTCTAAATTATAAAATGTCTTTCTCTCCTCCTTTCCATTCTCATCTTGGTACTTTAGAATTATTCTAATGTGTCTACGCACATCACCAGTCTTGCCTGGAGCTGATAAACACCCTTCATTATCACGTAATGTTTCATCAGATTTCTCTACAATTTCTGGATTAATAAATACTTTTTCATTTGTTTGACTGCGTGAGCAATCCATTACAAACATACGTAGTTGATAACCTACTTGTATTGCAGCTAAACCTATGCCGTGGTGTTGATACATAGCTTTATACATCCATTTAATTAATCTTTGAGTCTTTTCATCTATTGGAAAAGGCACGTCATTGCTTACTGATCGTAAAAATACGTCAGGATACTTGACCAATTCTATATACATAGGTGCCCTCCACTCTCGCTTTGGGCACCCTTTGGCCAGTGTTCTTTCAAAGAACTCATTAACTCTGTCTAAAAGTTGGAGATCTAAATCTCTGCAACTTCTCTGGTTTTAATACTAATCTTGCGGGCTCGGGTGAGTTTATTAATTTACTCTCCTGTAATTCTATTTTTCTAACCGCCTCTAAATGTCCATCCATAGTTTCAATATAGATAGGACAATCAGATATAATAGTACCTTTTTCATTTAAGGTAAATTTACCCAATATTTGTTGTAGATCTCTTAACCTCATCTAATTTCCTTCCTATTATTTTTATTAACTCATACCATTTGTTTTTCCACATCTCTTTCATATCACCACTAGTTTTATGATACATGTTCGCTATGTTATCCAATCGTTTTTGATCTTCTTTTATAGTACTCATCTACCCTCCTTAAAAAGTTATGTTTATGTTTTTGGAATTCTAACCCTTCAATTACAAACTCTTGATAGTAATTATCTTTACTACACATCATCACCACACCTTTGGTAATTTTTGTTTTGTAAATAAAATTGTGTGCCATTGCATACGCTGCTAATTGCAAACAATAATCTTCTATCCATTCTCTTTTCTTTGGTTTATTGGTCTGTTTGAAGTCTATGATTGCGTCCTGCCCTTTATGAACGCCTACTAAATCTGTTTGGCCTGCGTATAGGCCTGGGTAATACAAGGTGCATTCTGTTCCATAATATTCTGGTACATTACAAAGACCTTGTTCAATAACTCTGATGGCCATATTGTGTGCATTTTTACCTACATTTGTTAAATCAAGATAACCTTCTTTTAAAATATATTTCTCAAGAATCTTGTGCATCGCCGTTCCGCGCGCCGCAGCCTCCGATACGACCTTCTCTGCAGCTTCCTCCCCGATTCGCGATGCCCAGTTCGCTAATGATTGTTTTTTCTCTTCGGACTCTGTAGCTTTAAGTATAGTCGTGACACTTGGTAATTTTTCCCTACCTACATCGTAGTGTCGTACTCCTTCAATAGATTCACGGACAGTTTTTGGATAGATAAAACAGTTATTTTTTTTCATTAATTTTAATTACCTCTAGTGTTAGTTCTTGTTGTGTGTATCGTGGTTTTATTTTCTTTGAGTTTTGTGAGTGAGTTACCCACATTAAATTAGATAATCGGTAGTCGTGTGGATTGTGGTCCTTATGATCGACTATTAATTTTTTACCAGGCATATCATTTTCTAAAAAAGCTTCACCCGATACTTTATGTATCTTTACTTTAACCGGACTAGCCTCGTGGTGTTCATTAGGGACCAATGAAACAGTAGGATATGAATCTCTACCACCCATCAATGTAGGTTTCAATATTGTTCCGGTAATAATATTTTGTATGTAAGGAAAATTAGGACCAGCGTCAGGCATAAAAGGGTTTGTTCCTCCCGTTTTATATATAAAATACTTATCTCGATTAAATCTTTTAAACGAATCAGTATGAGTTTGTACTACATCTCTTAAATCCATATAATCTATATTCTTTTCTTTTGTTAGGAACGGGTCCAACTCCGGAAACAAACATCCTTGGCCATCATTCATCTTTATACAATATAGTTTCCTTTCCATCGTAGTCGTAATAATACCCTACGATTTCTTTCTTCTTTCTATTGTATTTCTTTTTATTTTCTATCTTCTGTTGCTTAAATTTTGGTGTTCGGACTTGTTTGGCTACAGGATTTCTTCTCACTGTAGCCTCGACATTTTTTCTAACTCTTCCATAGAAGGTTCTTTTATCTCAATCTCTCCTTGATTGTTACAAGTCTCACAATCAAATATTGCTTCTTCTCTACCCTCTTCTAAAAGCATACGGATATAACCATTGCCATTGCAAGAGTCACAAATAGTTTTATGTATTCGCTTTACCATTTTTATATCCTAATTTCTTTGCAGCTCTGCTTGCAAGAGCTTCTATCGTTTTACTAATCGTTAGTTGTGCATCTAAAAATTTACCATCAGCTAAAAAATTTAACTTCTTGTAAGTTTCTATTGGCACAGATACAGATTTAAACTTATTTGGATCTGCCATTGTATTTGTCCTTTCTCATTATAATCATAATATATGGGAATCTATACTAATAAAACAAGTGTTGTCAAGGATATTATTTTAGTATAAAAAGAAGATCTCTTCTCACACCTTTTGTTTGTGCGTTCCTTTCTTGGAGTGCACAAACATTAATTTAGAATAATTCTTAAGTAACTACTTTACCTTCGTCTTTTTTAGGAACACAGGTAAATTTAGGATACAACTGTGTGTTATTTATTTCATCTTTAGTAAAATTACCTTCTGCATATATAATCTCATAAGACTCTGATAGCCCTGCTCTGATACAATCGTGATGATCGGGAAATACTTTTGGATAGTCTTTGTTGGTGTAGCACTCTCCGCTCATTGCAGAGCAGATATAAACCGTTAATAGGAACTTCATTATTTCCCCTGGCCGCGATACTTCTTCCACGAACGACGTTTTGATTTATTCATTTTACATTTACTTGGAGTACGTCCAATTGATGTCTTATGAAATGTAGCTTCGTGTCCTACAAAATCTTTAAATTTTTTAGCCATCTTCGTCTAACCATTCTTTAACAAATGGTTTTGCTCCTTTAGGTGCTGTTATAACTGGTAGATAAGTTATCTTACCATTTACGTGTTGTTCTAAATCTGCTCCACAATTCATACACCTAAAAAAATCTCTATCAATACCCACTAACATAGTAAACTGATCACACGTTGGACACTTACCATTGACAACCTCTGCTTGGAATCTTACAGTTTTATTTTTTTTGGGCATTACTGACAGCTTAAACACTCATCGCTGTCATTGTCAAGATCAGCCAGTGCTTCTTGTTTGCAGTCATCACTACAAAACATATCTAATTCTTCTTTAGGTTCGAATTCTTTTTTACATTTATTACAATTTTTCATTATTCTAATATTAACTTCTTAATTGAAAAAGATCCATCTATATTTTGTTCTAATTCTGCCATAGATTTTATGCATTGGTACTGTACTTGTTTTTTTGTATCACGCATTGCAATACGTTTGCCTTTTAAACATTCAGACATAGATTCTTGAATTCTGTGTTCCTTGATCTCTCCGTTGATAATCATAAGAAGAGCCACTATCATCTCTGTCATACTACCTTACCTTTGTTTTCACCTTGCTTGATAACATATTTTTGTGTACCATTCTTGCCGGTTTCAACTTCTTTTTTTAAATTTTTAACAAAGTTCATTTGCTTTGCTTTTTTTTCCATATCAGAAATGTATTGCACAACTTGTCTAGTAATTCTTTCCATTTGCTCTTACCTTATCTTTTAAATCTTCAATATCTTTTAATGCTTTATCTAATTGTTCTCTTAAAAATTCTATGTTGACTTTGTTTGTCATATTCATTTCTTGAGTTTGTTCCATTTTTTCTACAGTCTTGTAAAGATCCTCAATTAAAAATATCTGCTCTTGATCGACGGGGACCTGTTCACTTTTTTTAAGCAAATCATTTT
>WLWH01001064.1_pt1 | contig 19642 bp, 26 predicted proteins | sample 6712741 | NCBI WGS metagenome assembly WLWH01 (sample SAMN12718694, study PRJNA515312) | sponge metagenome | isolation source: marine sponge | host: Mycale hentscheli | place: New Zealand: South Island, Marlborough, Capsize Point | collected 2003-05-01
AGCAGCAAATGATGTTCTTTCTATGAATGGAACAACAACTGGTGGAATCGTAGGTTCAGTAATTACAGTTACTGCTTTAGAAGCAGCTCAATACTTGGTACACAATACTTTGATCTTAGGATCAGGAACTATTGTTACACCATTTAGCGATACGTAATAAATAATTAGTGTGGGGCTTCGGCCCCACATATAAATTTTAAGGAGATAAAAATTATGTCAACATTTGGATCAGCAATTGATGGAGTTGCAACTAACGTAACTACTGAAACTAAAACAGTCCAAACTGGAAGAACTAGAGTATATGGAGTCCATGTATCTGGTCCTAACCAAGCGGGAGTTTTAGAGCTTAAAGATGGTGGAGCAAGTGGAACATCAAAAGTAAAATTAAATAAAGGTGCTCATATTCATGATATGACAATTAATTTCCCTGCACCAATTTTATTTAAAACAGATGTTTACGCTGCATTTACTACTGAACAGATTACAGCTATAACTGTTTTTCATAGCGGCGGAAGTAACTCGTAGGAGGCAACTTGGCTTTTTCAGGCACAACTACATTCGAGAAAACATTCTCGATCGACGATATTATAACTGAGGCTTTTGAAAGATTAGGTTTCTTTGATTACTCAGGTAATGACCTGCGTTCTGCTAGAAGATCATTAAACATAATGCTTCAAGAATGGGACAATAGAGGTATTCATTTTTGGCAAGTGAGAGAACATGCTTTTAGTTTAGTTAATGGTCAAACTGAATATGTAATTTATAGATCACCAAGTGATGGTGCTTCTGACGGAATTACCACTACTTTAACCTCTGCAATAAATGCTACAGTTACAACTATTCCAGTTGCTTCTGTGGCCCAGATGCCTACTTCAGGTAAAATAAAAATCAATAATGAAATAATGCAGTACAGCTCTATTTCAGGTAATAATTTAATTTTGTCAGCTGTAACTGATAGAGGAATTGATGATACAACAGCTGCTTCTCATGCACAAAATGATTCTGTAAATAACTTTGTAAACATGGCTTCTGATCTTTTAGAATCTAGTTACAGAACTTCTGCTAATGTAGATTCACCTTTATCAAAAGTAAACAGATCACAGTATTCAGCTTTTTCAAATAAAACTGCTACAGGTCAACCTTCTCAATATTGGGTACAGAGATTTATAGATAGAGTTACAGTAACTTTATATTTAACTCCAGGTACTTCTCAAGTTGGAGACTTTGTTTTCTTTTATTACTTACAAAGATTACAAGATGCAGGTAAATATACAAACGAAGCAGATGTAGTTAATAGATTTGTACCTTGTATGTGTGCAGGTTTAGCTTACTACGTATCACAAAAGAAGGCACCTCAAAGAACACAAGAAATGAAATTACTTTACGAAGATGAATTACAAAGAGCATTAGCTGAAGATGGTTCGTCTTCTAGTGTTTACATATCACCTAAAACTTATTATCCGGAGATCTAATGGCAAAGTTTGCAAAAGGGAAACACGCTTTAGCAATCTCTGATCGAAGTGGATTAGCTTTTCCATGGAGAGAAATGGTAACAGAATGGAATGGACAATTTGTACATTACTCAGAGTTCGAACGTAAACAACCACAACTTGAGCCAAGACCATTTGTTGCTGATCCACAAGGTTTACAAAAAGCAAGACCACAAGTTGCACCTTTACCTACTCCAGATTTATTACCAGAAAATCCATTTTTTTTACCTAATGGTATTCCAGGTGTTATAGAAGTAAATCATCCAGATAGTGGAATACAAGTTGGGGATCAAGTGAGATTAATGAGTGTTAAACAAAATATACCTGTCCCTAGTCCTTTTAATAATATAGTTTCAATTCAAGATTTAGAAATGTCTACTACACTCGCCGCAGACATAACGGCAACTGATACAACTTTAACAACAACAGATTTTTTACCAACTTTTACAACAGGGGGTTTTTTGGTAATTGAAAAAATAAATCCTACAACAGGTTTTTTTGAAAACGAAGTTATACAATTTACATCTAGGGATATTTTACCTGGTCTTACTTATTCTGGTTTAATTAGAGGAACAAATGCTCCATTTAGAGGAAAGACTCCTATTAATACTACAGCTAGTGCACACTCTGCTGGAGCCAAAGTTTTTGCTTCAAGAGAAGTGCTTTCTTTAAATACTACAACATCTGCTAGTGCAGGTCAGCCTTCAACAGTAACTAATTTTAATGGGTATAATTTAAACTTCACTGCTAGTAGTGTTTATGCTAGTTTAGTAGGAGGAGGCTTGAATTGTCTCGCAGGTCCTGTTAATAATAACTTCACAAGTACAAATTTATAATTATGACATACGACGAATTAAAAACAAAAATCAGAGATTATACAGAAGTTGGATCAACAGTATTATCTGACACTATTTTAGATGGTATTATTCTTGATGCAGAATATAGAATATTTAGAGATGTAGATTCTGATAATAACAGAAAATATGTAACAGCTAATTTAATAGCTTCTACTAGATTTATAGATACTCCGACAGATGCTTTGGTTATCAGATCTGCTCAGATTGTAGACTCTGAGTTAGCTGATGGAAATACTAATCAAGAAAGAGATTTTTTACAATGGAGAGACACAAGTTTTATGTCTGAATTTAACCCAACTGCTGTGACTGGGGTACCAAAATATTACAGCTGGTGGGATGAAACTAGAATTATTGTAGCTCCTACACCTGATCAAACTTATATAATTCAGTTAAATTATATCTTGAAAGATCCCGGATTATCGAGTACAAATACAACAACATATATAAGTACAAACTTTCCCAATGGACTTCTGTATGCATGCCTTGTCGAGGCTTATGGTTTTCTAAAAGGGCCACAAGACCTCTTGCAATTATACGAACAAAAGTATAAACAAGTGGTAGAAGGCTTCTCTATTGAACAAATGGGAAGAAGAAGACGAGACGAATATCAAAGTGGTGTTCCTCGTATAGGTAAATAGGAGAATAAATTATGGCTATAACACAAGCAATTGCAAACAACTTTAAAAAATTATTACTAGAGGGTGATTCTAATTTTTCAAACTCAAGTGGTGATAAATATAAGCTGTCTCTTTATACTTCTTCAGCTACTCTTAACTCATCAACAACTTCATTCACAACAGGTAACGAAGTTTCATCATCAAACTACACATCTGGTGGTGGAGCACTTGTAAACAATCCTACTTCTTTGACAGCAGGTGTTGCAAGAGCAGATTTTGCTGACCTGTCGTTTCAAAACGTTACGTTGACAGCAAGAGGAGCTTTAATTTACAACACATCATCTGCGACTACTAACTCTGCAGTTTGTGTTTTAGATTTCGGAGCAGATAAAACAGCTACTTCAGGTACGTTTACAGTTCAGTTTCCAGCACCAACATCAACAGCAGCGATTCTTAGGATCTCTGGTTAATCGTAGGAGGTAAACTCCTATGAGTGGATCAGGAACTTGGGGCGCCGGCACTTGGGGTCAAAACCAATGGAATGATTTAGCAGACCCGTCTTTTACAGTCACGGGTATTGCCCTTACTGCATCTTTAGGAGACGAGTCAAGCTCAACAGAAGTTAATGTAGGTTGGGGTAGACAAGAATGGGGTCTTCAAGGTTGGGGTATTGCCGGAACAACTATTCCTACAGGTATTGCTGCATCATTTAGTTTAGGGACTGTTACCACAACAGCCGATGCAAACACTGGTCCATCTACAAATAACAATCAATTATTAACAGGAGCTCTTGGAACTGCAACAGCTGTTGGTATAGCTGAAGTTCCAGTAACAGGTTTTGCACTTACAAATAATTTAGGAACAGTTGATGCTAGTCCTGATGCGATGCCTACAAGTGTTGCAGCTACTATGGGACTTGGTACCGTTGAAGCTTTTAATAATGAAGGCTGGGGTAGACTTGGTTGGTCCATAAATGATTGGGGTGATGCTGGTAGTTCTGTTCAAGCAGATGTTTCTGGATTTGCAATGACAGCAGCTTTAGGAACTCCAACAGAAATTACTGGTGATGCAACTGTTGTTGCTAATACTTTAAACGTAGCTCAAATAACTTTAGGTGTCGTCGATCCTGCACCTGATGCAGCAGTAACTGGAAACTTCATGATAGGTGCCCTAGGTACTCTTGGAATGCAAGGGGATGTTGCACCAACTGTAACAGGTTTTGCATTAAGTGCCGCTTTAGGTAATGAAACAGTTGATTTAAATACACCTGTAAATGTCACTGGAAACCCTCTATTAGCAAGAGTTGCTTCAGTATCTGCCTTTACAGATGTCAACGCAACTTTCAATGGTTTTGGGTTGACTACAACAGTAGGAAGTGGTAATGCTCTTATCTGGAACGATGTAAATACCGGTTCCGCTCCAATAGATCCTCCAGGCTGGAGAGAAGTCGTTGCATAAAGAGTTTGACACTTTCTCTTTATTTTAATAAAATAAATGATATAAGGAATTTAATATGGCAAATTCAACATCAGCAAACTTAAAATTAACAGTTCAGGCAACTGGGGAAAACTCAGGAACTTGGGGACAAATTACAAATACTAACCTTTTAATTTTAGAACAAGCGATCGGTGGTTTTACTACTTTTAATGTAACTAACGCTGCTAGATCTTTAACTTTTACTAATGGTGCTTTATCAGATGGTAAAAATGAAGTTATAAAATTAACAGGAACTTTAGCTTCTAATTTAACAGTTAGTATTCCAAACTCAGTTGAAAAAACTTACCAAGTACAAGACGCATGTGATCATGCTGGAAATACTTTAACTTTCAAAACTGCATCTGGAACAGGTGTTCTTTTATGTGAAGGAAATAATTACACATTATATTCTGATGGAACTAATGTTGTAAAACTTCATGAACAAAGAAATTGGAGAGCAGTTTCAGCAGCAGAAACAGTTCAAGCTGGAGCTAAACTTTTAGTAAATACAAATAGTGGAGCAGTCACAATAACGCTTCCAGCATCACCTGTTACAGGAGATGAAGTACATTTCGCAGATCAAGGTTATGATTTCAATACTAACGCATTGACTGTTGGTAGAAACTCTTCTAATATAGCTAATGCAGCATCTGATCTTGTAGTTAATACTCAAGGTGCAGCTTTTGGATTAGTATATTCTGGAGATGCTACAACAGGATGGACTTACACGGAGAAATAATATGTCAAATTACGAAGCAACTAAATACGATTTTGATGGAGCAAACCTTACAGGTATCGAAGGAATTCCTACGGCAACTATTGTGCCATGGTCTTCTGCATCAGTGCCATCTGGATTTTTAGAATGTAATGGTCAAGCAGTTTCAAGATCAACGTACGCAGCATTATTTGCAATTGTATCTACGACTTATGGAGTTGGAGATGGTTCATCTACTTTTAACGTTCCTGATTTACAAAATAATGTTGCAGTTGGAAAATCTAATAACAAAGCCTTAGCATCAACTGGTGGAGCAGATACTGTAACTTCAACTGGAAATGTTGGTGGTTCAACAGCTAACGCAACTCTTTCAACAGCACAACTCGCATCACACTCTCACAGCGGTGGTGCTTCACAATCAGGTCACGTAAGAGGGGGCGCAATGGGATATAATCCTGCTGCAAGAACTGCTAACACAGGTAGTGCTGGTTCTGGACAAGGTCACTCACACAATATGAGTGCAAACTTTAGTGGTGATGCAACATCAGTTTTACAACCTTATTTAACTGTAATATATATTATTAAGACGTAGGAGAAATTATGGCAACAAACTCAAATTGGACAATAGTTTTTGAAGACAAAATAATCATAAAAAATAATGGTGCTGAAGCAGGCACTGCTCATGTAATTAATGACGACGCGTTTTGGAATCAATCTAAATTTTCAAATATTTGGGCTATTCAATATGCAACATCAAATGTTAATAACCAAGTAGAATATAGAGATGAAACTCCCCATTCTAGTTGGGAAAACGCTAATCTTGGTGATATTTCGGACTTTATAAATAAATGGGATGCTGCTCACTTAGCTCAATTACAATCTGATTGGGACAATAATAATGAATTTGATAGTGAAGGAAATCCTGAATCTGAATCAGATAAAATAGCTAGATTAGGTGCTAGACCTACTTCTTATTCTTCTTAATTTATTGTAACCAAGCCACAATACTATACCTAATTCCTTTTATAATAGGTTCAATCATATGTGGGTATAAAAAATTACTTGGGAAAAATACAACTGAACCTTTACTCAGTTTTAATCTTTTTATTTCTTTTTCTTTTTGATCAGTGAATATTAAATCACCACCTATATAATTATCGTTTAAATTTAAAATAATACTTAAAGCTCTTGTAGATGTTGTGTAATGATCTGTATGAACCTCATACTTACCTCCTGGAGAATATTTTAATAAATCAATTTGATTAATTTTAGAACTTTCCATTTTCGGAAATTTATATTTATAAAAAGAGTAAACTCTTTCAATTTCTTTTTTTATGTAATTCCAATAAAAATCATCGATAGGAATGTCCAGATTTAAAGTATATCCTTTTACGTTTCTTTTATTTTTATTTAAACCTGCTTCTACCTCTAAATTTTTTTTACATTTACATTTTGCATAATAGATTATTTCTTCTATAAATTTTTTATCTAATATATTTTTTATCTCTACTATTGCTTCTAAATGATTCATTATCTTATCATCATCCAAGAAGTTAAAATATATTTTTCACCTGATAAAGGTGGATTTCCTCTGTGTAAATACGGGAAAGCTGCAGGCCAAATAACTATCCTGCCTGTTTTAGGTTTTACTCTTTTTGAAAAATGTAAAAATTCTGTTTCTCCTCCTTCTTCAACATCATTTAAATATATAGAAAAAACAAACGCACGAGGTTCGTTATCAAATCCTTTATTGTGTTCAATATGCCAAACATGATAACCTTCTGTAGGTAAGGTTTTTTGTATTTTCAAACCTGTAAAATGAAAAGGAACTCCATAAGCTTCGTCAGCCCCTGTGTTTCTTATATAGTGGTTCCAAGCTAAATCATAATTTACTATTATAGGTTTTAATGTTTCCCACCATACATCTATATTATCTGGAGCTGCAAATAATTGTTGATCTTGTTTTTTTAAAATAGACGACTGTTCTCCACTAATTCTATTTATTGTATTATTAAATTTATTTTGATTTTCGTATAACTGTATTGCTTTTTTACATTCTTCTTCAGTAATGTAATTATCATATACTCCGATAAAATTGTTTATATTTACTGTTTTATCTTTCATTTAAAATATTTTTCCATGTTGCCATTCCCATAAAAAAGGTGATGTTTTTATAGTATTATATACATAATAATCTAAATGTAGATATTTCATTATATCTTTTTTATTTAAATATTTTTCAATATTGTAAAGTTTTTTATTTTCACCTTTGTTTTTACATAATTTTGTAAAATCATTTTCGTGTTTAGTTTCTTTAAAATGCATTTTTAAAAATAAATTTAAATCTTTTATATCAATATAGTGATGAATTTGAGTATTCATTAAATAAGGAATTTGTGAACCACTATGATTTATGTGCCCTCTCATACTATTACTTAAATGATTTTCGTTTGATACAAATAATTTAGTTACATCTATGTCTTTAATATCTACATTATTTATTAATAAATCATATCGTAAACCAGATAAAAATCTTTCATAAGGATCTCTTATAATACAGAACCTAGGTTTTTTAGCTAAATGACGAGTATAAATTATTTCTTCTTTTTTAAAAGAATTAAAAATACATTGAATAACACTTTCGTTTCCGTTTTTGTGTATTCTTACAAATTGAAAATTTTTTGTTTCAATTAAATCAGTGTTTCTAAAGTTCATTTATTTTATTTTGATGTGTGAATGAGTGTTGGTGATTTGCTATGTTAAATATTAAACTATATCTATTTGTTTCTCCTTCATACTTATCAAACCCGTGTAATATCTCAGGTGGAAATATATAATAGTCTCCCGGTTCTGGGGTTATTTTTAAATTTAATTCTGGTAATATTAAATCGCAACCTTTCGTTAAATATAAAATACCGTGAATACAAGAATGAGTATGATATGTTAAACTATCTCCTTTTTTTATTTCATTTCCCCAAGCATCTACAAACACATTTTTTTCAAAAAAATATTGAAAAATATTACTATGAGTAGTTTGATGTTTATTTATTAAATAGTATGTAAAATTTTTAAATTCTTCTTTATCTATAAAATATTTCCAATCTGTCATCCCACCTTTTACATTAGTATAATTTTTCATTTTTGAATCTAAGTTAGATTTTATATCCATTACAAATCCATGAATTTTTTCTGGATAGGGATAAGAGCCACATATAATATTCACATGTCTAGTGTAACTTATATTTAAACTAAATTTGTTTTCATTTAGTTTATTTTTTTTATCTAAAAAATTAATCATTATTTTTTTTAATTATATTTTTCCATTGTTTTTCATTAACACAAAAACCAAATACCCACATTAGTCTAGGTTTCACACTTTTAATTTTTAAAACTTCATGACTACTTTTTGAAACTAAATAACAAAATAACTCTTTTTCTTTCATTATATATTTGTGTTTATTGATTAATAATTCTCCACCTTTTTCAGGAGCTTGAGTTATAATGTTACAATGTAAGGTTTCAAATCCTTCCACCCAAATAGGATCTTTGTGTGAAAAACAAGTGTCATTATTTTCTGCAAAACTAGCTACAATACCATCTTTAAATGGAGGATAAATTTTGTTTATTTCATTTTCTTGTAAATTTAATACTTCAACTATTTTTTTTCTTATATTTAAAGCTTCAGAAGGATACGAAAAATTTTCATCTGTACTGTATCTAGTCGTTTTACGATTACCCTTCATATTAGCATCTTTAAAAAAAGATTTATGTGAATTTTTAATAGTCCAATTTGATAAAATCAAAGAATCTTCTTGAGAAATAAAATTTTCTATTCTAAATACGTCCATTATTTTTTTGTATTAAACGATATTATTAATCTATCTTCATTTTTGTTTAACTTTTTAACTTCATGAGGGATATGAGATGGAAAAAATAACAAAGTATTTTTTTTAAATTCATAAATATAGGTATTAAAATTATTGTCATAAAAAATAGTAGGACTAGAATTATTTCCTTTTAAATAAATTATTCCAGAGTATATGGAGCTAGGATGAGTATGAATACCATGACTATCTCCATCATTGTATAATTGAGACCAATTATGTGTTAACGCTAATTTGTAAATATCTAAAATAGATGTAATTTGTTTTTTTAAGTTTTTTAGTACAGGAAAGTTTAATACATTTAAATTTTCAAAAGTAGTTTTGTGGTTTTTTGTATTAACATCTTTAGTCAACAAAAAAACTTGATTTATTTCTGCATCTGTTATTTTTAATTCATATTCATAAAATAAATTTTGATAAGCAAAAGGGTCAAAACCATTAATCTTATATTTCAAATCGTTTATTTTTGCTTCCATAAGTGTTTATTTTCCGACTTTCATTCTCTATATTTTTAATATATAACACAATTATGGCCTTAAAAAAAGTAGATTTTGCACCTGGTTTTAACAAACAAAGCGTACCCTCAGCCCTCCCTGGAAAATGGGTAGATGGTGATTTTGTGCGTTTTAGATATACTGCTCCTGAAAAAATAGGAGGATGGGAACAACTAACTGCTGCATCTAAAACTTTACCTGGGGCAGCTAGAGCACAATTAGCTTGGACTTCACTAGCTGGTGAAAAATACGCTGCTATTGGTACCTCTCAAGGTTTATTTTTATATTATGGTAATGACTTTTATGACATTACTCCATTAGATACAGCAATTACTGGATGTACCTTAACAACTGTTAATGGTTCAAATGTTTTACAAGTAAATAAAGGATCACATGGTTTAGAGGTTGGAAGATATGTAACTCTATCAGGAGTGACTGTTACTGGAGCATCAGATTACACCACAGCAGAATTAGAAAAAGTTTATGAAATTTTAACAGTTGCGAATGTAGATAAGTTTACAGTTCAAGCTGTAAGAGCTGAAGGAGGAACAGGCATGACTGCAGCAGGTGCAGCAACTGTTAATCCATACGTTGAAGTTGGACCCACTACTCAAACAACTGGATATGGTTGGGGAACATCTTCTTGGGGAGCTGAAACTTGGGGCACTGAAAGATCTACAAGTAGTGTGATCTTAGACCCAGGAAATTGGAGTCTTGATAATTTTGGTCAAGTTCTTGTTGCAACTATATTTAACGGGAAAACTTTTACTTGGAACGCTGGAGCATCGGGGGCAAGAGCCAATAGAGCCTCTTTAACCACATCGGGTGTTCCAACCAGCAACAACCCCACAGCTAGCAGGTTTACTTTAGTCTCTGATCGAGATAGACATTTATTTCATTTTGGAACTGAAACAACTATTGGTGACTCTACAACACAAGATCCAATGTTTGTAAGATTCTCTAATCAAGAAGATTTAAATACGTATGCACCAACAGCAACCAATACAGCAGGTACCTTTAGATTAGATACAGGTAATGAAATACGAGCAGCCCTTCAAGGTAAGGATTATGTATTTGTACTAACTGATCTTGCTGCATATGTAATTCAATTTGTTGGTCCACCATTTACATTTAGTGTTAGACAGGTTGGTACAAACTGTGGATGTATTGGACAACATGCAGCTTCATATGTCAATGGAGCTATATATTGGATGTCTAACGAAGGTGGTTTTTTTGTGTATGATGGTACAGTTAAAGCCCTACCTTGTTTAGTAGAAGACTTTGTTTTTACAACACAAAACGGAGATTTAGGTCTTAACTTTAACGCGTCTGATGTAATTTTTTCTTCACCTAATTCTTTATATACAGAAGTAAATTGGTTTTATCCAAAAGATGGATCTACTCAAATTGACAGATGCGTAACATATAATTACCAAGAAAATGTTTGGACTACCTCTTCTTTAGATAGAACTACTTACCAAGACCAAGGAGTCTTTAATAAACCTTATGCAACAGATTATGAAAATACAACTACTCCAGTCTTTCCAGATATTTTGGGTATAACCAGTAAGTATGGCGCAAGTATTTACTATGCTCATGAAACAGGAAACGATCAAGTTAATAGTTCTGGAAGAACTTCAATTAATGCCTTTATTAGATCCGGAGATTTTGATATTGATGATGGTGAAATATTTATGTCGATGAGAAGATTTATGCCAGATTATAAATTTTTAGTAGGTAACTCTAAGGTAACTTTATTTATATCTGATTACCCCTCTGAAGATCAAACAGGATCACCTTTAGGTCCTTTTACAATAACAACCTCTACTGAAAAAGTAGATACTAGAGCTCGAGGAAGACTACTATCTCTAAAAATAGAGAATGATGCTGCAGGTGAAACCTGGCGTTATGGCAGTTTTAGAATGGACGCTCAACCAGACGGAAGGAGATAACATGCCACTTACTACAAAAGGTAAAAAAATAATGAAATCTATGAAGGATAGATATGGTAAGAAAAAAGGTAAGACTGTATTTTATGCTTCAAAGAATAAAGGCAAAATAAAAGGTGTAGATAAAACTAGAAAATAATGGCTAAACTAACTAACTATATACCTGAACCTAAACAAGAATATGATGTGGAAAATCAAAGACAAATTATCGAGTCAATGACAACCATGAAACAACAACTTAATTTTTCTTTTCAAGAAGATTTAAAAAATGAACAAGACGCTTTTAATTACTTTTTATCATGACAATACAATATAAAAACGCATCTAAAATATTAGACGGAACGGCTATGACAACTCTTTTAACTATATCCACGTCTGCTATAGCTATTATAAAATCTGTATATGTATCTAATAACAGCACAGGAGCTGTGTTAGTTAATTGTGATTTAAGAGATTCTTCTGCTAGTACAGATGTAGAATTTTTTAGAAAGGATGTACCTGCTACAAGCACCATTAACGCTACAGAACAAGGGTTGAATTTAGAAGCAGGAGATGCTATAAAAGCTCAAGCAGAAACTGCTAATAAACTTGAAGTAGTAGTTAGTTATGCGCTTATAAACAGAGAGAATGAAAACGGATAATATACATAAAATAGATTGTACAACAGTAACAATTTATAGAAATACAAAAACAGGCGAAACGTCTAAAGAGAAAGTAGAGGGTCCTGATATTGTAACAGATGTTACAGTTCACGTCTCACCGAAAGGATTAGATGTTTTTCAGAAAGTTATGAATGAAAACAACAAAAAAACTTAATATATTATCTATAGATTGTGATTGGATAAAAAATTTTAAACAACAAGAAGACCTTTTAAGTTTTATTATTCCTTTAATATATTCTCATGAAGATGTAGTTTTAGCTTTATCTCATGTTAAAATATATTCATTATTTACTCATGGCTACGATGAGTATAATTTAATAAATATAGATCATCACCATGATTTTCATTACATGAAACAACTAGATGTTTTAATTGAATCTAATTGGTTATTTCATTTATCTAACATATTTAAAAATAAAATTAAATATACTTGGATATCTAACCCTGACTCTCAACACATTGATTTAAATCAATTTAAAAATTTAAAATCATTTACTTTTGATCATAATATCAGTTATATAAAAGAAAAAAAATTTGATAAAATATTTATATGTTGTAGCCCAGACTACGCAACTCATCCAGAAGTTATTGTATCTTATAAAATTATAGAAAGGATAATAAATGAAAATAAGAAACCAAAACCCTAAAGGCGGAACTGAATTACAACTAGGTTTTCTACATCAATACGTAGATAAAAATTTATTAGATCAAGTACAAATTTGTACTAGCGTACCGGGTAAAGTACCCTTAGATCCTAATAAACTTAATGTACTTTGGCAAAAAAACTCTTACGATCAACCTAATTTATATCCGTGGTTTAAAAATAAAGCTAATCATCACAAATATGATTGGTATGTTTTTAATTCTCATTGGAATTATGAAAAATTTAGAATGATGTTTGGTATTCCTACTGAAAAATGTGTGGTTATTAAAAATGGAGTTGAGAAAATAAAACAATCTCCACATTATGAAAAAGGTAAACCTATTAAAATAATTCATCAGAACACACCTTGGAGAGGATTATCTGTTTTACTTGGTGCAATGCAATTAATTAAAAACCCATTAATTACTTTAGATGTTTATTCTTCATGTGAGGTATATGGTAAAGAGTTTCATGAACAAAATGATTTTAATTATAGAGCATTATATGACCAAGCTGAGTCTTTACCAAATGTAAATTACATTGGTTATAAACCAAATGAGTATATTAGAGAACATTTACCAGATTATAATATGTATGCTTATCCTAGTATCTTCGAAGAGACTTCTTGTATTTCTTTATTAGAAGCAATGTCTGCGGGACTATATAGTATTGTAACCGATTATGGAGCTTTGTTTGAAACAGGAGCAGAGTTTCCAATGTATATTCCTTATGATAGTAATTACAAAGCGTTAGCAGAAAAGTTTGCCTATGGTATTGCTGCCGCTGCAGAAACTCTACACGAGCCACAGATACATAGTCATTTAACCACTCAAGCTAATTACACTCAGATATATTATTCGTGGCCTAAACAAGCGTCTGCGTGGACAACATTTTTAAAAGGAGCTCTTAATGCCAAAGCCAAATGAACCAATATGGTTTAACGTAGACAAAACTGAAACAGCAAATGATGATACCTATCAAACAATTAAAACCAATAAAGTAGAAAATAAAATGGTAGAAATAAACTTAGGTACTTCCCCTCACAAGATAATGGTATGCACCCCTTGTCATAGTGATGTCAGTATGCATTACTGTCAAGCTGTGTTAAAGTTTCAAATGGCGTGTTCCAAAAAAGGAATACAATGTAGTTTTACATTACTTAAATCATCCCTAGTTACACAAGGTAGAAACTTATGTGTAGCAGAATTTTTAAATCACGAAGATAAATATACTCATTTATTATTTATAGACTCTGACATTGATTTTGATCACAAGCCTATTTTTAAAATGTTAGAGTTTGATAAAGACATAATTAGCTTACCCTATCCTATGAAACTTTTAAGTTGGGATAAAATATGGCGAAGACTTAATACTAAAGAAGATGCTATCAGTAATGAAAAAGACTTGGCTACAGCAGGTTTTACTTTTCCTGTTAAAGTAGAGGACCCTAATTCAATAACCGTGGACAAAGGATTAATGGAGCTCACTCATGCCCCAACTGGATGTATGTTAATTAAAAGAAATGTATTTGAGAAAATGATTAAAGAATATCCTCATTTGGAAATATATCAGCCTACCAATATTAATGGTAAAGAGGTTAAAAAAGATAATATGTACAATTTATTTGACACCTTACATGACACTAAAACAAAGAGATATTTTGGGGAAGACTTTGGATTCTGTCAAAGATGGACGGATATAGGCGGTAAGGTACACGCTTATATAGATGCCCCTATAACTCACGTTGGAGAGTATTGTTATAAGGGTCGTTTTAGAGATGATTTATGGCAAGCAGGAAGACCTGTCAAACCTGTTGACGACACTAAAAAAATCAAATAAAGTATCATATTTACAGGATTTCTACGCCTGCTTAACAATATAAAAATATTTAAATTATGGCGATATCTAGATCTTTAATGAACAGACAATTACGAGCAAACGGCGGAATTATGCAAGTCGCACCTAGAGAAAAATTTGGTCTAGGTAGTAAACTTAAAAAATTTGTTAGAAAAATTATACCTAATGAAGTAGCAGAAATTGCAGTTAAAGCTGCACCCTTTGTTGCACCATTTAACCCGGCAGTTGCAGCAGCAATGTCAGGACTTGGTAGCTTTGATCAAACAGGACGTATTGGAGACTCATTAAAAAGCGGAGCTTTAACTTATGGACTAGGTCAAGGTGCTAGATATTTAGGTGGCGCAGGTTTTCAAGGTAATCCTTTTCAACAAGGTGGAGCATTCAGAGGTGGTTTTGAGGGATTCAAAGGAGGCTTTAGTTCTCCATTAGGAACTCAATCAGGATTTAAATTAGGCAAACCTACACAAAGTATAAATACTTTAAGGCCTGCAAAAAAACCTAATCTGATATCAGAACAGCTAAGTGAGGCATCATTATCCCCGAGTGGGACAGTAGCAGATACAGTTAAAACAGTAACTGATCCAGGATCTGCAAAGGAGTCTATAAAATCAATTATAAGTTTTGATACATCTCCAACACAAAAAACAGATGCAGCATTAGATCTTTTAAAAAGAGGAAGTAAAGCTTTGTTTTACGACAGCAAAGGTAGGCTTGACAAAAACGCAGTGCTTGGAGCAATAACTGGTGTGGCTTCATACATAGAAGCTAAAGCTTTAGCAGATGAAGCTGGAGTTGAGTTATCACAAAAAGATTATGATGACGCTAAAAGAGATGAGAAAAGAGAAGAGTACGCAGGTTACTTACAAAATTTCTTTGGTGGTAAAAAAGATGGTGGTAGAATAGGATTCGAGACTGGTGCTAATAAAATGATAGAAGAAAAAATAGCTGAACTTAAATTTTTAACAGATAAACTTATGACAGAAGAAGGAATTCAAGACAGAGGTTATGCTTCTCAATTGGCAAGTGATATAATACGTATGAAAAATGAAGATATAGACCCTGATAGATTAAAATTTCTTAATAATGAAAGTTCATTATTTGCTCTACCAAGAGATATAAGACCTGAAGATGAGTATTACGATACATTGAAAGCTTTAGAAAACAGAGCTAACGGCGGCAGAATAGGATTCGAGTCTGGTGCTAATGAAATGATAAAAACACAATTACTAGAAGAGATTATGCCTGACACAAGCACAGAAGATTTTGTAATTATAATGACGGAAGACGGACCAGTAAGAGTTAAAAAGTCTGATTATGATTCTATGCCTGGAATGTTTAGAGATACTACTACAGGAGAAGGCTCTAACATGTTTAGAATAAAAGAAGCTGACGGCGGAAGAATAGGGTTTAAAAAAGGTAGTCCAGAAGAAACTTCTGAAATAGGTATTATGTCAATTGACGTTGAAGCAGGTGACGACGAAGACGAAGAAGATATGATGATGGCAGGTGGTATAACTTTTAGTTCTGCAGAAAAAACATATTTGTTTAGAAGACTAGGTGGAGGAAGTGGATCTAACAAACAATTTAAAAATTTATATGGAGTTTTAAGTAATCCCAATAAATATCCTGAGGATGCAGCAGTATTAAAAGAAATTGCCATCATGGGTCTTGGTAAAGGACAAAAGGACGGCGGAAGAATAGGTTACAAAGGTGGCGGAACAGATAAAATGGAACAATATAAAAAGTATGTTTCAGACATGATAAAAGATGGTGAAACACCTGTAGACTTTGAAGAGTTTTTAGAAATGACAAATTACAAAGACGGCGGAAGAATAGGTTACAAAGGTGGTGCTAACAGGGTATCAGAACTATTACTTACAAGAGCTGGTATATTAGCAAAAGATGCTAACGCAGATGTATCCGACATTGAAGCAGAGATATTTCAATTAACAGGTAAAACATTTAAATCAGTTGGTGGTATAAGTGATATACCGACAGGTAAAATAAGAAAAAATAATGCTGGTGTAGTTGAGAGAGACTACAGAGATGAAGGTGGTTTTGTACCAGTCGGTATCAAAGAAAGAGCCGATGATGTACCAGCTATGTTATCTAAAAATGAATTTGTAATGACTGCTGATGCTGTACGTGGTATAGGGAATGGCAGTGTTGAAGAAGGATCTAAGAAATTATACAACACAATGAAACAAGCAGAAAAAGTAGGTAAGGCATAATGGCAGAAGATACATATTCATATACTCGACTAGCTCCTTTTATGGAAGGTGCTCAAGAAAACTATATAGATTTATTAACGGAACAAGTAGGAAGAGCTCCTGGTTCAGAAATAAAAGATGCTGATGGTAACGTCATTGGTACCGTACCAACATTAGGTGAACTTGGACCAAAGGTTTCACCACAAAATATTTTAACCAGAGAAGCACAACAGTTAGCGGCAACGCAAGCAGGATTAGGTGAATTAACTTTTGATCCTGTTACAGGAGCTATAACAGGTATAGGTGCTGGAACAGGAGTTGCAGGTTACCAACCTTTCTTGGATCAAGCAGGACAGTATCAAACAGATGCTGCAGGATTTAGTGGACCTGATGCATATAAACAATTTATGTCTCCCTATCAAAAAGACGTAATCGATACAACTTTAGCAGAATTTGATATTCAAGCAGCAAAAGGAGCTCAAGGAACTGCAGCTGATGCAATAGCTGCCGGAGCTTTTGGCGGCGGTAGAGAAGGTGTAAGAAGAGCAGAATATGGTGCAGCATCGGATAGAAATAGAGCAGGAACTCAAGCAAAATTATTACAAGAAGGTTTTACTCAAGCCAATCAATTAGCTAATCAAGCATTTAATCAACAAATGAATTTAGGTGGTTTTTCAAGAAACCTAGCTTCTCTTCAACCGTCTCTTGCAGCTAGTGGTATACAGACATTAGGAGCAGCAGGAACTGGAGCGTTAGCTTACGACCAAGCATTACTAGATGCGGAGCAACAAAGAAATCAATTAGCATACAATGAACCATTAAGCAGACTTAATGCTTTTGGGTCAGGTATAGCGTCTCAATTAAGTGGAGCACCCACAACTACTACTACAACTAGTTTAGGTGGAGCAGGATCAGTAAGTCCTTTATCATCTGCCTTATCTGCAGGATTAAGTGCTTATGGTTTAGGGAGCATTTTCGGAGGCAACGCTTAATGAATTTTAAAAGACCATCATTTAGAAAAGGTGGATCAACTGGTATTGGTCAACTTACACCTAGAACACAAGCTAGAGGAGGTGGAAACATTGGTGGCGGAACAATTGCAGGATCTAATTTAGGAACTAGAACAGGATTTGAATCTATAATTCTTCAATCATCTGGTTTACCTTATCCGGATACAGCAAAACCTAAATATAATAATCCATTTAAAATAAAAGGTTATCCAAGTAGTAAAGGTATTTTAGAAGCTTTAAAACCAAAAGGTTTAGCAAAATATCCTTTTTCAACGGGTGTAGCATCTACCGCAGCAATTGGTGCGATACCTGCATATTTAGCCTACATGAATAGACCTCGAACTTTAGCAGAAAAAAAAGTAATGCAAGCTTATGGTCCTATTGATGAAACATTTTTTCAATATGATGAGTATGATGCAGATAGGGAGGCCGCTAGTAAAATAGGAGACAAAATTAGTTTTACTGATGCTTTATTTATGGATACTAAAACAAAAAAATATCCAAAATATTTTGGAAGAACAGAGGACAGAGAAAAAATTGAAGAATTATTTGGTACTGAGGCTGGTTTCTTACCTAATGCAGGACCTAAAGAAGTTAACATGGAAGAGATTGTTGACACAGTCGTTGCAGAAAAGAAAACAGAAAAACCCGATGCTGAATATAAAGAACCTTCTTTTGAAGACACTTACGAGGCTGAAAAAAAGAAAATAGAAAAACTAATAGGTAAAGATGACGATAAAGGTTTACTAGCCATTGCGTTATCAGATGCTATTGGCACACCAGGAACTATTGCAGATAAAGCTGCAGTCTTAAACAAATCACTACTAAGCATAATGGCTGGTAAGAAAAAAGATAGAAAAGATATTGCTAAGTTAGCGTACACTGCAACTAAAGAAATAGAGAAAGCTAAACTTGCTGCAGGCAAAGAAGGTTTTAGTGAAAAACAATTTAACAAATTAGCTAGATTACAAAGAATTGTAAATGATAAAACTGGAAGTTATTCAAATGAACAGAAAAAAGCAGCTCAAGCGGAGATAGATATTACCACAGAGGTTATTGGAAGTATTGGTGGTAAAAAAGAAAAGACTAGTTTATCACCTTCAGATTTAAAAATTTTAGGAGACATTAATCTATTAGTAAAAGAAATTAAAAGACATGAAGGAAAAAATGATGACAAGTACAAAGCAGCGTTAGCAAAATTTGCAAGAGCTAAAGCAGCATTACAAGGAATGTCTCAGTTTGATGCTTCTATCGCGATAGCAGAAGCAGAAATAGGTGGAACTTTATTTAAAAAAGACGGTGGTAGAATTAAAAAACAATTAGGTGGTAGTGCTATGGAAGTATCGGAAACAGTAGGCCAAGGCGAAACACCAACGGCTCAAGTACAACAATTATCTTTTAGTGAATTAAGAAACAGACTACCGAAAGAAATTACGGATGATGTAATTAGATTATTAGCTAACAGTAATGAAGCTTTACAAGACTTTGCTTACATTAGAACTCAAGGTGATGTATCAAAGTTTAATACAAAATACGGGGTGACTTTAGTATTACCGGCACAAACAGCATAGGAGGTTAAATGGCTGAACAAGACGACAGTATATTTGGCGGTCTTTTCTCTGAACCTGCAGAAAATATTCAACCAGAAACAGTTGGCGCTATAGATTATCTTACTGATATCCCAGTAGGTGCAATCAAAGGGGTTAGTCAAGCTGTTCAAGGTCTACTTCAATTAGGTGCAATGCCTATTGATTATTTAGCAGATACAAATTTAATTA
>WLWH01001065.1_pt1 | contig 19636 bp, 20 predicted proteins | sample 6712741 | NCBI WGS metagenome assembly WLWH01 (sample SAMN12718694, study PRJNA515312) | sponge metagenome | isolation source: marine sponge | host: Mycale hentscheli | place: New Zealand: South Island, Marlborough, Capsize Point | collected 2003-05-01
GCAAGCTAATAGTAATGCATCCTTTAGTCCTTTTACTATTGACTCTGCTACTACATTTGTTAGTACTAGAGCGAGAGGAAGGTATGCAGCTATTAAAATTGAAAACACAGCAGCAGGTCAAAGCTGGCGTTTTGGAACTTTTCAAGCTGACTTAAAACCAGATGGTAGGAGATAATGACAAAGATAGCAGTAAGATTACCTGAACCTAAAAAAGAATATACAGAGGATAACCAAAGACAAATTAACAGATCTTTTTCTTCTATTGTAGAACAACTTAATTCTACATTTTTAACACAGTTAAAAGAAGATTCAGAAAGATATACTTGGTTCGGATTAGGATAACATGGCAAATATATATAAAAATGAAAAAGTAGATTTAACTACATCTAATACTACTACTTTGTATACTGTACCTTCTAACTCTAGAGCTATTGTAAAAGCTTTGTTAGTAGCTGAAGATGCTGGAACTGGAGCACAAATAACAGCTACTTTAGTAAATGCCAATAGTGATATATTTATGTTATTTTCAAATAAAGCAGTAAGTGGAAATGAAACTTTACAATTATTAACAGAACCTTTAATTATGTTAGAAAATGAAATATTAAAAGTTAAAGCTAACAATGCAGATAAATTACACGTTATTGCATCTATATTAGAAATAAACAGAGAGGACAGATAATGGCTATTATAGCTCAAGAAGAAGAAATTAAATATATAGAAGTAGATGGTAAACAGGTTTTAAAATATAGACCTAGAGTAGAAATTACTATTAAACATTTAGAATCTGGCAAAGAATATGCTTCAGAAGAAGAAGCTCAAGCGGATGTAGATAGTCTAGATACAGACACTAAACAACATCATATATCTAAGAGTGTACATGTTAAGGTTATTGGCCTTCCTATGGGCACAGATACTAATATAATGTAGATTGACTAGAAGGAGAAAAACAAGTAAAATGGCTGACACTAGCATACATTCAAGCTTTGCTACCTTGCCATTCAACAACACAATAGAGATATAAAATATGGGATTTTTTTCAGGAGTCAGACGTAGAATCAAAAAGTTAATACCTAAAGAGGTACGACCTTTTGTACCTTATCTAGCAGCTATGATTCCAGGTGGACAACTTGGTTTAGGTGCTTTTGCTAACGCAAATCCTACAATGTATAAAGCTTTAATGGCTGGTGGTACAAGATTTTTAACAGATGACGAAGCAGATTTAAAAGATATAGGAATTACATCAGCATTAGCAGCAGCTCCTTCAGCTTTAGGAGAATATGCTAAAACAGGAAATGCAGCTGCACTTAAAATGGGTGACCCTGGATTTTTAACACAACAAGCAAAACTTGGAGCAGCAAAACTTTCAGGTATGGCAGCAGATAAACCATTTACTACATTAGCAACACAAGGTGGAATAGATGCTGGAATCAAAGCAGCAGAATTAAATGAAGAAGCATTAGACGAATACAATAGAATGTTAGCTCAACAAGGTATTACAGATAGAAAAGATAGAAGGTCAGCTATTAGAGCAATCTACGAAGGCACTGGAACGTGGGACATGGATGAAGTTGATTCTATGTTAGATACATACGGATATAGAACCGGTGGTAGAGTTGGTTATGCTATGGGAGATAGAGTAGATACAGATCAAATTATAGAAGACTTTCAAAGGATCCCAAGTATCGGACAAGGTATAGGAAATTTAGCTAGAGCAGGTGTAGATAATATAGATAAAATTATAGAAGTAATAATTAAAACAAATCCAATACTTGCTACTGGAGATAAAATTATAGAAATCTTAGTAGAGAGATATGGTGTTGATCCAGAAGTAGCACAAAGAAAAGTTATTAATAGAATGTCGGATTCTAATCGAGGCTTTGGTCCACAAGGTCCACAAGGCACTCCTGATGATGGATACAATCCTAACATAGGAATAGATGCAGGAGCTGAAGATTATTATGGAGAGACTCCAGCGATGCCAGAAAACTTAGGTGATATGGGTGGCAACATGGATGACATGAGTGGTAACAGTATTTTAAATAGACTTAGAAGAGGTGAACAAATTATGCCTAGACCTGATAGAATACCTCCAATACCAATGCCAGAAATGCAACCGGATCCTGATAGAATACCTCCAATGCCAATGCCTACTATGCCAAGAGATCCTAGATATTTTGATATGGAACGTGAACCTTTTGGTGATGGTGGTAAAGCAGAAAAGTTTGAAGAAAGTGATTTTTATAATTCATTTAAATATGCCAAAGAAGGTTTAGAATCTTTAGAAGAAGCTGAAGATGAAATTAAACCATTACCGATTCGAGAACTTAGATTAGCTAGAGGTGGTATAACAGATATAGAAGTAGAAGAAGGTTACGATGATGGTTATGGTCCAGATGTACCAGGTATGTTTGAAGAAATACAAACAACTACAGAAGAAGATACTTCTGACATGATGGCATCTAACCCAGAAGTTATGGATTCATTAAATGAATTATCTTTAATGTTATTTAGAAGACCTTTAGATGAATTATCAGAAGATGAGTATGAAGAGCTAAAAGATTTTGCTGGTCAAACTGCTTTAAAACCAGGTTTGATTGATGAATATAGAAATTACAAATACAATGCAGAAGAACAAGGTCAAACACCTATGTCACCTAGAGATTATTTTAGAATGGAATTTGGTGCAGCAAGAATGGGTGTAGCTAAAGGTGGACCAATAGAATTAAATGTTAATGTTGGTGGAAATAATATGGAAGATATTAAAGGACAAACAGCAGGACCTGATTGGTATCAAGAAAGAATAGAAAATTTAGAATTTTTATTTGGTGATGAATTAACTGATGAAGAAATTGCAGATATAGCTTTTGATAGTGATAAGTATTATGAAAAAACTGGTTATGAACCAGGTATGAAAAAAGGTGGTAAAGTAATTAAGATTATGCCTGAAGGAGTTTTATACAAAGGTAAAGCAAAAGACTACCCAGGTATCAAACAACTTATTAAAGACATGAAGAAAAAAGGTACAAGAAATAAAAAAGCTGAAGGTGGTTCCGTAAAAGATTTTGAAGAATTTATGAGAAAAAGACAACAAGAAGATAAAATGAGAAGCAAAGAAAGATTAATGGAAGATTTTAAACAATATATGAGTAGAAAAAAACCAGTAGAAGCAAAAGAAGGTGGACTTATGAGTCTAGGTGGCAATGAATTAGATTTAAGAGGTGGTGGATTTGTACCTATGGGTAAAAAAGAAAGAGCAGATGATGTACCTGCAAGACTTTCTAAAAACGAATTTGTAATGACAGCAGATGCAGTAAGAGCAGCTGGTGGTGGTAGTGTACAAAAAGGTGCAGACCTTATGTATGATACTATGAAAAAACTGGAGGCACAAAGTTAATGGCTGAAACAATAACAAGACAGTTAAGGGAACCTTTTGTAGAGTCAGCCGGTCTAGGTGTAACTAACGAGGGTTTAAGATTATTAAATCAAGCATTACCAACATCTACTTATACAGGTAGACAATTTGTAGCCGGTCAATCAGGATTAGAATCAGCGGCAGCAACAGCAGCAGCTAATCTTGGACAACTAACTGGTACAGGTGCAGGAACAGCGGATCAAGCAGGTTCAATTGCATCTTACATGTCACCATATCAACAAGAAGTTATTGATGCATCACTAGCATCATTACAAAGAGAACAAGACAAAGGTTTAATGTCATTAAGAGATTCAGCTGTTAGAGCAGGAGCTTTTGGTGGTGGTAGAGAAGCTGCAGCTATGGGTGAGTTTGAAGCAACAGGCGCAATAGCTAGAGCACAACTAGAATCACAATTAAGACAACAAGGATTTCAACAAGCACAAGCAGCCAGAGCTGGAGATTTAGCAGCTCAACAAGGATTAGGTACATACCAATCTCAACTAGGTGCACAACAAAGACAACTAGATCAAGCAAGACTAGCAGCGGACCAAGAGCAAGCTAGAGAAGCAGCGTTTGGAGACTACACAAGACTAGGATTAGTTGGACCACAATTAGCATCTGTTATTGGTGGATTCCCAGCTGCAACACAAGTTCAATCAACACCTCCGCCAAGCACAACACAACAATTACTAGGATTAGGTATTGGTGCTGCAGGATTAGGTGGGGCAGTAAAAGGATTATTTAGTTAATGAGTAGAATATTAAGAAGACCGATGTTTAGAGGTGGCCGTGTCGCTAAAGAAAATGGTGGTGTTATGGATATCTATGAATCTTTTTCTGAAAAAATTCCTATGCCTGAAAGAAGAAAACCTAAAGGTTTATCAACTGGTGATTATTTAAGAATTGCTAGTGCAGGTTTAGATATACTTGGAGCTCCATCAGAAGGACCAGGTTTCAGAGGTGCATTAGCATCAGCATCAAAGCCTCTTTCTCAACTAGGAGTGGACCTTGGATCGTCGATAGATGCAAGAGAAGCACAAACACTAGAAGAATATCAAGATGCAGTAGATAAAAGAAATGAAAAAATTATGGGTTTAACAGGCGCACAAGCAGAAATGGATATCGGAGCGTTGAAAGCTCAAGGTGATTTTGGCAGAAGACTAGTAGCATTTGATGCAGTCTATGAAACTAAAAGAGAAGGTATCAGAAATGATGAATCTTTAAGTGAACAAGAAAAAAAAGATAAAATAGCAGAAATCGATATAAGATATAATCAAGACAAAGAATACTATTTAATTAAAGGTGGTGATGTATCTGATTTCTTCAAACTAGGTTCAAACACAGAAGCAATCAAAGCTGCAGGTAAAGCTGCTGATAAACAATTAAGAGGACAGTATGGTTCTGACTATAAGAAAAGACCAAACTACTCTCAAGAAAAAGCAAAACTACAAGCTCAATTCCTTGCAACTATGACTCAAGAATTTGGAATGCAATTTGCTGAAGGTGGAGCAGTTACAACAGATGTAAATATGATGCAAGCAACACCAGGTGGTATTGCAGATGTTAATATTGAAGAAACAAGTACAACACAACCAAGACAAGATCTACCACAATTAAGCTACGATGAAATCAGAGCAAGACTACCAAAAGAAATAGGCGATGACATTGTAACTTTACTTGCAAACAGCTATGAAGCATTAGCTGACTTTGCTGAAATAAGAACACAATCAGACGTAGATTCATTTAATCTTAAATATCAGGTTCAATTAGTTCTACCACAGGAGGCGTAAGCCATGTCCAGTGAATCATATTTTAAAGTTCCTAAAGAACAGGACTTTCTAAAAATTATTGAAGACGCTGAAGAAGCTGGAGTTTTAGATAAAGCTGCAACAGCTGTAAACAATCCTCTATCATGGTTAAGATTTATACCAAGTCTTGGTGTAAATGTAATGCAAGCAGAAAAACAAGCCAAAGAACAAGGTATACAAAATCCATTATTTCAAAAAGGTTTTAAAGAGACTGATGAAGAAAGAGATTTAGCAACAGAATTACAAAGAGGCATTGTAGATGGACCGGTAAGAGCTGTTAAGGGTGTATTAGAATTTGTAACAGCTGGAGTAGATAAAGGACTTGATACTAATTTTACAAATAAATTAGATGGTATTACTAGAAAATTTTTATTGGATCATGGTAACCCTAATACATGGCAAGGAGATCTTACATCTATTATTGGTCAATACGGTATACCAAGTACAGTTGCATTAAAACTTTTAGGCAATGCTAACAAAATAAAAAACGTTAGAAACCTTTCTAAATACATAGATAAAAGTATTGGTAAAATAAAAAATAAATATATTAGAAATACAGTTGCGGGGTCAACGAGTCTTGCAACGCGGGTCGGTAAAGGTGGTTTAGCTTTAGGTATTACTGACATGGCTTTTTCAGACGCGGATCGTCCTACGTTATTTATAGACAAAGTAAATGAAGAAGGTTTATCAGGTAGAGAACTAGCTACAGCTAGACTTGTAAACAAATTAAAATTTGGTCAAGAAGGTGCAATCATTGGTGGTGGTATACCACTTGTAGGTAAAGGATTAAATCTTGGAGCAAGATATAGTTTATGGACTACAGGTAAAGTTATAGGTATTGGTGCAAAAACTGCTAATGCATTAGTAGTTAATCCTATTAGTAAAATTGCAGCACTAGATCCAATTGTATTACCAACCATTGCAAAAGGTTTAAAACAAGCACCTCAAATAGCAGGTAAAGCAATCAAACCATTAGTACCAAAATCAGTAAAAGAATTACCAGACTACAAAGACTGGAGAATGTTTAGTGTTGAGTCAGCTGATCCATTAAGAAGAACACTTAAAAAAGTAGACAATGGTTTATCTTGGTTAAGATCTATTGGTAAAAATACACCAGAGATGGCTGCTATTAGTATTAGAGGTGAAAAAGAAATGGTATCTAAAGCAAGAGTTATTGAAAAATTATTAGATAGCATAGAAAAGAAAACTTATGATTTAGTAAAAGCATCTAAAAAAATGTATGACACTAAACTTACATCACCTGCGTCTCAAGACAAATACCTAGATGACATATTAGAATATTTTAAAGGCCAAAGACAATTAAAAGCATTACCTAAAACATTACAGTCTACAGCTAAATTATTAAATGATGAGTTGATGGAAGTAAAAAATACTTTTGCAAAAATATTACCTAAAGATTCTTTAATAAAAGATACTTTGATGAATAACATTAGAGGCTACATGAGAAAATCATATGCTGTGTTTACAAATCCTAATTACAGTGTTGATGAAAGTTCTAAAGTATTCAAAGATGCTGTTGATTTCTTTGTACGTTTATCAACTAAAAACAGAGCTATGAAAGATACGGCTAAACAAATAGCTAAAAGAGATGGCCTACCTATCAAACAAGCTACAGAAAAATTAGCAAGAGATGAAGTAAATGATTTGTTAAGATTTGCTAAAACAGATAACAGAGATCCTATACAAACTCTTACAGAAATTTCTAAAAAAAGATTACGATCAGATAAAGTTATATCTACAGGCGAAGAACTACCAGAAGTTATAGCTAATGTTTTAGGAAAAGATAACAATTTAAAAAATACAGTATTACAAACAGTATCTAATCTATCTACTCAAACAACTAACAAGATGATGTTTGATAGACTAGGAGAATTGATGGTTAGAACAGGTCAGTTATTTAAAACTAGAGAAGCTGCTGAACTTGCTTACAGAATTACACCAGATAAACTTGGTAAGGGTGTAAGACAAGTAGGAAAAATAGATGGTATTGGATTATTAAAAACAGAAACAAGTAAACTGTATGGTCCGATAGATTTAATTAACGATATTACTACAATGAAGGGTCCTCTTGATGATCTTGCACAAAACTTTTTATATAAAAATCTTTTGATAAGACCAAAAGTTGCTGTTCAATATGGTAAAACAGTATTATCTCCAGCAACACAAAGCAGAAACTTTACATTTGCTAGTATGTTTGTCATGAATAGAGGACTAATTGGTGGTAGAGCATCGATGATGGACTCTGTAAAAATGGCTGTCGATGACATATTTAATGCAGGTAAACTAGGAGCTGATGCAGAAAAAAGATTATTAGATGATGTTGCAGAGGGTATAAAATATGGAGCTTTAGATGAAAACTTGGTAGCTGCTGAACTTACAGCAGTATTGAGATTAATAAAAAATCAATCAATTAAAGATACAGATCAACTTACAAAATATTTAGAAACAAAAGGATTATTAAAAACTGCTAGTAGAATATACGCAGGTGGTGATAACGTTTGGAAATGGTTTGCATATAACTGGTACAAATCTTTTTTAACTGACTTTGCTAAAAAAGATTTAAAAAGAATGAGCACTTGGTTTGAAGAAATAGCTGGACAAAGATTACCTAAAACTAAATTTGATGGAACTAAAATGGATTTAGATGAAGCTATAAAATTAGGTGCAGCTTACTATGTAAGAAACACAATGCCTACATATAGTTTGGTTCCTAAAATTATTCAGACACTAAAAGCAACACCACTAGGTAACTTCGTATCGTTTCCATCTGAAATGATTAGAACAAGTTTTAATACATTAAGAGTAAATTTAAGAGAGATGTCTTCTTCAGATCCTATTATGAGATCAATGGGTATCAGAGGAGCTATGGGTCAGTTTACTGTAATGGGTGGTTTATCTATGGCAACTCATGGAATCTACAATGGTATTACAGGAATATCAGAAGAGTTAATGGACAAATACAAAATGTATGTTGCACCAGAATTTCAAAGAAACTCTGATCTAGTTCCTATATCTACAGTAGATGAAAATGGTGTGTTTAAAGTTGTAGATCTTTCAACTTTGATTGGTTACGACACAGTAATAAGACCGTTTGAAGCTGCAATGAATAAATATAAACAACAACAAGTAAGTCCACAAGAAACAGGTAAATTTATTATGGATATGGTTTTTAGTCCTACAGGGCCCTTTGGTGAATTACTTGCACCTTTCTTAAATAAAACAATTTATTTAGAAACTATAAGTGAAATAACAAATAACAAAAAGAAAACCGGTGGTAAAATATACAGTGATCTTGCTGTAGAAAATGGTGACTATGAAGAAATGTTTTCAAAATCGTTAGCTCATTTATTTGGTACATTTCAACAAGGTGGAGCACTAGAGCCGGGTGCAATCACAACTGGTAGACAATTGTATTATGGTTTTAGAGAAAAACTAACAGGCACAGGATCTAGTTATGATTTAGAAGATGTAGTAATGGGATTATTTACTGGTATCAAACCATTAAAAGTAGATTTAAAAAGATCAATGAACTTCTTTGTTACTGATTTAAAAAATATTAGAACTGAAGCACCACAAGCAAGTAATATGTATAAGTTTAATAGAACTAAAGCAGAAATATTAGCTGATTTTACACAACAACAAAGACTTGCTTGGAGACAACAACAAAAACTTTACCATGCTTTTAATACAATGATTGAATTAGGATTAGATGAGGACTTTATTTTTGACGAAGCAGAAGCAAGAAGATTACCATCAGGACAAATTGATATGTCTATTGATGGAGAGTTTAGACCATTAAAGTTTTCTATTCCTAGATTCGAAGCAAAAATAGAAGAGATAGAAGAAAATATGGATAGAACAGGCAGCAAAAGAAGTATTAATGAAGACGCATTGTTTCCTGAAGATGAATTAGAAGATATAATTGATGAATTAGAAGATGCAGATTTAAATGGAGAGTTTCCATTTGATGAAAGAGAAGTATATCGTGATGGATTAACTAGTATTCAATTACCGACAAGTATAAAAGCTGATAGAACAACAGCTAAATTACCGGTGCCACCATTACCACCGCAGCCAGCACCTGTTAATATTAAGACAGTACAGGCTCCAGTCAACCAAGCAACAGGATTGACATCAACAGAAACTGCTTTATTATCCCCAGGAGAACAAGCAATAAGATTAAAACAAAAGGGATTAGCCTAATGGCAATAGAACCTAAAAACACAAGAGAACATATTATATCGCTTTACGGACACATAACAGGTTTGAAAAAAGATATTAATCAAATTAAAAACAACCACCTCAAACATATACACGAAGATGTAGAAAAATTGGGCGGTAAGATAGATAAAGTCTATTGGGTTCTTTTAGCGGCAGCGGGAACTGCTGTACTCTTCGTGTTAGAAAAATTTATATGAAATTAAGTCGTAATTTTAGCCTTCAAGAATTAATCAAATCAGATACAGCTATACGTAAAGGTATAGATAATAATCCTAACGCAGATCAAATAGAAAAATTAAAAGGTTTATGTGAAAATATTTTACAGCCAGTGCGTGATCACTTCGGCAGAGTTAAGGTGACCAGCGGATACAGGTCAGTAGAATTATGTGAAGCTATTGGTAGTTCAGCTAGATCGCAGCATGCCAAAGCCGAGGCCGCAGACTTCGAATGTATTGGCGTAGATAACGCTGAACTTTTTGATTGGATTAAAAATAACCTTTCACCAGACCAGCTCATACTCGAGTACTACACTCCTGGAGAACCCAACTCGGGCTGGATCCACTGTAGCTGGATACCGGATCAACCAAGAGCATCATTCTTACATGCTTACAGATCAGAAGGTAAAACAAAATATAAACCTATACTTGGAAGTGCTAAAGAATTAGTGTAAAGAGCCAGGATGAAAAATAGTTTATTAGTACATAAACATTTAATCATCCGAGCAGAAGCATCTCGTCCACCAATGGACGAAGAACAACTTACAGAGTGGATGAAAGAATTTGTTGATTCTATAGATATGAAAATATTTATGGGTCCATACGTTAAGTATTGTAGAATGCCAGGCAACAGAGGTATTACAGGTGTTGCAATCATTGAAACTTCACATATTACTATGCATATTTGGGATGAACCTAATCCTGCATTAATGCAGTTTGATGTTTATTCGTGTGGAGATTTTGATGTAGAAAAAATCTGTAACAAAATAAAAAAAGATTTTGCTACTACAAAAATAGAATACAAATTCTTGAATCGTGAAACGGGATTAGTTGATTTATAATTTTTAACAAAAAATACTTTTGTCCTAGAAAATCCTATCTACACATACAGCCAATAAAATTACCAGAGCCATTATTCATTATATGTAAATTTAATTTATCTACATACCCTGTTAATTTAATTCGAAGTATGTCACATAAATCAAAACAATCTACATCACCAGTTATGACTATACCTTCCATCATTTGTTTAGTTACAGGTATCAGTTGATACAGACCATCATTTAAAATAATTAAATCCATTGTTTTAATTCCTCTCCCATAACTTGACTAGCAATATCTATTTTATTTCTTAATGCTTTTACAATCTTTTCATCTACAGTTTTTGGTGCTATAAAGTCAACGTATGTTACCGACTTCTTTTGACCTATTCTGTGTGCTCTGTCTTCTGACTGTAGCCTTTTTTCTAAATCATATCCATTAGAAAAATACACAACTGTACCAGCTTCTGTAAGAGTAATACCATAACCTGCTGTCTGTGGATTACCTATAAAATATTTTACTTTTGATTTAGGGTTCTGAAAAGATTTGATAGCTTTAGCTCTGTCATCAGATGAAGTTGCACCATAATATTGTACAACAGTTTCATCTCCATATTCTTTAGATATAATTTTTACCAATGCTTCTATGTCATGAATATAATTAGCCCATATGATAACTTTACCTTCTACCTCATCAAGCAAATCTATTAACTCATCTGTTCTAGAGTTTTTAAGATCAGTTGTTGTGCCATCATCATTTTTTAGGTGCCCACACGTGATCTGATGCAAACGCATCATTTGTGTTAAAACGTGAGGCGCGGTAGCCATTTTACCTTTCAAAGAAGCGAGGGCCGCGGATTTCATAGTAGAATAGGCTTCTTGTTGTTCTTTGCTTAATTCTACTTCTCTTTTTATGTATACTTTATCAGGTAAATCTAAACATTCTTCTTTTAACACACGATATGAAAATTCTTTTAGTATTTCTGCGAGCTCATCTAGTCTTTGATAACTATGTACAAGTTGTACTCTACGGCCACCAAAATTATGAGTTTTCATTACTGCATATCTATTTTTAAATGAATAATAAGAAGAAAAATCTAGACAATCATCACCTAAAAAAGAACATTGACTAAATAAATCTAATGGTGATTTAGTTACAGGAGAACCTGTAAGTATTCTTTTATAGTAAGCTTCTTTACCTAACTCTACAATAGCTTTAGTTCTTTTAGCAGTAGGAGTTTTAATAGTAGTAGATTCATCAATAGCCATAAGAGTTCTATGTGCTCTTAAAAATTTTCCTGCAAACAATCTACCTTTGTTTGTGCTTAAAGCCTCAACATTCATGATTAGGATGTGAAGGTCATAGCCAGTTTCGAATAATGATTGATACTCTTTATCCTTTGCTTTTGATGTTGAAGCAGTCCAGAGTACCATCTTTGGTTTTATGTGACTAGCTAAATGTATTGGTATTTCTTGAGTAAACCAATTGTTATAAACACCTTTAGGTGCTATAATTAGCGCCCCATTTATTTTACCTTTATCATATAGCATAGCCATATTATCAACAAGCACTTTAGATTTGCCTGTACCCATCTCCATAAAATAGCCATATTGTTTTTTATCCCACGACTTATCTAATGCCTTCAACTGATGGTCGTAAGGTTTAGTCTTAAATTTATAGTTTATCATTTTTTTCTTCTTTCTAGTTGACAATTATATAAATACTATTATATAAACTGTCAAGAGAATAATAGAATGAAGAATAAAATTTTTGAATTGTACAAGCCAAAATCTTTAGCAGATTTTTTATCTTTTAAACAAGAGAATCCTAAAGAAAATTTTGTTTATGTATTACAACACCCACCTGCAAATATAAATATTTTAGGTGCTTCTGATTTCGGTTATCTTGTAATATGTTTGCCTAACTTTGGTCCAGATTCACAGATAATATTCTCATCAAGTCCATTTGTATTTAAGATGCAAAAGAATTTAAAAGATGTAAGACAACAAGATTATGTTCTTTTAACAGGAGATCCTGCAGTAATAGGTATTTCTTGTGCAATTGTAAGTGATTATACAAGTGGTAAATTTAATCTCTTGAAATGGGATCGACGAGAGGCTAAATACTATCCAATCAATTTCGATCTCTATCAGAAAGGATAATATAATGAGTGACGAAAAAGTAAAAGTATTCACAGGTAGTGGATCCTTTAATGTACAAGATGAAATGTTAAAAGATTCTAAAGATCTTTTAGATAATGTAGAGGTAACAACTATTGCACATGAATGTGTAAGGTTAAAACAAAAAGAAGATGAACTTGTAAGTTTAGAAGAACAAGTTAAAAATAAAAAAGAAGAAATTGACGAGATAAGTTCTCGTATTATACCAGAATTATTGGCAGAACAGGGATTGTCAGCAATTAAGTTAGCTGATGGCTCTAATGTATCTGTTAAAAAAGAATTTAGGTGCACTCTTCCAAAAGATGAAGCGAAGAGAGAGCAAGCCTATAAATGGCTTCGTGACCAAGGGTTAGGAGATATTATTAAAAACAATATCTTTGTAACATTTGGAAAGGGAGAAGACAACAAGGCGAAACAATTGTTGGACCTTGCAGCTGAAAATGGATTTGATCCGCAACAGAAATCTGATGCGGCTTGGAATACATTGACGGCTCTTTTTCAGGAGCGTGTTGAGTCCGGGCTCGACATGCCTTCTGATGTTTTTAATACATGGATTAAAGACAAAACTAAAATAACTCGGAAATAATGGAGAAACAATAATGAGTAATGAAGTAATGAAAAAAGATACTGGATCACTTGCCTTGTTTGGTGATGATGCAGCTAAAGGTTTCGAGAATATGACACAAGACGATATGGCGTTGCCTTTTGTCAGAATCTTGGGACAGTTATCACCGCAGGTGACTGATGGTGATGCAAAGTATATAGATGGTGCTAAACCTGGTATGATCTACAATACTGTTACCAGCGAATTATACGATGGTAAAAAAGGTATCAAGGCTATTCCTTGCTACTATAAAAAAGATTATCCAGAATGGTCGGATAGAGGGGACGGACCAGGTGCTCCAGTCGCAATTCACCTACCGAACAGTCCGGTAATCGCAACAGGTAAGAGAGATGGCTCAAAGATTAGATTGCCAAATGGTAATTATCTTGAAGAGACAGCATCTTACTATGTAATGATTGAGACAAAAGGCGGTGGTTATACACCTGCTTTGATTACAATGAAATCAACTCAATTAAATGTCAGTAAAAAATGGAATTCTATGATGAAAACCATACAAATACCTGATGGAAAAGGTGGATTTGCTATCCCACCTATGCATGGAGTTGTGTATAATCTAGCATCTACGCTACAAAAGAACGATAAAGGTTCTTGGTATGGATGGGTAGTTACGCAAGACAGAATTATGGGACAGAACGACAAGTCTTTGTACATTAGTGCAAAAGATTTTGCTGGAAATGTATCCAAAGGAAGCGTGCAAACAAAAGCAGATGTGGAAGAGACATCTTCTGATAGTACACCGTACTAGAGGAAAAATGGGGCGAAGGAAACTTCGCCCTTTACAAAGAAAGAAAAAATGATAATGCATAAATTTAAAACAATATTTTCAGGATTAGAAATCGCTTATGGACAATATCAACCCGGTGAGCGAGGCAGCAACGGAAAGCAACAAGGCAAAGCTTTTATTGTTCGTCAAGACGTCACCGATGAACTCTGGACAAACCACCTCGAAGGAAAAGGCCCAGCCTTGGGCATCATCCCCATTACGGAAAACAATGATTGTAGGTGGGGGTGTATTGATATTGACGAATATAACTTTGATCATACTAGCTTCATTAAAAGTATTAGGGATCTTAAACTACCTCTCATAGTCTGCCGTAGTAAATCAGGCGGAGCTCACGTATTTTTATTTACAAAAGAAAACATTCCAGCATCTTTGATGCAATCAAAATTAAAAGAAATGTCTATCATACTTGGGTATGAAGGATCAGAAATATTTCCAAAACAAACAGAGATACTAGTGGAACGTGGGGACACTGGTAACTTTTTAAATTTACCCTACTACAATGATACGAAAGGACTACGATATGCGATTGATGATAACGGTAATGCTCTTACACTTGAGCAGTTTTATACTGCGTATGATAAGTTTAGTTGCACCAGAGGAGATGTTGAAGGAATTCGAGTTGCAGAAAAGAAACGAACAGAGGCCTTCCCCTTGGGACCGCCGTGTTTAAACAAATTGGCAGCAACAGGATTTGGACAAGGGTCCAGGAATAATGCTTTGTTTAACATAGCAGTATTTTATAAACAATCAGAACCAGATACATGGGAAGATAAAATAGTAGAAGCAAACTTAAAGTATATGGACCCACCTTTGAGTAATAACGAAGTACAACAGTTAATTAAATCTGTTAACAGAAAAGGTTATGACAAATATAGATGCAAGGATGCACCAATTAATTCTGTATGTCAATCAGGATTATGTAGAACAAAAAGATTTGGTGTTGGATTTGGTGAAGAAGAAATGCCAGTCCTTGGAAGTTTAACAAAGTATACTTCTAATCCTCCGCAGTGGTTTTTAAATGTAGATAAAACTAGAATAGAATTAAAATCAGAACAACTTTATAACCCAGGTATGTTTGCTTTAGCATGTTTAGATCAAGCAAATAAAATTGTACCTGTACCAAAACCAAAAGATTGGAAACAACATTTTTTAAAACCAATGATGTCTAACTTACAAGAAGTAGAACCATTGGAATCTTTAGATCCTATAAATGAACTGACAGGACTCTTACAAGACTGGACAACTAATAGACAATCAGCAAGAACTAAAGATGATATATTTAATAAACTACCATACACAGAAGATGGCTTTACATATTTTAGAATGGAAGACTTCTATGCATTCTTAAAAAAGAATAACTGGGACATGGACAAAATTAAAACAGGTAACTTAATTAAAAGACTAGAAGATATTTTTGTAGAAGAAACAAGATTAAGAGTAAAGACTCAACAACCAAGAGTAATTAAAATTAAAACAATGAAAAAAATTGATGCAAGTGTATCACCAGTCAAATATCAGGAAGAAGTATTTTAATGAAATTTTCAAAAGATGTAGGCAAGAATTGGCATTTAAGATTTAGATTAATAATACAAGAACTAACAGAAGAGTTAGAACTTACACAAGTACAGTTACAAATAGCAGAAAGGAAACTAAAAAAGTATGAAGACAATAATATTAGGTCCACCAGGGACCGGAAAGACAACAACGTTGTTAAAATTAGTCGACGACTTTATACAAAATGGGATAAGACCTAAACAAATAGGTTACTTTTCATTTACAAAAAAGGCAGCAACGGAAGCAGCAGACAGAGCTGCAGATAAATTTGGTTTAGATAAAGAAAATGATCTACCATTTTTTAGAACTTTACATTCATACGCATTTAATCAATTGGGTATGACAAAAGAAAAAATGATGAAGACAGAAGACTATAAAGAATTTGGACAGAAATGTGGCATACCTATTAAGACTGCAAAGTATTCTAGCGAAGATGGTACATTTAATTCAGACAATGAGTATCTTACAATTATAAATACAGCACGTGTAAAACGTATGGATTTACTTGAGTATTATGATTCCAGACAAAACATGTTAGACATAGAGCGAAATACATTGTATCTATTAGCTGAAGAGTTAAATAAATTTAAAAAAGAAAAAGGTTTGAGAGACTTTACGGATTTACTTGAAGAGTTTATTTTAAAAGATTCTATAAATAAGTTTGAAGTTTTATTTATAGATGAAGCACAAGACCTGTCTCTTTTACAATGGGACATGGTAAGAAAAATCTGGTCCAGAGCAAACAAAACATACATAGCAGGTGATGATGACCAGGCCATATTTAAATGGGCTGGAGCTGATGTAGATCACTTTATAGCATTAAAAGAAGAGGTAGATGATATCAAAACTCTTGATCAATCATACAGAATACCAGGTGGTCCTATACATGAGCTATCACAAAACATTATAAGCAAAGTACAAAACAGATTTGACAAATCATATAAACCCAGAGCAGCTGAAGGTATCTTAAAAAGATATTCAGATGTAACACAGGTAGATATGTCAGAAGGTAATTGGCTAGTATTGTCATCAGCAAACTATTTTTTAGATGATGTAAAAGAACTATGTCAGATTCGTGGTTGGTATTATCAATACAAAGGTATGAACTCTATACCTTTAAAACTACTACTAGCACTTAACAACTGGGAGGCATGGCGTAAAGGCGGTATGCTTAATACATTAGAAATAAAAAACATATACGAATACCTAGGATCAAATGTATTAGAAGGTTTTAGAAAAGGTAAATTGTTTCATGCAGATTCCAAGTACACAATAAAAGAATGTAAAGAACAACATGGATTAATAACAGATAATGTTTGGTATGAAGCATTCGAAGGGTTGGACCCAATGACTGAAAATTATATTAGAAACATGAGAGCTAATGGCGAACAAATAAATAAAAACCCACGTATAAAAATGTCTACGATTCATGGTGCCAAAGGCGGTGAAGCAGATCAGGTGTTGTTAATGCAGGACCTGACCAATGCTGCGTTGGAAACTTTTAGTCATGATCCTGACGAATTACACAGGCTATTCTACACCGGAGCGACGCGCGCGAAGCGTGAATTGCATATTGTAGATCCTAAAAATTTTGAGAAAGCGTATTTAATATGAAAAAATGTTTAGTTTGCGATAATACTTTTTATCCTAAAAATATGTATCATAAATATTGTAGCAAAGAATGTGGAAGAAAAAAATGGAGTGAAACTTATGTTTCACCTGTTGCTAAAGGAGAAATGTTTCAAGAATCTGTTAAGAAAAAATGGAACATAGGAGAAGAACTAATTTGTAAAGAGTGTGATAAAAAATTTATTAAAAAATATGTTAGTCAAAAATATTGTTCTACAGATTGTAGAGGTATTTATAATAAAAGAATAATTGATGCAAGAGATGCAGAAAAAAAGAAACAACAAGAAATAGAAGATAAATATTATGGCCGAACCGATTAATTTTGATATTATAACTTGCATATATTGTGGTGAACCTGGAAGAGATAGACATCACTACAAAGAATCTGTAGCCAACTCTGGTCAAAAAAGAAGATATAAAAGAGGTGAAACATTACCTGCATGCAGAGAGTGTAATATGTTAATTGGTTCATTAACTCCTACCTACACAGAAACATGTTATTTATTGTATGATAAAGTATCTGATAGACATAAAAATGTTTTATCTATACCTAATTGGGAACAAGAAGACTTAAAAGAATTAGAAGGAAGATTAAGAAGAACAACAGTATCAAAAATAAGAAAGAAAAAATTAATAATGGAAAGGTTAGATTTTTTATTAAGAAATGCACAAAGCACAATAACTTACGAAAATATAAAAGATATAATTTTTTATGGAGGATAACTATGAGTAAAGTATGGAACAAGCAGCACGGCGGGAGTCACTATCAAAAGTATGTCATTCAACCAAGTAAGTTTGTAGTAGAAAATAAACTTTTATATCCCGAAGGATGTGCTATAAAATATATTATAAGGCATCAAGATAAAGGCAAGAAGCAAGACTTGTTGAAGGCCATTCATTTTATTGAGATGATAATTGAAAGGGATTATAAGTGAGAAACACACAGATACCTCTGTTTACACCAGAGACTGAATGGGTAATGCCAGACAGTTTAAAAGAATTAAAAGGTTATAAAGAAATAGCAATTGACCTAGAAACAAATGATCCAAACTTACTAACACTTGGTTCTGCTAACGTTGCAGGCGATGGCCACATAGTTGGTGTAGCTGTAGCTGTTGATGGTTGGAAAGGTTATTACCCTGTTGCACATGAAGGCGGTGGTAACATGGATAAGAAATTAGTTTACTCTTGGCTACAAGATATACTTAATCAAACAGATACTACATTTATATTTCACAATGCAATGTATGATGTGTGTTGGTTACGTCGAGAAGGTTTGACAATAAATGGCCACATTGTTGACACAATGATTGCAGCCAGTCTTATTGATGAAAACAGATTATCTTATAGATTAGATATACTTTCTAAACATTACATTGGTTTAGGTAAAGATGAAAAAATTTTAATTGAAGCGGCAAAAGATTATGGTCTTGATCCTAAAAAAGATATGTGGAGATTGCCAGCGCTTTTTGTTGGACAGTACGCGGAACGTGATGCGGAGTCTACACTTAAACTTTGGCAAAGATTAAAAGTAGAATTATACAATCAAGAATTAATGGATGTATTTAACCTGGAGACAAAATTGTTTCCGTGTTTAGTTGATATGAGATTCAAAGGTGTAAGAGTTGATCTTGAGAAAGCAGACAATATTAAAAAAAATCTTATGGATCGAGAAGCTAAAATCGTTAGTAAAATCAAGGGTTTAACAGGAATTGAGGTAGAAATACATGCAGCTCGAAGTATTGCAAAAGCGTTTGATAAATTAAAACTTCCGTATGACAGGACAGAAAAAAGTAATGAACCTAGTTTTACAAAAAACTTTTTACAAAACCATCCACATGAATTACCAAAACTAATTGCAGATGCAAGAGAGATAAACAAAGCTCACACTACATTTATAGATTCAATTACAAAACATGCACACGATGGTAGAATACATGCGGACATAAATCAAATTAGATCAGACCAAGGTGGTACAGTTACTGGTAGGTTTAGTATGTCAAATCCAAACTTACAACAGATACCAGCAAGACATCCTGAACTGGGTCCTTTGATTAGATCTATATTTATTCCAGAAGAAAAAACTACATGGGGATCATTTGACTATTCACAACAAGAACCTAGGATTTTAGTACACTATGCAAAGTTACAAAATTTAGAAGGCGTTGATGAAATTGTAGAAGCATACAATCAAGGTGATGCAGACTTTCACCAAGTTGTTGCAGACATGGCAGGTATCGAACGTAAACAAGCCAAGACAATTAATTTAGGTTTGATGTATGGTATGGGAAAAAATAAATTAATGGCAGAGTTAGGTTTAATGAAAGATTCTGCAGAAAAATTAATAAAACAATATCACAACAAAG
>WLWH01001072.1_pt1 | contig 19551 bp, 22 predicted proteins | sample 6712741 | NCBI WGS metagenome assembly WLWH01 (sample SAMN12718694, study PRJNA515312) | sponge metagenome | isolation source: marine sponge | host: Mycale hentscheli | place: New Zealand: South Island, Marlborough, Capsize Point | collected 2003-05-01
AACACCCACTCCCCTGTCCTTATTCCAAATCTCGAAGGCCTCGACAATGCTCTAAAAGCGAATGTCAAAGACATCGCTGTTTGAAATGCTTCCAGTATTGGTTTGATTTGTGGTTGTGCTGGCTGATCCATTCACAAAACCATTTGCATTGGCTGAAACTCTTGAAGCAGTTGCCAGTACAAACTCTGTTCTTGACCAGTTGCCAGCCGACTGCAATGGGGTGTTGGTTGTTGCCCCTAATGTGAATTGCAAAACACCGTTTGACAAACAACGCAAACCAAATGATGTAGCACCTTTTTCAAAAAAGTTTTGTGCCCCAGAATCATCTGTTGACTTGAACACGCAAGCAAGCCAGATGTCACCAGTTCCAACATCCAAATCTGCAATGTCACCATCACTCACGATGTCATTAGAACCATCAAACCGAACAACTTTACGCCCGTGCAATTCATTTGCCTGGAGTGTTGGTTGCCTAGAAGAAGTTGCTTGAGCTGCGTCGTGACCATTGCCGCTGGAGTCTGACCAAGACGATACAGAACTCCCGTCAGCAAGTTTGATTGAATCTGCCTTGTACCAAGCAGTCAGGATTCCAGTGCCTAAGTCAGATGGTGTCCATAAAGGCATATCAAGTCACCACAAGTGTTCTGTTCACATCTGCTCTCATCATGCCTTGACCACGCACGCTCACACCATTGGTATAGGTGGTCGCCCCGCTGCCTGATCTGTCATCTAAAGTGCCGTCGTATAGGTTCACGTCTGTAAGCGTTGCCCCAGAACTTACATTGTTTTCCAGGCTCAAAATGCTTGGCCTGTCATAAACATTTGCAGTGGTGAGTGTGCCTGACGATTCAAATGAGACTATTGACTTGCCGCGAACATTTGCAGTGGTCAAGTTTGCAGACCCTTTGACAATCATTTCACCACCTGTGAGGTTTGCAGTTGTCACGTTTGCAGAAGTTGTCAGTTGACCTGCATCCATTGTTACGGTTGTAACCGCAGGGCCAGTAGCAGGGATTGTGATAATACCCCTTGGTGTACCTATAAACTCAAGCGTTGTAAGGGTTGAACCCTCAAGCGTTATGGTCCCAGCCCCGCCGAGATATCGAAGGGTTGTGATGTCTGAGTTAGACCCAATGTTGATTGAATCAGCAGTGCCGTCATTGTCTGTAATTATGACTGTTGTAAAATCGCCAGAGATGAAGACTGGGGCAGTAGGTGATTTGATAAAAACAGTAGTCGCATCAACTCCGAGATTCCCACCTTTAACCCCAAAAGATCCAGTGAACCCGTCAAGAATTTTGATCTCTGAAACTGCCGGAATCGTGGTCCCGGTAATTGTCTGATTCCCAGCGTTAAAAATAACCGTGTCTGATGCTCCGGGTACAGAACCACTAGACCAGTTGGTAGTGGTATTCCAATCTGAGCTTGACGCTCCTGTCCATGTAACAATCGCCATTGACTATCCCTTTTTGATCCATTTCGGTAATCGGTATGGGAAGTGATGGTTGAGCCAAGACTGTCGCTTATCGCACCCACAACCCTTCTTTGGCCTGATGCGGCCAAATGACACTTTCTCAATTGCCCACTTCACAGTGTCTCCCAACCCTTTGTGATTCAATCTGGGTCTAGGAATAGAATTTTGCGTGTAATAACTCAATGGCTTTCTTGGGGCATGTTCAGTTAATTCTGTTTCATACGTGACAGTTTTGCCGTGTACTTTCAAATAAACAGGGCAGTGTCCAACACAAGTCCCGAATGAGGGACTACCCCCATAGAAGCCCATTGCACAAATACCTTCATTCCAGTGTACGCATTCAACTTTTTTCATTTCTAACTCACCTGTATGGTTTGCGGGGCATATGAGGGTGTAGATCCAAAAGCAACATAAGTGCCTGTTGGGTCATGTCCATTCGACGACGCTTTTCTGTAAGTTCCAGTAACCGATATGCCCCCTGGACAACTAAACGGGGCTGCGGGGGAGTATGTACCTCGTCTTCTGCGAATCACCCATATCACATTCACAACTTGATAATCGCCATCACATGTCATACTGATCGTGTCAATACCACTGTCTAGAGGGAATCTATACTCGGGACAATCTAAGTTCGCAGGCTCAGGGCATCCAGCGGGTTTGAAAGCAGATTTAACAGTGGCGGCAGTCAAAGTTGTAAAAGATAGGAACCCGTTATTTGCCGGTAGACCTTCAGCCTTATAATCAGGATTGGCTGTGTTATCGACTGGCTGCTTAAAAATTACATTCGCTGATGGCGCAACTCTCGTCAATCCAGCTTCTTGAAAACTCCCAAGTGCAGTATATCCGTACTCACTACAAGGCTCATCGCATCCAAATGGGGGGTTGTCTCCCTCATTACAACAATCGCATTTTTCAGGTACAGGCTCACCGACAGGTGGGTTACAAGCACTGGTATCTCCACAGTATCCGCCTGTGGGTCCATGACTCCCCGAACAAAGAACTCCATTAGCCCCCCCGTCTGGACACGGATATGTACCACACGAAATAATGGTCTGGCAATCACAAGTAGAATTTACCCCGCAGCCTACCCCGTCCGGTGCGAGATAAAGTTCACCAACGCTTACTAGGTATGTGCTTGGCAATTGTTGGCCTTCATTGACACAACACGGGCTAGGAAGGCTGCTGGGACCAAGTTCAGAACAAAATAAGTTATCCAACTGATCGTGTTCATTACAACTGTCAAAAGGGGGATAAGAAATCTTGGTAGAGAAGTCTGGTCTTAAGCAAGAATACTGACAAACAACCCCTGGCCCCATAGAGTTTTTGCTAGTTAGAAATGCTGCGTTGCTATTCCCACTTGAACCACAGCAATCATCAGGTGGATACCCGGTTAATTCTTCTGAGCATCTATTTTGAATTGTGTAGTTTGCTAAACCGTACAAAGCATTGAATGGGTCTTGCCACTCAACTGAACTTTTTGGACGATGGGTGATACCGCCAAGACAACCCTGAGTTTCAGTTGTTATATATCGACCGGTCGCATCTTCTGGATTACAGCTTGTGCATTGGTCGCAGCCCTTTTCCCACAAACCCTTAGCCCATTCAGAAGATACATAATTAAATTCGTCCGTATAAGGGTCTTGATCATCTTCGCAAGTGAGTGGGCAATTGTCTCCATCCACGGAGAAACATCCGGTTGTGTTTGACCAAAATCGGTATAGACAAGCCCACTCCCACCAATTGCCTGGAAATGGTGACACCGCTGGACTTGGGTAATGATTACTGGTGTTCGGATGGGCTGGGCCATAGAACATTATGTTTCCAGCGCAGTCTTGCTTGATGTCATTAACAGTAATTGTTTTGCAGTCAGAGCCAATAGATTCTTCCGCAGGCCCAAGACATCCACCACCATTTAATAAGCATGGAACAACGCTACCGCCAAGATTGATTTTGAATACGTGTGAAGCAAGTCTGGTTGTGAATTCTTTTGGTGTTAGTTGTGTTACCTGTGGGGCTTCAGTCTTGTATGGATGTCCACCCGGAAGACTATCAATCAAACCGTACTTATTTGCCAAGTACCACTCTAACTTCTCAACACTGTCACCCTGAACGGTCCCAGAGGGGTCATCACTAAGTGTCCCAGTCCCAACAATCAAGTCTCCATACTGGCCTCGAAACCTAGCCTCACTGCCAACAGCTTCGTTAATAAAAAACTGAGATGTGGTATCAATGTCATCACTGCTTGAAACAGAGTTTGTGTCGAAGTCAGTTCCGTTCAATCTGGCTTTAACTACGCCGCCTTCTCTTTTTGCAACAACGATATGCCAAGTAGCCGTACTTAGGCTTGTCTCTTGCGCGCTGTCCGCTTCGGAACCGAGACACGCTTTGAGCGTTGTCCCGTCAAGAATCAAACCAAAGTTTCCACTACCCTGGTCAAAAATGCGTTTGCGTCCAGATGTTGCCCCCGATTTGACTCGAAAAACTATTGCAAACCACGCATCACCCGCACCAACATTTAACTCAGATATGTTGCCAGCAGTCATTTCCTCTGGCCGAGTTACACTCAAACTAATCTGCTCGGTACTTAGAATGTTGCCCGCAGTGAGTGGGTTTCTGGAATCAGCGGTAGTTAGTAAAACAGGGGAAACACACGTCGCCCCGGTAGCATTCAAATCATTGTCAGTTCCGCAGAACTTTGAGTCTTGCCATCTTGTAATTCTTGTGGAATCGGGTGCATCAGTAGTGCAGGTAAGAGTTGTAAATGCGCTAGAAAGCCACCACCCTTCCATTTTTTCTACAAGCGTATGGGTAGGACTCCAATCAAGCCCGTCACAGGTATGGAGAACCATGTTGTAGAAAGCACTTTTTTCAAGATACACCGCTCCACAAGATGTGCAGTCATCGCTACCTGGTGCAGGACAATCTGTTTGCCCGGTTGCAATGCACTCATAGTTTCTAGGGTCTTTGGACCCACAACCGCTAGAGGTCGATCTCCATTCATAAGGGTCACTAGATCCGCAGCCGCAGCCGACACTACTTTTATCAGTACATCTTGGCGGGAGAAGAAACTCAACGTATTCATTATCCGCATCACAGCAACAGACTGTCTGAATACTGCTGGTCATGTGCAGGAAACACCGATTGCATTTTCACATTGGAAAAAGAAGACCTGTTCGCCATCTTCAGATATCGCAGGCCACATAATTACAATGCTCCCACTACTTATTGGGACAATCGAAAGCGTACTACCCGATGGACTCCCAGCACCCACACCAACACCCGGACCAATAGTGGTAGAAGTATTGTGCATCTCAATCAAGTTGTAAGCGTAGACAGTGCCGCCACCTACTTCTGCCCCCCAGCCCACAGCTCGTGGATAAAAGTCACCACTGGCTGGATTTGCCCAATCGACTGGATCAACATGATCAAATTCATACTTGTAACGATTTGTTGCGAGTGCGGCGTTGCCTTTTATCTCAGCAAAGAAGAACCGACCGCCAGTAATAGATTGTCTTAGGTCAATCTTGGTTGCATTTCCCAAACCATTGATGCTGGCGTTAGAACCTTCAAACGCTTTGAGCATGGTCATCAACCGACTCCACAATCCGGGTGTGAGTTTGCCAAGACCTCTTGAGATAGAAGGGTACTGAGCCATTAGAAGGGTGCTACCCCAAGAACGGCAAAGGCAACTTCATCCGGGAACGGTTGCCGCCAGATTACAGTCTTAGCAACTGTGCTTTTGTCTGCCCCAGTACCAACTTCTTTCGGTACAACATCACCGTTAGGGAACCGCTTGGGGACTTGTCTTTGATGCTTGATTGGGTCATACGTGAATCTGTATTTCATGGTGTAGGTACTAGAACCCTCACGCGATAAGTTCGCACCTTCAAACAGCATGAATCCAGGGGGGACACCCATGAAAGAGTCTTTGTTTCTTTTACCGGCCAAGAACCTTGCAACCGTCAACTCGAATGAGGGGAAGTAAGAAAACCGTCGTGTAATCTCAGTTGACTGCGTTGTGACAAATCGAGTGACTGGCTCGCCTGCAACATCAACTGGTTTACCGCCAATGTTGTCTGAATCTTTGATAGCACCGTCATCTTCCTCTGCTGGCTTTTCATTACTAAATGGACCCACTCGCCAAGTGTCAAGAAAAAGCACTTCGATGTCTGAACTAATCTGATCAAACTGGCTACCCGTTTCACCCCCGTTGTCACCGATGACTTGATCCGGCTTGTAAACGGCTTCAACATCCCACTGGTAAGTACCTTCGTCAGAAGTATTGACGTTGTAAGTTGTCAGATACAGTCCGGGTTCATCTTCCAGCTCCTGATTGTAAGCCATGCCGGTTGCCTGGAAAACGCTTGTGAAGTCTATGGGGTAGTCAGCCTCAACCTCAGTCCCGTCAAGATTCTGTTTCACAATGAAACTTCTTCGCAACTCTCTTGATTCAGACGTAACGCTTAGAGAACGTGACTTCTCGAAAACACTATAAGTAGTTGTCATGTCAAAACATTTCCCAGATTCTTGGTGTTCTTAGCAATCTCAGACGTTGCTTTTGCAGTCTTTTCCGATGCCTTCATTGTACGCTTTTGACTGCCTTCAGCAAACGGATCAACCTTAACTGAACCAAGTGCAGTTTGTAGTGACTCGGCGAAACCTTTGGTTGGGTCTTCCAGTTCTTCTTCCTCGCCCTTAGCAGTTTCAATCAATTTCCGTTGCAACTCAAGGTTGATATCTGCAAACCTTGAAGGATCAATAACACCCTCTTGCAGTGCCATAGACATTTGCTCAAAGAGATGCGTAAACTCATCAACCACAGTGCCGGTGATCTTGTCGGAGTTCATAATCTGATCAAAGTCTGCGCCAAATGCACCAGCAAGATCGGCAAGCCCAAGTCTCTCACCCTGTGTTGCTGACATCTCACCAATCAATGATTCCAGCTCAGGAAACTCTGGTGGATCAAAACTTAAACCCTGTTCTTTCAGAAGGCTTGTGATTAAAGGGTCAGCAAAATCTTTGCTCAATAAACCTCTCCGCATTGCTGAATCTATGTCTACTAAGTTTTTGCGTAGATCAGACACACCTTCTAAAGAGATTCCTTGCTCTATTAAACCTTCAAGCAGATCCGGCCCCAAGAATTCGCCAAGAGACTCCGCTGCTTCGTGCAACACAGCAGGCATCTTCATCAAACCATCCATTAAATCAGGGAATTGGTTGGCAAGATTTTCAATGGGTGGTTGCCCTTCAAACCCGCCACCTAAGTCTGGTGTACCTGACGCACTTGGGTCATCTGCCGCCTCTGGCGGTTTGAAACCCTCAAACTTCTCACGGATACGCTCAAAGTTTTCCCCTAATCCTTCAATGAAATCTGTTGTTGCATTGCCTGCTCCGGATGAAACTTCTTGAAAATTTTCACCCATATCCCTCAGAATTTCACCTGTAGTCAGCCCCAAAACTAGAGCCATATCATTAACAGAACCACCAATGTTTGTTGAGTCCTTGAGCCTAAAGTCAAGTAGCCCAATCAGTTTATCAATCGCAGAACCCAGAAGTGAAACGACCTGAAGAACTAATGAAACTGTTGCTGTGAGTAGGGCAAGGAAACCCTGGAATATCATTTGAACGCTTAAAAAGAAACTTCTAACTGCATTTATGTTTTTCATTATCCCCGCAGTAGCGTCAAGTACACCAGCCACCCCCGCCAACATCTGTTGTGCAAACGAACCACCGGCTTCTTCTGTGAATCCCAGTTCTTGCCTGAATTCCTTCATACCCTCAACAGCAGTTTTCAATGAGTCGGTAACGGATTCAAACGCACCAACAACAAACGGGGCAAAGGTTTCACCCAAAGAGTTAATAAGACCATCAGCAGCAGAACGCAGGCGAACAAAAGCACCCTCTGTTTTAGACAGCACTTTCTCAGCAAAGTTCTTAGCCGTACCAGCGGATTGAACAAGCTCATCGCCCATTTCCACGATTTCATTTGTTACGCCACGCAAGGAACCAACAGAACGACCAGCAATTCGGTTCAATTCCGTCATCAGTTGGTCAGCACTCTTGCCAGATGCAGCAAGATCATCTAAAGCACCAATTAACCCTTGCTCCCTGATTTCTGTACCGATTTCAGCAAGAACAGCAGCAAACGCTCGACCTGATCGACCAGAAACAACACCAACATTCGCAAACGCTGCCAGGACCGCAACAGTTTCTTCCAAAGAGAAACCCATGTTCCTAGCAAGTGGGCCAGCGTAGGTAAGTGCTTCTCCCAACTCCTGCACTGTGGTTGCTGACATTGATGCACCCTTGGCGAGAACATCTGCTGCACGTTCTGTTTCTTGAACACCTAAACCAAACTGGTTCAGTGTCACACCAGCAAGACGGGCGGCTTCGTCCAACTCCAAAGCACCAACAACCGCCAAGTCCAAAACCTTAGGGAGCATGAACATTGTTTGAGTCGTGGTTCGCCCCTGTTGGGCCAACTTCACCATTGCTTCTGCCGCCTCTGAAGCAGTAAATGCAGTGGTGATACCCATTTTTTCAGCAGTTGCTTTCAAAGAGTTGAAGTCTTTTTCAGTGCCGTTGGTTAGTGCCTGAACCCGTAATAGGTTGGCTTCAAACGTAGCAAACCTCTTTGTAGCCGCCACCATACCTGCGCCGATCAGACCAACACCAATGGCTGCTTTGCGACCCATTGACATAAAGCCAGATGCCATCCGTTTTGCATCTTTACGCATCCGTCTGAGATCACGACGAATCTTCCGCATCTTGCGAACAAAGCCCGATACCCGTGCCCCAATCTCAATATGTAGTGCTTTGATGCTTGCCATGATTAGCCTTTGGAATTCGCCATGCCCATCAGAATCGCCTTCATCTCATCGAGCGTCTGTTCTTTCTTCGGCAACCAAGGCATGAATTGTTCTGGCTTGAAGGCTGTAGCGTTCTTGGCCCTGTGGGAGTTCGCAATGACAGATGTCTGGATCGCTAAACCTGCGTCAATACGCTCGGGACCAATCGGACTGATTCTGTCATACGCCATGAATAAAGCAAGATCATGGCTACTCATGCTACGGATTTGTGAAAGGGGTTGTCCTAGTGCCAGTGCCAACTTGAGCATGAACAGGAGTGTTGGCCTGGCTTTTATTCCCCCTCAAGATCCTCAATATCTTGACTGCTAAATCCATTGAGTTTGGAGCAAGCCCCAAAGACACGATCTACAGCAGCCGCAGACTTGCGACCAAGAGCGTCAGCATCACCATCACCGAACATTCTTTCTCCAGCTTCATCACAAGCACAGAGAACCACAAGGCGAGCGCGGATGTTTGTCAGGTTTTGCTTTTTACCAGTACCCACACAACTGGCTTCAAACTTGTCACGTTCTGAAGCAGTCAACATTCGGATATAGAGTGACCCGCCCCATTCAGGGACTTCTACCACTTCTGGTTTCAGGTCAACGACATTTAAGATTGAATCTCTATCTAGCATTATGGGTTGGAGTCCGTAGTGATTGCCTTAACGATCTTGAGCGTAACGCTCGCGGTTTCCGCCTCGTCCATTCCAATATTATTACTGAAACTCTGAACAATGCAAGTCCCTGAGAAGGTTAAGGGGTCACTTCCGCCACCCTCTGCCCCAGTAGCCGGATCAGCAAAATCAATCACCCATCCATTTTCTGAACCACTAGAAACTGCTGCTTCAATCAACACCTGACCTGCGTCATTGTTGTCAAAGTTCAGTTCCAAAGTGATTTCACCCGGATCAAACATACCCGCAACAAAGGTGCGAGCAGAAGTTGTACCAAGGTTTGTGGTGTCTACAGTGCTACGCTCAAAATTTGGACCCGAAATTGAGATCACTTCTCCCACAGTCGTTTCTGACGCGGCAGTTCCAAATTTGAAAACAGCACCATTGCCTAATCGAATAGCCATTCAATAAATCCTTTACGCACTCAATGTGACATCGCCGCTGACCTTGATGGTCACGGACATGGTTACAACTTCGTCAACAGCATTGTTAATACTCAAGCCAGTGACAATCCCCGAAAAACTCATGGTGTCAGTCGCAGCAAGGGTGATAATTGCAGTCCTTGCAGTACCCGCAACCATGTCATTCAATAAATCTTCGTGATTTTTATCATCAGGCGGAACAAGACTATGAACCAACCCACACTGAAGTTCTAAAGTAACTTCGCCCGAGTCTGAAAAGCCACCAAGGAACGCCCTAGTTGGGGTCGCTTGGGTAGCGTCTCCAGTGACATTGTGGGTCTGGGTGCTTCCGAGAGTGGTTACATCAACGATGTTCCGTTCCTGCGACGGCCCACTGATAGAAACAATCTGACCAATATCAGCACTATTCCAGGTAAAAGTGGCTCCATTGCCAAGTGTTGCTGTCATATTCTCAATCCTCTGGCCTGAATGATATCAGGAACGAAAAACGTCTGGTGTAAACCCCGGTTCTGCCGCCATCGACAGGTGGGCTGTATTCAATTCGGTCATCGGTATGAGTGATCCCAAGGATCTTGACTTGAATCGGAGTTCCATCATCAGTCACAGACACATCACCCCTACTGGCTGACATTTCGCGGCGTACATACTCGCCAAGTTTTGTGGCATCTGAGTAAGTCTCAGCAATGCAGTAAATATCAACGTCTGCTTGAATTAGGTTGTTTCTGCTGGTCAGGTTACGACTAGGGTTTGACCCCGTGATCTCGTACATGATTGCAGGTAGACCCAAATCTTGATCTAGTGCAACGGGACTGATCCGCCTCAAAACCATGTTTGAGATATCGGTATCAGCACTCAGCTTCTGACAAATTGCTGGTTCTAGCCGTACTTCAAAACTCATTATCGACCACCAATACCCATCTTTATTTTCTTCTTAACCAGCCTCGCCATCTCTTTGGCAAAGTTTACAGGGATGTGCTTTCCCTCTTTTTCAAGCGCACCCAAAAGGTAGTGGCCCGGCTGGGTGGAGCCGATACGGACTGAGTATTTACGCCCGTTGAAACCCGTGATTCTGCTAAAGAAACTCTTACGTCCAAATTCCATAATTGCAGCAAGATTGAATCTTGGGTTCTTTGGTTTTCCAATAGCAACGCCAACCATGCCGACAATCTGTTTGTTGAGCTTGTGCATTGGCTTAGATGAATTGATTGCTTTTTTCAACTCACCTCTAGCCCCGCCGCCTGGACTTGGTGCGCGTCTCTTGGCATCTTTCCTTACCGGACTCAATGCAACCTTTTGCAAAATCTTTTTCAAAGCCTTGTCTTTGTCAATATTTTCAACTTGGGCCAGCACTCTTGCTAGACGCTCGAAGTCTTTCATATCAACATCTATGCCAAGGTCAGCAGCCTTACCCATTACACCATCTCCAGAGCCATGATGTCCATTTGTTCGTCGAGTTCTTCACGATTCAAGACTTGAACAATCTCAAAGATCCGCGAACCAAACTTGATTCGACTGGTTGGGGTGATATCCGTTCTGTAACGGACGCTGATTTTGTGTGTGATACGTGCTTTGGTCTGGTTTGCATCTTGCAACTCAGTTTCTTTCATCGGAACGACCCTAGCCCAGCAAGACAGACCATCTGAAAAGGAAGCATCCCGCTCACCCATTTCGTTGATGGTTAAAGATGCGTTCTGTACGGTGATCCGATGTCTCAGCATCCCTGCACGCATTAGAAAGCCCTTTGTGTCTGGTACTGGGCAAGGATTCGGTCAACACCATGAGGGACAATTTGCATCTTGACAGGATCAACCGCTTCCCGATGCTCATACCAGTGGGCAACCAACATCTTGACCGCCAACTTCAACGGCTCAACTTCAATCCCTGTAATGGGACTTGATACACCAATGCCAGCCTTATACTCAACCACAATCGCACCATCTTCAGCCGCCAGGGTGGGCCACTCTTTGCCCTGCTTGAGACTCAGGCGTGGAATGAGTGTGCCGGAAGCTGGAACAACATAGTTGGTAGCGGCAAAGGTTTGGCTTGCCCCATCAGAGTCTGTGTAAGTAACAGTTAAATCAGAAGCACTACCGTAATAGAACGGACCAAAAGGCAACGCCAGCGAATCCCAAGTTGGGACCATGTTGTAGCGAACCGTCAGGGTGGTGCGAAGCAACCTAAGTTTGGTGACGTTTTCAACATACTTGACGGCTGCTGTTTGCAGACCACCAATCAAACTGTCATCATCACTCAGGTCAACACGGGACCATTCTTTCAAATCGCTAGTGGCGACGAATGGGCCAGCCTCAGTGCTGGCTTCTGTCAGGCTATATAGCGTTTGAACCTGTTGCTGAAAGAACAGGTCGTTCAACACGTTTGGTTCTAATGAAGGCATAAGAGAGTCCGGGGGGTTTCCCCCCCAGACTCCATAATCAAAATGGTTATCAAGCCATTGTCAAAACTTTGAACGCTGCGTCGAGCATACGGTTGCCGTCGTTATAGGCAATGCCCTTCACACCAACTTGGTCGCTGGCTGCGTAGAGTTCAGGGAGTGCAGTGAATTCAAATCCACCAAAGTCCACAATGTAGTAGTAAGAAAGATCACCAAATCCAACTGGAGTGGTTGTCGTTGCAACAGCAGCAACATAATCAGACTCATACATTGGCTTACCAAGCAAGGTGTCAGGAGCCACACCCAATCCTGGTGTCAGCAGGTATTGGTTGTTGCCATCTTTCAACTGACGCAGAATCTTGGTTGCTTCTGGCGAGAAGATCCATCCAGCTCCAGGAGCGGAACGGTATTCCTTTGCCACAGAATAGAACAGGTCAATCAGTTCGTCCGCAGTAAAAGCGTCAGCATTAGCAGCAGTCTTACCATTGGTTGCACTGTTAAAGATGCCAGTTGGCTCATTGGAACCGGAACCAGCACCCACCAAGAACTTCTGAAGTTCGACGGAAGCGAACTGCTTTGCAAAAGAATTGGAGATGTAGGATTCAAGTTGACCCTCAGAGAACGTACCGTTGAAGCGGAGCAACTGATTGCTGATCTTCATAATCCGGCCCAGACGGCGAGGGAAGAATGAAGTTTGCGAGAAAGCGTGGTCATCGTCAACGATGGCTGAGTTTTCTGCCTTGTAAGTTGCAGCACCAACGTCTGATTCAACAGCAAAAGCAGTTTGATTACCGACAGTCATGGTGGTTGCGGCCTGACGCATCCAGTTCAATTCTTGTCGCATCTCAACAATTTGTTGTTCAATCGTGGTTGTTGCCAAGAAACCACCAGCAGAGCCAGTACCGATTTCCAATGCACGGGATTCGTCACCACTAAGAGTGCCGCCAGCCATTGCCTTCAAGAAAGCATTTCGATACTCGCCAGAGTCTCGGGTAACTTCCCGATTGTGAACTTCTGCCGTAACTTCAACAGCCGCTTGGGCTGCTTCCATCTTGTCAAGACCTTGACGCTGCTCAATTGAGCGGCCAAGTTGTTCAATCTCGGTTTCAAGTGCTTCAAACTTCACTTGCTCATCAGCATTAAGTACGGAACGACCTTCTTGGTCAGCACCGTCTAGGATTGCACGCGAGTTAGCAATAAGCCCTGCGCGCTTTTCTTTCAATTCATTGATTTTCAAGACTAATTTCCTTCTTTGGGAATTGATGTGTGAAAAGTAAACCGGGCAGTCGCCCAACGCAGTTGCGTAGCCAGTCGGCCTGAGTCTTTTCGGTTATTCAAGTTCTTGGAGTCTCAATCGGGCTTTAGCCATATCAATACTCAAGCCATTACCGTCTTTACGCTGCACCTGACGCTCAAGAGAACGCAAAGCAACTTCTGTTGCTGGGTAGGCTGGGAAACTCACAGTAGACACGTCTTTCAAGCTCAGGTCTTGGATGGTTCTGAGAGCGACCCCATCCCGCTCGGCCCAAGCGTCACGAATGACCTGGAATCCAAAAGACATGCCATCAATGTCACCACGACGGATTGATTCAACCACGTCACGCCCGGCTTGGGTATTCGCAGGGTCAATCTCAACCCGCAAACCAACATTGTCGGTAGACATTCGCAATGTCCCTGAGGCACTGCGGCCAATGATTTTGCTGGAGTCGTGATCAACCAAAGCCCTGACATCATGCTGCTCTTTCAAAGCACGGTCAAAAGCGTTTCGATCAATACGCTCGACGAACCCACCTAAATCTTGTGAGTCTGAATCAAACTTTGCTGCATATCCCACAATGGTAGGCAGTTCAGTTTCATCCTCATCATTGCTCAACTCAATGTTTTGCAACGCTCTGGACTCATAGAAGCCATCCTCAGACCGCTTGTATTCAGGTTGTTCTGGGGCAGAGTCAGCCGGTTCTTCCTGCTCCGATTCTTCTGACTGTGTTTTCAGCCATTCTTCGTGAGATTCGCAGGGCATGAACACTTCTTTTCCATCTTCGTCATGGATATGGAAGCCACTGCAACCAATCGCGTCAGCTCGTGCTACCGCTTCTTCCTCTGTGGTGTATTTATCTACACCAACTTTTTCTCTATTCTCGTCGTTCTTTTGCTTAGGCATTTCATTTTCCCCTTTGGATGAAAGTGGGTGTTCTTTTGGTAATAGATCCGTGTCGTACTTAGTTCTTCGGAATCTAAGGTTTCTCAATGCGTACAAAAGACCATTGCAACGTGCAAAAGCCCACTGGTCAGCACTCTTTACGCTAGGTCTGACGCTTTGTGGGTTGGTTTTGTAAGCACCTACACCCCTGCGAAAGCAAGATTCAAGCATTCGATACGTTGCTCGCTTCCGGGGGTCATCGCCATATTCTTCGTTGTGTTCTTCTACCTTTCGCCGCAATGCTTTTTCAACCTTGCCGGATACTTCCGCCCGGTTTTCACGCTTTGCGATTACTTCGTTCACAACAGATTTCATCTTGCTTTCGCCAAGTGTGCCAATCGTTCCCCATTTGATTTGAGCAACCACACCAGCAATTGATGAAAGATTCGCAGACTTGTCACCTTTGAACTGTGAACCATCTTTGTAATGCCTGGCAATCCAAGCCTCACGCTCTTTGATCCAATCCAAAACACCATCAGTCTGAGACCCATCGCGGGCCTTGCCCCAAAGGTTGAAAGCCTCATTCCCACGAATGTTCCCGCCAGCTCGCCAAACATCTGGATGCTCTGACTTGAGATTTTCTGCCCAACCGCGATCAAACTGGGGGTACTGCGAGTTACGCAATGAAATCTTTTTGTCATCACCCTTGGTGGGAAAGTCAGTTGTCATTCAACACCGCCTGAATGGTGCTGTTGTCAGAACTGTTCAATGGTGAGTGCCTGATATCTGTTCTGGCTTCATATTCTTCGCCATCATCTGACACCACAACTTCGCCCCGCAGAACAAAAGGTTCACCAGTCGGAACACGTTTGCCTTCCAAAGAAGACCACTTCTGACCAGACCCGTTCACCCATCGAACTTCATCCACGCCCGCATTCCGGTAATACTCAAGCATCAAAGCACCTTCGAGCCTACGGATCTCTGATTCAAGAACGGTTTCAGCCTTTTCTTCTCGCCAGATTTCAAGAACCTTGTCTATATCCTCTGAACGAAGATTGCTTTTTGCTCTGACAGAGCGGCGTATTGTGAACCGATCAGCAATGTTTCGTAGAACATCATCATTGATTGCGTCCATCTCGCCAACTTCTGCAATCGCACTTGATTGTAGTTGTGAAGCGAATTTGCGAATCGCTGGCAAGATGATCGAAAACAGTTGTCGTTGATATTCAGAAGAAAAGTATCGGTCAGACCAAGTTCTTAAATCTTCTTTCCCACTTGCCCGATGATGCTCCACTGCATCAATCTCAAGTTCGACCATTTCGGAAAGTGAATCAAGAAGGGTAGGTTTGAATGAATCAACAACCCGTTGACGGTCAGCAGGATTAAAGGAACGTTGTTCAATGCTTCTCTCTGAATCTGTTGCTGGTCCAGGTTGTAAGCGTTCCATGTTCAACGGGCTTAGGTAGTCATCGCCATTTTGACCAATTGGGTCAAGTTGTTCTGCTCTACGAATGTCGTTGATTGATAGAAAGCCAGCCTGACGTGCCAACTGGTACGCACGGAAACGACTTTCAAGATCACCACGAAGCATTTCTTCAAAGTGGAATGTGATTTTGTAGTCGTTGTTCGGTAGGAGTTTTGACTCCAGCTCGTTCTCAATACGTCTAGCCCAAGGAGTCAGAGTGTGGGTGACAAAGCCTCGGTTCAACTCGTAAATAGAACCATAGGACGAAGACCCATCCAACTCGGCAAGCAGGGTCGGCGGAACCCGGTACATCCTTGCAATCTCAAGCGTCTGGAACTTGCGAGTTTGTAGGAACTGGCTTTCGTTGGGTGGTAGGCTCAGAGGCTTGAATTCAATTCCACCTTCAAGCAAGGCTACACGGGCGGAGTTTGATGCCCCACGGTGCAGGTTTTCCCAAGACTGACGAAGGTTATTGAAAGCCTCATCACTCAACTTGCCCGGCACACTCAACACACCCGATGGCATCGCAGCGTTACCAAAGTAAGCAGCACCGTATCTTTCCGATGCAAGACCAAGACCAATGGCTTCTCTCGCCAGAGCGATGGGTGAATAACCCTTCAAACCATTTGGGCCAAGTCCACGGATATGCAAGATGTCTTCTGAAGGGAGAGCAACATCAGTGTTGTTTGATGTGATCCGATAGGCAACTCTGCCTGATTCAGTCAAATTAACCTGGACATAGGCTGGCTCAACCGGAGCGAGACCAACAACCTGACCACGTGTATTACGCTCAATGACTGCATAAGCATTTCCATACAAGCAAGCATGCGAAACCATCAGTTCAAAGAACATGAATGCAGTCAGATCAGGATTGACCTGTTGGCCCAGAACTTCTGTAAGCGGCAGCTCGCGGGCATCTCGTACACCATTTGGAGTCTTCCGATGAACATGCACCGGCAAACTTGCAATAGATTCGGAAATGATTCGCACGCAGGCGTAGACGGTTGACAACTGCAAGGCAGAAGTCTCATCAACACGCACACCAGCGGTAGAGGGAAGCCCAAACAAACCAATATTGCTACTTGAGCCAAGATGCCGTTCTTCTGTTTCCGGCTTCCGTCTAAACCAATCTGCTAGAGGCAACGTAACCCCCCTTGTTCATAGATTTCTGATGCTGTATCTTCTGTACCCTGATGTGCCATCATTCGGCCTAGTCCCATGCACATGGCAACGACTCCATCAATATGCTCTCTGTGATGCCTACTGCTTTTCTTGGAAGGCTTAATGTTCCCGGCTGGGTCAGTCTCAATACACGCGACAGATGCGTGTTGCCGCATCACTGGGTGATTGCCATGCCGGAGTTTGCCCCCAACGACTAACGCTTCAAGCCTTTTGGCTGGCGCACTCATGCTCACATACCCCTGACCAAAAAAGGCAACCGGGATGCTCTCACGATCCATTCTGATTGCAAAATCCGTTGCATTCCAACGGTCCAGGGCGCATTCTTGAACGTCAAACTTCTCTCGCATTTCCAAGATGTCATTGAAGATGTAGTCATAATCAGTGACGGCTCCTGGCGTTAATCGAAGTTGACCCTTATCAGCCCACTGGCGGAAGGGTTGTCTATATCTCCGCTCCCGCTCAACAACACTATCAGCAGGCAAATAGAACTTCGGCAATACAGTCACCGAACCACCCTCAGTCGCAAAGACAGCGACAGCAGCAGTCATATCTTGGGTTGCTCCCAAGTCAATCCCTATCCAACAGGGCTGGTTCACAAGTTGCTGTTCATCAATCTCACCCCCACAGAGATCGTCCCATTTCTCAATCGGAAGCCAGCGAGTCTCTGTCTCAGTCCAGATGTTGAGGTGCAAACGCATGAATGAGTTAGCGAAAGCTGGTACGTCAACACCACGCTTGCATTCTTCCGCCAGATATTCCTCTGATATCGCTGTCCCAATACTTGGATTAGCGTGTCGCCATGTTTCTGGCTCAGTCCAGTCCATCCCCGACTTGGCCGCGTAAATCACTGGCAAGAACTTGGGGTCTTCAATAACGCCATCCCGTACTTTTTCCGCGTAGTCGTGTTGCTCGTAAGCAATACTGTTTCGATCATGCCCAGCAGTGGTGATGGCAACGCTCAGTGGTTGTTCTCTACTACCCTGGCTGGTATGGAGTGTGTCCCATAGATCCCGGTTCTTTTGGGTATGCACTTCGTCAAAGATCAAGCCTGACAGGTTCATACCGTGCTTTGTCCCGGCATCAGCAGACAGAACTTTGAACGTGCCGCCAGTCAGGGTGTTTCTGATTGTGTTGTGCAGCACCTTTGAAGACTTAGCAAGCAGTGGATCGGCTCGCACCATTCCAGCAGCAACGTCAAAGACAATCCTTGCCTGTTCACGATCAGATGCAGCACTAACTACTTCTGCCCCCTTTTCACCGTCAGCGAAAAGCATGTAAAGCCCAAGTCCACTGCTCAGTGTGCTTTTACCGTTCTTGCGGGGAACTTCCAGCCAGACACGTTTGAATCGTCGCAACCCAGATTCATCAACCCAACCAAAGATTGTGGCGATTAGATTCTTTTGCCAATCAAGCAGCTCAAACTGTTTACCTGCGAACTTCCCTTTTTGATGTTGCAAGCACAACCCAAAGAATCGCATTGCCCTGTCAGCCTTGAGTGCATCGAACCTATAACCGTCAGCGTTCTGGGTTGGGTCAAATCCAGCAAGATCAGTAGGCGGTTTATCCAGCCAACAATTCCTTCTTCAGTTCGTCGAGAGCGTCAACTGCTTCTGGCGTTTCATCCAAAAGACCAAGCCTTCGCATCCATCGTTCCATCCGGTCAGAAGCACTGTTCTTGATATCGAGAGCCGGGTGGGTTCGAGGTTGCCCCTGACTACCAACCGTGATCAATCCCTGATCTTCCAAAATCATGCTTGCCTCAAACCAATCCCTGAACTGGTTTGCCAACTGATCGACCAAGGTGATTTCAGCGGGGTTGAAGTCCCGCATACCCAGAATCGTGTCTTTGAACCTCAGACTGATCTCCAAACCTTCTTCGAGTCGCATTTCAAAAACCTCGTTTTTTTCTTCTTATTTTTATCTATTTCATTTTTACCATAAAACTTACAATGTTCTAACCCATCACCTTCATTTTTGTCGATAAAATCTTGTTCACCACCTTTACCAGAAGAAGAGTTATAATGTTTTTTCCAGTAACTAGCCTGACCCTTTAAATCTGAAGGTATTTTTCCTGGTTTATTACTTAGTAACAACCTCGCAGTAATACCATTTTTAAATTTATCATTCCTAACATCACTATATGTTTCTGCCGACCAAACTATACCTGTTTTATTTTCTATTTTTTTAAATTTATCTACTAACCCTGGATGGGATTTTGTGTTTTGTGTATCGTCAAATGCGGTTTTATCTATTTGATAGATATTATTTTTACCATTAGTCTTATTTAACCCATAACAAGACTCAGTTGCTGATATTCTAGTTAAAAAAGTAGATACTGAACTACCTAAACCAATACCATCAACCCTCTGAGATATTTTAGTGACTTCTTTTTTGTACTCTTTAACCTTATCTACCCAATCTTTTTCTGATTCAGATAAAATTATTCTTTTTAGTTGATTTTCTGTTATAATTATCTTCATATTTATAAATATAGCTATTTATTTAAATATATGAATATTCCACCTAAAAATAGTAAAAAGCGTAAAAATACGTTAAAAAAACCCTTAAATAGACGAAAAACGGATAAAATTAGGTATTTAATACGTAAAATTACAAAAAAACACCCAAAAATCAAACAAAAAATCAAAAATATTAAGGATTTAGATAAAAAATTGTATTATGCGATGGTTTGGGAGGTTACTGAAGGACAAAAACTCTATTTATTAGAAAATTCTGACAAAAGAGGGTGGAAAAATCACCATTTAGATCACATTTACCCCATTTCTATGGGATATAAAGAGAAAATCCCACCAGAAAAGGTAGGAAACATCAAAAATCTACGATTTATTCACTATACAGAGAATTTAGATAAAGGTTCTAAGATAACAAATGAGTCTAGAAATGCTTTAAGAAGGATTAAACGTTTAAAAAAATAAACTTTTATCTATTATA
>WLWH01001076.1_pt1 | contig 19456 bp, 35 predicted proteins | sample 6712741 | NCBI WGS metagenome assembly WLWH01 (sample SAMN12718694, study PRJNA515312) | sponge metagenome | isolation source: marine sponge | host: Mycale hentscheli | place: New Zealand: South Island, Marlborough, Capsize Point | collected 2003-05-01
ACAACAGTAAAATAAAATTATAATGGCAGATAAAAAAATATCAGAATTAAGTTTAGTAGCAGCATCAGATTTAGATGGCTCTGAAGTAATAGCAATTGTTCATTCATCAGAAACTAAAAAGACTACAATATCTAATTTAGAAAATTTAATAGTTACGCATTTAACAGCAACTAATCTTACAGTTGTATCAGGAGGTGGTAGTATAGATTTAGATGATTCTGCTTATGATAATGCAGAGATGATTAAATTAAGCTGGTCAGGTGCAAGTGATACTATAGAGATTACACTGCCAGATGTAACGGCAACAAAAAACCTAAATAGACAAATTAGACTAATAACAGACAGTACATATACAACAAGTACACACGCAGATTTAACACCAATAAGCGGACAAACATTAGATGGAAGTAGCTCACACTATAGAATTAATAAAGCGTATGAAGGTATAACGGTGTGGTGTGATGGTACCGAATGGTTTATAATTCAAGCTAAAGCATCTTAAAAATACAACAAAGTATTTAAAATCAGTAATAACTATAAATAAAGTATCTTATGAAAGCAAGTGAAATTGTAACTAAAATCAAAGATGTTCTTTTATCAACTAATTCAGAAGAAGAAGTAACTACTCCTGAAGTAGAGTTAAAAGAAGAAGCTCCTAAAGCTAAAAAAACTAAAGGAGAGACTAAAGAGGTAGCTCCTAAAGCAGATATTAAAGAAGTATCTTATTCTGCAGAAGAGCCAACTGACGAACTACAAGAGGATGTTTACGAAGATGAAATCGTAGAAGAAGCTCCTGCTGTAGAATATGCTACTAAAGACGAAGTTTCAGAAATTAAGGCTATGGTAGAAAAATTAAGAGGTATGATAGAAGCTAAAGAAGAGGCTAAAGAAGAAGTTCCACAAGAACTTTCTGCTGATGAGCCTGCTGAAGCAATCTCTCATTCACCAGAAAATGAAGTAAGTGGAAAAATTGGTGTTAGGTTTTCTCCAAACGCAAACAAAAACACGACTTACAATAGAGTATTAAACGCAATAACTAATAATTAAATTAATTTAAAATGGCAACAACAACTTCAATAACTACTACTTACGCTGGTGAATTTGCTGGGAAATATATTTCTGCAGCTTTATTATCAGGTAAAACTTTAGCAGAGGGTAATATTACAGTAGTACCTAATGTTAAATACAAACAAGTAATGAAAAAAGTGGCAACAGATGACATCGTTAAAGACGCAACTTGTGATTTTGATGACACATCAACACTTACTCTTACTGAAAGAATCTTAACTCCAGAAGAGTTCCAAGTGAACCTTGAGTTATGTAAAAAGGATTTTAGAAGTGACTGGGAAGCTGCACAAATGGGATATTCTGCATTTGACAACTTACCATCTTCTTTCTCTGACTTTTTAATTGCTCACGTAGCAGATAAAGTAGCTCAAAGAATTGAAACTAACATCTGGACAGGTACTAACGCAACTGCAGGTCAATTTGATGGATTCATCACTACTTTAGGTGCTGATGGTGACGTTAATGACGTAACAGGAACTGCTTCAACAGCAGGTAACATTATTACAGAGCTTGGTAAAATTGCTGACGCAATTCCTTCTACTGTATATGGTTCAGAAGATATGACTATCTACTTACCTTCTAATATGTATAGAAACTACGTTAGAGCTTTAGGTGGATTTGGTGCTTCAGGTTTAGGTGCAGCAGGTACTGACAATAAAGGTACACAGTGGTATAACGGTGGTGCTGGTCTTCAGTTTGATGGTCTTCAAATTGCATTAGCAACAGGATTATCTGACAATGACGCTGTAGCAGCACAAAAATCAAACTTATTCTTTGGAACTGGATTAATGTCAGATCAAAACGAAGTAAAAGTAATTGATATGGCTGATCTTGATGGTTCTCAAAATGTGAGAGTTGTTATGAGATTTACTGCTGGTATCCAGCACGGAATTGGTGGTGACGTAGTATTATACGCAACTGCATAATAAATAACTGTTTAACTTAAGAAAGGGTAGGTAAGCCTTGAGCCTACCGCCCTTTTTTTATATAAAAAATAAAAATTATGGCTTGTGATTTAACATTAGGAAGAAAAGAACCTTGTAAAGATGTCGTTGGTGGAATAAAAAACATATATTTTACTGATTTTGGTGATTTTGGAACTGTAACATTAACAGCTGACGAAATTACTGATATGTCAGGTACTTTTACAGCATTTAAGTATGAAGTAAAAGGAAACTCATCTTTAGAGCAAACAGTAAATTCTTCAAGAGAAAATGGAACAACTTTTTATGAGCAAACACTAAACTTAACTCTTAAGAAATTATCTAAAGAAGATAATAAAGAATTAAAGCTGTTAGCTTACGGAAGACCTCACGTTGCTGTTGAAGATTATAACGGAAACGTAATGGTTGTAGGACTTGAACACGGTGCAGATGTATCAGGAGGTACAATTGTAACAGGTGCTGCAATGGGAGACTTAAGTGGGTATACATTGACATTAACTGGAATGGAAACTACTCCAGCTAATTTTGTAGCTTCACCTACAGCAGCTGACCCATACGCAGGTATGTCAAGTGCAACAGTAACTGTAACTGTCGGTACTAACTCTTAAACATAGAGTGTTCTTAAAATAGAAAGGGGGACTTTTATAGTCCTCTTTTTTTTTGAACAAGATTAACCTTTATAAGTTATATAGGTATGATAAGATTATCACCAACAACATCATCTCAAACAATTAGCATAATTCCAAGAGTTTATACTGTTGCAAGTGACTTATCTATGGTTATCGTAGAAGACGGCACAAGAAAAACTCAAACTATAAATAGTATTACATCTTCTTTATCATCTAATGGTAATTACTTGCAGATGTCTGTGGCTTTTAGTATTTTAACAACTGAAAACAGCTATTCTTTTGAGTTAAAACAAGGAAGTACTTTATTATATAGAGGTAAAGCATATTGTACATCACAAACAGATAATACAACAGACCACACATTAAATAGTAATAAGTATGATGAATATGTTGGAACAGACACAGATGATCAAAAATATATTGTAATATGAGCAAAGTAAAAGTAATAAACTTATCAGGGTACGAGGTACCGAGTATAAAAGAGTCAACTAGGTATGACTGGGTTGAATACGGTGACAGTAATAACTATTTTGGAGAAATCATAGATAGATATACAGGAAGTCCAACCAACTCAAGATGTGTTAATGGTATTACAGATTTGATTTATGGTAGAGGATTAAACGCAACAGATTCAGAAGACAATGCTGTTCAGTTTGGGCAAATGCAACAAATACTAAAAGATGTAGATGTAAGAAGAATTACAGGAGATCTAAAATTGTTAGGTCAAGCATCTATACAGGTTGTATATAACAAAAGGAAAACAAAGATAATGCAACTTAAGCATTTTCCTACTGAAACACTTAGAGCAGAGAAAGCAAAAGATGGTAAGATTACAGCATATTATTATCACCCTAAATGGAGTGAAATAAAGCCCTCTGACAAGCCTAAAAGGATTCCAGCATATAAATATGGTAAAAAGAGTGAAACGGTTGAAATATACTGCATAAAGCCTTATAGAGCTGGATTTTATTATTACTCTCCAGTAGATTATCAAGGATGTTTACAATATTGTAATTTAGAAGAAGAAGTGTCTAATTATCATATTAATAATATACAGAATGGTTTAGCACCTTCTTTATTGTTAAACTTTAATAATGGTATTCCAGGTGATGAGGCACAAGAAATAATAGAGAGAAAGATATATGAGAAGTTTAGTGGATCTTCTAATGCTGGTAAATTTATATTAGCATTTAATGATAGTGCGGAAAATCAATCAACAGTAGAACCTATTCATCTACCTGATGCTCACGCACAATATGAGTTTTTAGCTAAAGAATCAAGAGAGAAAATAATGATTGGTCACGGTGTTGTTTCTCCTATATTACTTGGTATTAAGGACAATACTGGTTTTGGTAATAATGCAGAGGAATTAAGAACAGCATCTGTTTTAATGGATAATATTGTAATAAGACCATTTCAGACCTTACTAATCAACTCATTTAACGAGCTGTTAGCATTTAATGGTATTGGACTAAATCTTTACTTTGTTACTCTACAACCAATTGAGTTTACAGAACTTGACAATATAGAGACTAAGATTAAAAGAGAGGAAGAGACAGGTGAAAAACTGTCAAGTCAAGACAAGAATGACTTTTCTGACGATGAAGGAGATGACATCTTATCACAATTAGAGTCTTTAGGGGAAAAAATAGATGAAAACGATTGGGAGTTAGTACATACAGAAAAAGTAGAAGATACAGAAGCAGAGTTTGACTTTACTAAACTTGCAGAAGTATCAAAAGATGACGCTAAACCTAATAAGTCTTCATCACAAGACAATTCAACATATAAGGTTCGTTATTCTTATGCTCCTGTAAGAAATTCAGGTAATAGTAGAAGATTTTGTATGAAAATGGAAACATTAACAGGACAGAATCTTGTATTTAGGAAAGAAGATATTAATATGATGTCTTTTAAAGGTGTAAATAAAGAGTTAGGTCATAAAGGACAAAATTATTCTTTATTTAAGTATAAAGGCGGTGTTAATTGTCATCATTATTGGGAAATGAAGGTATATAAGAAAAAAGTAACAGACAATAATCTTGTTAGTGAATCACAAGCAATTGCAGATGGTTTAAAAGAACCTGTTAACCCAAGTGAAGTTGATATAGCACCAAGAGATATGGCAAACAAAGGACATCATCCAAATTATAAGAAATGAAAGCATTATTTATCACACTAGAAGAATTAAAAAGGAAATCTATCATAGATGGGAATGTAGATACTGATAAACTAATACAATTTGTTGAAGTAGCACAAGATACGTATATACAAACGCAGTTAGGTACAGCTTTATATAACAAATTACAGACAGATATAAAAAATAGCGACTTAACAGGTAATTATTCTACACTTGTAAATACATATTTAAAGCCAATGCTTATTTGGTTTAGTCAATCAGAATATATGAAATATGCAGCGTTTCAGATTAGTAATGGAGGTGTATTTAAACATAGATCAGAAAACAGTGATTCAGCATCACTTGAAGAAATAAACAACTTAGTACACCAAGCTAAAACTACTGCAGATTTCTACACACAAAGATTTATTGATTATATGGATCAAAACAGTGAGTTATATCCAGAGTTTATAGAAAATCAAAATGGTGGTATGTATCCAGAGAGAGATCAAAATATGACGGGATGGGTATTATAAAAAAGAAGAAAACATATAAACCTAAGAAAGAAAACGAAATTAAATTAGAGAGTTATATAAAAAAGATAAAAGATGTCATTCGGCTCAATATATGATGATAGTTGGTGGGGAAATGACAGTGAATCTAATGATTGGGGAATAATTTATCCAGTATAAGAAAATGGGATTTGGTTCAGTATATAGTGTAAGTTGGTTTGGTAACGTAAATGAAGCAAATGGATGGGGTATAGTTTATCCGTTTGATGCAGATGGTTCTTACTTGACAGTAGATACGACATTATTTAGTGCAGATAGCACAACTTTAACAGCAGACGCAACAGTATATTAAAATAAAATAAAATGGCAAAACAAACAATAAATATAGGTACTTCGGCAAATGATGGGACAGGTGATCCATTAAGAAGTGCTATGGACAAAACAAATGATAACTTTACAGAGTTGTATAATGGTGCTGGTGGTGTTGCTGATGGAGCAGTTACTACAGCAAAATTAGCAGCAGATGCTGTAGATTCAGATAAAATAGCAGATGGAGCAGTTGATACAGTTCATATTGCTGATGCAAATATTACAACTGCAAAAATAGCTGCAGATGCTATTGATAGCACTAAAATAGCAGATGATTCTGTAAGTTTTGAAAAAGTAGATGCAGAATTTACTACAAGTAGTGCGTTGAGTGCAGGTGCAACTGTTGCAGTAGATTTTGATGCAGCACAAGTATTTACTTTAACACCAAATGCAAGTACAACTTTTAACATAACAAACCCTAAAATAGGAGTAACGAAAACAATAATAGTAACAGGAGCAGGTGGAAGTTATACAGCAGATACTTGGACAGTAGGTGGAGGAGCTGGTACATTTAACAGAATAGCAGGTGAATATGATGACACAAGTTCAACTAAAAACTTTTATCAAATTACTTGTATAAGTGCAACAGAATTTTGGTATAGTATTTCACAAATAGCAAGTTAAAATATAACATAAAAATATAGTATGTTTGGACAAGGTATTAATTTTGGAACTTTAGCAGCAGCCCAAATAGTAGCTGACTTTCTTGTAATAGCAGGAGGTGGATCAGGTGGTGCGGATTCAAGTTCAGGTGGTGGTGGAGCAGGTGGACTACGTACAAGCTATGGTTCTACAAGTGGAGGAGGTTCAAGTAATGAAGATCAAATAACACTAGCAGACGGAACAACTTATACTTTTACAGTAGGCGCAGGAGGTGCAGATGCAGCTAATAATGTAAGCCCTTATCAAGGACACAATGGGGTAGCATCTTCAATAGCAGCAGCAGGTATTACAACTATTTCTTCAGTAGGAGGAGGTGGTGGAGCAGGGCAAACAGGTACTCCAAATGGTAAAGTGGGTGGATCAGGTGGAGGTGGTTCTTATAGTTCATCAGGAGGTGCAGGAACTGCAAATCAAGGTTATGCAGGAGGTGCAGGGGTTGCAAGTGGAAACTACCCTGCAGGAGGGGGTGGAGGTGCTTCCGAAGCAGGAAATACAGATGGTCAAGGTCAAGGGGGTGATGGTCTTGCAGTATCAATTACAGGCTCATCAGTTACTTACGCTGGTGGAGGTGGTGGTGGACAATCAAATTCAGTTTTAGTAGGAGGACTTGGTGGTGGAGGTAATGGAGCTGCTTGTCCTACAGCTAATACGGCAGGAACTGCTAACACAGGAGGTGGTGGTGGTGGATATGCAGGAGGAGGTTGTACATCAGTAGGAAAAGCAGGAGGTTCAGGATTAATTGTATTTAGATTACCAACTGCTGCTTATACAACAGGGTATACTACAGGTTCGCCAACAGTTACAACAAGTGGCACAGATACAATATTACAATATACAGGTTCAGGAACTTATAATCACGGAATAACAAATCCTTTTATGAGTTATTTAGTAGTAGCAGGTGGTGGTGGTTCCGTTCAAGGAGGAGGTGGTGCAGGAGGATTAAGAACATCTTATGGTTCAACATCAGGAGGAGGTGCTTCTGCTCAAACCGATATTACATTAGCTGCAGTAACCTATACAATTACAGTTGGTGCAGGAGGTGCTGGAGCTCTTTTTGTTGCTGGAAATGGTGTAACTGCAAGTAATGGTGTAGCGTCTTCAATTGCTGCTTCAGGATTAACTACTATATCTACTGTTGGTGGTGGTGGAGCAGGAGAAATAAATACCGCTGGTGTTTCAGGTGGTTCAGGTGGTGGAGCAGGAGGGCGTAATAGTACTGCAAATGGTGGTAGTGGAACAGCAAACGAAGGTTATGCAGGTGGTGCTGGTTATCCACCAGGAAATAATCAACCATCTGGTGGTGGTGGTGGAGCAGGAGCTGTTGGTCAAACTAAAGTAAGCACATCTCAATCAGGTGCAGGGGGTGTTGGTTTAGATGTAGCAATAACAGGAAGTTCTACATATTATGCTGGTGGTGGAGGTGGTGGTCATTTTGTATCTACTACTTCTGGTGCAGGGGGAAATGGAGGAGGAGGAAATGGAAATTCAGGCTCTGGTGATGATGGTAATGCAGGTACTGCTAATACAGGTGGTGGTGCTGGTGGAGGAGGAGTTAATGCTACTTCTGCAGTTAGTGGAGGTTCTGGAGTAGTAATATTAAGATTAGCAACAGCAGCATATTCAGGAACTACAACAGGAAGTCCTACTGTAACTACTGATGGAACATTCACAATATTAAAATTTACAGGTAGTGGTACATATGTACATAGTTAAAATAATAATAAATTAGTAATAAATTAAAATAGATTAAAATGGCACATTTTGCAGAAATAAACGATAATAACATAGTAACAAAAGTAATTGTTGTACATAACAACGAAATAACAGTTGATGGTCAAGAATTAGAATTTAAAGGTATAGATTTTTGTGAGGGATTATTTGGACATAGGAATTGGGTTCAAACATCTTATAATGGAAATATTAGATATAATTTTGCAGGTCAAGGTTATACTTGGGATCCTGATAATGATGCTTTTTATGCACCACAACCTTATGCAAGTTGGTCATTAAATGAAGATTATATATGGGAAGCACCAGTACCATATCCAGAAGATGCATCAGAAGATAAAATATACGAGTGGGATGAAGATAATCTTACTTGGAAAGTAGTTGAACTTACAATAGAATAATAAAATGAATTGGGAGCCAACTTTTTTAGGAGTATTTGTTTACATAATAACAATAACAGAAATAAACGCAGTACTACAAGGACTCTTAATAGTGGCAACTCTAATCTATACAATAATTAAAATAGTACAACTATTAAACAATGGCAAAGATTGATATTAATGGAAATGGTAAAGCAGATTTCTCAATCAACATAGGACAAGTAGTAATGCTTGTTTCTCTTGTTGTATCAATGGCTGGTTCATATTATAATTTAAATGCTAAAATAGAAGAAGTAGCAACTCTTGCAAGAAAAACATCACACAATCAACAAGAGTACTGTTTCCCTAATACAAGAGCAGTAGAAGATGAAGTAGAACAATTAAAAATAGAACAAAGAGAGTTTCAAACGGAATTAAGATTTATATTAAACAACTAATTATGGTAAGAATATTTGAGTGGTTAGCACAGCAATTTAGAACATTTAACAATTGGTTTAAGACCAGTTGGAATAACATCATTAAGAAACTATTATTTAAGCAAGGACTATAATGTTAAAGGCACTATTAAACATACTGGGTATATCTAAAAAAGATAATGTTAGTGGTTTAGGGTTAGAAATTAGAGAGCTATTAAAAGGAAAAGAAATAGATCCACAAAAGCTTATTGAACTACAAGGAGAAATTAATAAAATAGAAGCTCAACATAGAACAATATTTGTTGCTGGTTGGAGACCTTTTATTGGTTGGGTATGTGGAATAGCTTTAGCCTATAACTTTGTATTAAGAGATTTATTAATATGGTTTATAGGACCTGAACAAGTACCTCCAGCTTTACAGATGGAACATTTAATGACTGTATTAATTGGTATGTTAGGGTTAGGTGGTATGCGTACCTTTGAAAAATTTAATGATAAAACAAAATGATAACAGACAAACCAAAATGTGGATGTGGTAATACACTGAATCCAGATGGATATTGTGATGGTTCACATTTAAGCAACGATGCCTAAAAAAGCTAAAGTATCAATTTATATTCCTCCTAAAAAGAAGAAGAGACCAGGAGTACATTCTAAAAATGCTTCTAAAGGTCAAAGTGGTTATAAAAAGAAATATCGTGGACAAGGTAAAAAAAGATAAAATAAGATATATACCAATTGATGAAGATCAATTAATATTTTATAAAACTAAACAAAGAGTTAAAAGAAGGAAGAAAGGTCATAGAAGTTATAGACAGAATATAAATTAAAAGAAAAGAAAGAAAAAGGACAAAAAGAAAGAAAAGAAAAAGCCCCTATAGAAAAAAGAAACTATAATGTTATCTGACCCAACAATATTCCTATTGAAGTTTAGTAATTTTTATCGTAGATTTACAGCTACGTTTTGCAAATGTAAAAATATTTTATAACTTTACAATATGGAATTAAAACATTTTACATATGATGAGTTTGACTCTCCTGATTCTCCAGGTAGTGGAGAGAAATATATGGATCGGGAGTTTGTTGAATGTTTAGACGAAGCAAGAGATATTGCAGGAATACAATTTAAAATAAATTCAGGTTATAGAACACCTGAACATAATAGGAAGGTAGGGGGTGGTACTGCTAGTTCACATTTAATAGGAAGAGCTGCAGATATTCACTGTACACACACCAATAAAAGACTTAAAATAATAGAAGCTTTATCTATGGTGGGATTTCAAAGATTTGGTATTGCTAAAACTTTTATTCACGTAGATAATGATGACCAAAAACCTAATGCTATCTGGCTTTATTAGTGTTTTATTAATTGTTTTTTTGTTTCTTAAGGGGGTTTTAATTAACCCTCTTTTTTTTTATTAATATTTTTTGTTTATATTTACACTATAGTTAAACAATTATGAATATAACAAATAAACTTTTATTAATACAGACGGAGCTTAAAGCTCCAAAGAACCAAAGAAATAGCTTTGGAAACTACAACTATAGAAGTGCAGAAGATATACTAGAGGCAGTTAAGCCTATATCTAAAAAGCACAAAGTTGTTTTTAAGATAAGCGATGAGCTTAAAGAAATAGCTGGAAAGGCTTATATAGAGTCAACAGCTAAAATGATTGATTGTACAGATCCTACTATGCAAATAGAGTCAACTGCACAAGCAATAATTGACTTCAACGCAAAAGGTATGCAAGATCCTCAAAGAACAGGAGCTGCATCTTCTTATGCTAAAAAGTATGCTATCGGTAATTTACTATTAATTGATGATACTAAAGATGCTGATGCAATGAATACTCACGGTGAAAAAGAAAAATCCGTAGTTGACAAAAAACCTCTTTTAAAGGAAGATAGTGTTGCTTTTATTAAAGTAGCTAAATTCGTAAAAGATGGTGGGAAAATGACTGATGTTGAAAAAAAATATCGTCTAACTAAACAAATAGAAAAAGCCTTAACGGCACAAATATAAATACTATGGCAGCAATTGGAACAATTGGAATTAAAGATAGCAAGGGTAAATATAAAAACTTTACTATCGGATTAAACGATGACACTAATCAATTTGGTCAGAACATAGCAATATGGGAAGAACAGACTAAAGAAGAGAGAGAGTCTAAGAAACCAAGAACCTATATGGGGAATGGTAGAATTGTATGGACTAATGGCGAGTGTAAAGTAGCAGAAAAGCAAGCGGAGCAAGTTGGCTCTAACAATGCTACAGATGACTTACCGTTTTAAGTTACAGGGAGCTTCGGCTCCCTTTTTTTATTTGTAATGGGTACGTTAATGACACAAGAGAAATTACAGCAGAACATAAGGTTTGAGCAAATACTTAAACAGAGTTATGTAGATGCTAAAGAAGAAATACCTGAACCACCAGTTGCTATATCAAAAGGTAGGTTGTCTAATGGTGAAAATATTCCTATGGGTACATATGGTAATTTTAGTTTTATATCAGCAGGACCTAAAAGCAAGAAGACTTTTTTAGTATCATTACTTGCTTCTGCTTACTTAGGATCACACGATGTATTTGTAGGCGATTTAAAGGGCTTTAAAGGAGACAAGAAGGTAATACACTACGACACAGAACAAAGTCGTTACCACGCACAAAAGACGTTTAAGAGAGTACATAGAATGGCTAAAGATGTTAGTGATTATTACACATATGCATTAAGACAATTTAGTCCAGAGGATAGGCTTGATTTTATAGATTGGCATTTATCTGTAACAGAAAATGTAGGTCTTGTAATTATTGATGGAGTAGCAGATTTATTAAATGATATTAATGATATAGAAAAATCTAACAATGTAATACATTATTTAATGAAGTGGACTTTAGATTATAATATACATATTATAACAGTAATACACTCTAACTTTTATAACTCTAAAGCAACAGGACATTTAGGTTCTTTCTTAGAGAAGAAGACAGAGACACAAATTACAGTAGCACCTGTTGATGATAACCCTAATGTGGTTGTTGTTGACTGTAAAAGAAGTAGAGGTTATTCCTTTGAAACTTTTTCGTTTGAAGTTAAGAAAGGATTACCTCAAGTATGTAAAATGCCTGATGGTATTAATGATTTTATACACTCGTGAAATTAAAATTTAGTTTAAACATAAGACCTCTTGCTCATCAATCATTTAAGATTGGTAGGAATGGCATTAAGTATAAACCTAAAAAGGTGAAAGACTATCAAGCTTATTTACAAAGATTAGTTACTGAACAACTTCCTAAAGATTTTTATATAATTACAGCAGGATCAGAAATTAAAGTTAATTATATAGAATATATATATGCTTATCCAAAGAGTTTCTCTAAAAAGAAAAGAGTAAAGACATTTAAGACAACAAAGCCTGATTTACAGGATAACTTAAATAAAGCTTTCTTTGATTCTTTAGAGGGTCTTGTATATGAACAGGATCAAAATATAGTTGAGATAAATGGTATGACAAAGTTTTATGGAGAAGCAGATAAAATAAGAGTTGAATTTGAATATTAAACTATGAATGTACAGTTAGAATTTATTAAAGGTTTTTTAGTAGGAATAGATTACGTTGAGGATATAGAAATACCTGAATACGAAACTACAGCAGACTTGTTAAGGGTTTGTGTTGGTTTTATCTTTATACATTTCTTTATTATTAAATGATAGAATTATTATCTAAATATCACAAGCTTTGGATTTCTATGGGACTTTCTATGGGAATACCATCTCATATAGTAGAAGACTTTGTTCAGGAAATGTACTTGCGTTTAAATAAGTATGTTAAAAATCCTGATAAGATTATGTACAATGAAAAGGATGTAAATAAATTTTATGTATATATAACGATTAAGAATTTATATAATGATTATTTAAAACAAAGGAATAAACATAAGATGGTTAGGATTGATGACATAGAAGTTTCTTATGAAATAGTAGAACCAACAACAGAACTTCAATTAGAATCAGAGATTAAGAAACAGAAAGCTGAAGAGAAAATTATTGATATGATACATAAAGAAGTTGGTAGCTGGGATAGATGGTATGACCAAAAACTATTTAAGATATATTACGAAACTGATATAAGTATGCGTAAGCTATCTAAAGAAACTAACATAAGTGTTACATCTATATTTAATAGTTGTAAGAACTACAAACAAATACTAACCACGAAGTTTTCAGAAGATTTCCAAGACTATCTTAATGGAGACTTCCACTTAATTAAATTAGACGACAATGAATAAAATTCCTCCAAAACCAAACGATAAAAGGACTAAGAACTACAAACAGTGGGTTGCTAAATATGAAAAGCAATCTGGTGGAGTTGGTGATACTGTAGAAAAGATTACTAAAGCTACAGGAATTAAAGCTGCAGTTGATGGAGTGTTTGATGCACTTGGAAAAGATTGTGGATGTGATAAAAGAAAAGAGACATTAAATAAAATGTTTCCCTATAACAAACCTAATTGTTTAACACAGGAAGAACACTCTTTTTTATCTGACTTTTATGATGCAAACAAAAATAAAGTTACAGGTGAAGAGCAAAGACAATTACTTACTATATACAATAGAGTATTTAATTACAATGATAAGATGACAAGTTGTGGAAGTTGTTTTGCTGGTAAACTCAATAAGTTAAAATCTTTGTTTGATGAGTATAATGGTTGAAAAAGATTTATTTGAATACTTAAGAAATTCAGTGTATCCTGATCTTCTTATGAGTACAAGTCCTATTAGCAGATGGGATTGTTATAGTCCTGCAACACAGCACAGGATAGAACTTAAATGTAGAAAGAAACATTATGACGAATTGGTTATAGAAAAGATAAAGTTTTTTGCTTTATGGGACAAGGCTACAGATAATTTTGATACTCCTATATATATAAACTCAACACCTAAAGGTGTCTATAGATGGAATCTATTCTTTCAGAATCCACAATGGTTTGAAAAGTATTTACCTAAAACAACAGATTTTTCTAACACAAACAAAATACCAAAAGAGATAGCTATGCTGCCTGTTTATGGTGCTGAAGTATTATGAGTAAAGATAAACACACACAAAGAAAAAGTATGCCAGTTTATACTGGAGTATTAAAGTATTTTCCTAATGCACTTAAATATGTAAGTAAAGTTAGTTTAGCAGGCAATGACCAACATCATCCTGATAAGCCACTGCATTGGGATAAGAGTAAGAGTAAGGACCATTTAGACGCACTGACAAGACATCTAATAGATGCTGATAAAATAGATGATGATGGACTACTTCATCTAGGAAAAGTAGCTTGGAGAGCTTTAGCTGCATTAGAGGATTATATAGAAAATAGTAAATAAGTTTGTTTGTTAATTAAATGTTTATTATATTAGCATTATGAAAACAAATATAGAATTAAGTCAACAAGAAAAGTTTACTTTTAAAATGGTTGGCGTGGATAGATATAATGAGATATTTCAGGATTGGTTTGGAAATGAATCTTATACAAGATATATGAAGCAGTTCGGTGTGGAAAAAATAAATGGTTACGATTGGGAACGTAAGAATTTGAAACATAAATACGGTTTAATCAACAAGGATGATATTTATGTTGATGATTTTAATAACATAAAACTAAAAGACGATAAAATTTTATACTTTATAGATTGGGTTGACAATGAAGATAGCAAGCACTATTTTAATAGATCGATAGAAAAGTCTGTTTTTTACCCTATTTTATACAAGGACATACATAGTGATTTCATAGGCAAGAAATCAATAAGTTTTAAGGATGTTAAGTTAAAGTATACCCTTTATAATCCATATGAAATTTACAATAACTATTTATTTTGTCATACTCCTGAAACCTACAGCTCTGTTCCTTATGTAGATGATGTATATAGATTGTTTCATTTAGGGGTGTTTGATGAAAGAATCGTTAATGTTTTTAATATGAAGAATGCATCAAGAAGAGATTATGAGGAATATCTTAAAATTAATGGTGATTTTAAAAGGGTTAACACAGAAGTTTATACCTTGTATGAATATGGATATGGAAATGATGTTTCCTATTCTTGGTGTTCAAATTTAGAAAGATACAAATATGGTTGGAACAAAAAAAAACAAAACAAACTAAAAAAAGATTTAGTATGATTAGATTATTAGACGGTAAGGAATGGGAAAAGAAAGAGTTGTTAGACAGAATGGATGACGATAGTTTTTACTATGGTTATCTTGGTGAAGCAGCTTTATCTTCAAGTAGTATAAAAAGTTTATATGAATCTCCTGTTAAATATAAAAGCTATTTAGCTAAAGACAATAGTAATGTTCCTGCACTGAGAGAGGGCAGACTATTTCATACTTTGGTGTTAGAATATGAGAAGATACCAGAGAGATATATATTTGTAGATGCAAGTTCAAGAAACACTAATAAGTATAAAGATGTTAAAGCAGATAATCCAAATATGGAGATAATGCTAAAGAAAGAACTTAGTTACTTTCAATATCTTGTAAAGTGTTTAGAGTCTAATTATGAAGCAAGTGAATTACTTCGTGGTGGAGCAGCAGAGCTTGCAGGTATAGGAGAGATAAATGATTTTCCTTTTAGAGGTAAAGCAGATTATTTAACAACAGATAGAATCGTAGATGTAAAGACTACAAATGATATAGGATCTTGGGTATATACAGCGAGACATAAATGGCATTATGACGTACAGGCTTATATTTATATGGAACTCTTTAATGTACAAAAGTTTACATTTTTAGTTATAGATAAGGGGACTGGTGAGATTGGAATATATGAATGTAGTGAAGAAGCATTAGAAAGAGGTAAGAAAAAAGTTGAGGTTGCTTGTAATAACTACAGAAAGTACTTTTACGATAAGACTGAAAATGTTAATGAATACGTTAGAAAGGGATATATATAAACAGAAGATAGAAAAGAGTTATTACTTAACACTCAAGGATCTTTTAATGGGAGTGACGTATGAAGAATTGATTGAAGATATGTATGAGTTTGAATATAAAGAAATGTATGAATTATGCGAGGGAATTAAACAAGCATTGCTTTATGCAGAAAAAAAGACTTATAGTGAAATTAAAATAGAACTAGAACAAAATGGACAAGAAATCGAATATTAGTATATCACAAATATCACACGCTGTTTCAAAAGAACTTGGATTAAGTTTATCAAGGAACACAAGAAAAAGAGAGTATGTTTACGCAAGAGCAATATACTTTAAATTATGTAGAGAGTTTTCACACGCTACATTATCATCAATAGGTAAATCTGTTAGAAGAGATCACGCATCAGTTCTTCACGGATTATTTGTATTTGATGTTATGGCTTTACATAAGGATACAATATTAAGCTCATACAGTAAGATTAGAAATAGGTTGCTGTTAGAAAACGAAGGAGATCTTAAAAAGTATAATGAAGATAATTATTATAAAATAAAGTATAACAAACTCATTGAAGATTATCAGGAGTTACAAAGAAAGTATGATTTAATTTATGAAACGCAAGAGGACTAAAGAACAGATAGATGCACATAATAAGAAATGGAGCTTACCTCCTTATGGTGGTTTGTATAATCAAGCTGCTGCAAGATGGTGTTTAGAAAAAGGATATAAAATATATCCAGAGCCTCTTCCAGGATGTGTAGGTAAATGTATTAAGTTTAATCTTGTAGTAGATTTTAAAGGAGTAGTAAAAAGAGGAACTAAAGTATATACTGACAAAGAGTGGTCAGATGCAATTTGGAATATATATAAATTTTTGTACGAAAAAAATGGGGAGAAAACCAAAACAATATAAATATGTCAAAGATAGTGATGGACGAAGAAACAATGGACGAAAACCAGGCGTTAGAAACGTGCCTGTTGTACGACCCACATCTTCTGCTGCTCTTAACGATGCCAAGCGAAAACGGGTCGGAATCTACGCACTTAACGCAATGGCTAAAGTATTCGGATCAGAAGAAGAAGCTTGGGAATCATTAGCCGAGCAAGCTAAACAATCTTTCCCACATCTTAAATTACTATTTGAATATAAATATGGTAAGCCACTTGATAAACCTGAAGAGAAACAACAGAAGGTTAACATCAATATTAAGAATCTATTTACTGGAACTCAAGAAGAAGATAATACTATAGAACTTGATGATGATGAAGAAACCAGTACTCAATAGTAAATACAATTCATTAGGTAACGACTCAAGATACTTTGTCATAACAGGAGGTAGAGGAAGTGGTAAGTCATTTGCTATAACCACCTTTTTAGCCTTTCTAACGTTCGAACAGGGTCATAAGATACTATTCACTAGGTACACTATGATAAGTGCCGCTAATTCAATTATCCCAGAGTTCTTAGAAAAGTTAGAACTGTATGGTATTATGGAACATTTTCGTATTACTAAAGATGAAATCTTAAACATAAGTACTGGAAGCTCAATACTGTTTAAAGGTATCCGTACATCAGCAGGGAATCAAACTGCTGCATTAAAGTCGATTAGTGGGATTACTACTTGGGTATTAGATGAAGCAGAAGAATTAATCAAGGAAGAAGACTTTGATAAGATAGATCAGTCAGTAAGAAGTAAGTCTAAACCTAATAGGGTTATGATGATATTAAACCCTACAACAAAGGAGCATTGGATATACCAAAGATTCTTTGCAGGTAAAGGAGTTAATCCTGGTACTAATGATTTTGTAGATAATGTAACTTATATACACACTACATTTAAAGATAACATAGAAAACTTATCTGATTCATTTCTATTACAGTTAGAAGATATTAGACGCAGAAGACCAGATAGATATAATCACCAGATACTTGGTGGATGGATGGATAAAGCAGAAGGAGTCATTTTTACTAATTGGACAGTGGGTATGTTTAATGATGGAGTAGAAAAAATCTATGGTCAAGACTTTGGTTTTTCTGTTGACCCTACAGTTTTAATTAAAGTAGGTGTACATAAAGAAAGTAAAAAGATATGGGTTAAAACAATGTATGCAAAGCCAGGTCTTTCTACAAAAGAAATAGGAGAGAACAACAGAAGATATGCAGGAGAAGATTTAATTATATGTGACTCGGCAGAACCTAGACTTATATCAGAGCTACAAGAATATTGTAATCTAAAACCTACTATTAAACGCAGTGGGTCTATACTTACAGGGATAGCTCTTATCCAGGACTTTGATTTAATAATAGATCCAGATAGTACAGAGCTTGTTAAAGAGCTTAACAATTATGTTTGGCACGAAAGAAACACAAGACCAATAGATAAATGGAATCATCAATTAGATTCACTTCGTTATTGTGTTCAATACTTTTTAGCTAATGCCAACAAAGGTGTTTACGTTATCAGATAATTCTTAAACACAGTAGGTACATTCTTAAACGCAGTAGGTTCTTAAACGCAGTAGGTTTAGAATCTTATTGCTATCACAACCCAAGTAAACATATAAACGAAAAAGAAACTTGATAAAGTAAAAAGGATACCAAGTCCAATAGATTCAAAATATATTCTGTTTGGATATCTAGTCATTAAACGCAGTAGGTATTTACTTTGTCTAATCGTTAAACGCAGTAGGTTGTTTGCAAACCACCTTACCCACCATATAAAATTTTGTTGCATAGATTGTACTTTTTGTTTTCATACTGCTAATATTTAACTGATCTTTTATATATAATTTTATTTTACACTTTGATATTAAAAAATATTATTGTAAAGATTTATTGTTAATTATTTGTTTATTAAAAATATTATGCTTTATATTTGTATAACATTAAAACAATTAATATGAACAACAAACAATTAGAATGTAGCTTTTGTGGACATCTTAACCACATCAATAACATAAGGTGCGAGGGTTATGATTGTGGTATACCTTTGGATTTAGATATTGAATACCAAACCTTTAATGGGCTACCTAACTTAATAAACAAAAACAAATAATATGAAAACAATAGAAATAAAAGTTTATAAGTTCGAGGAACTAGATAAACAAACTCAAGAAAAAGTAATTGAGAATTACAGATACATAAATGTAGAAGATATGAATTGGTGGGAATTTATTCAGTATAATCTAAAGGATTTTTACAACATAGAACTACTTGAATTTAATCTTGACAGAGGATATAGTGTAAACATAAATATTAAAAGTGAATTATTTGAGGTTTGTGAAAACATAATAAGAGAGAAAACCTATTTTCATTTCATCTTAAGTGAAGCTAAAAGTTATGTAGAAAAATACAATGAAATACAAAGTAACAACAAAGAAGATGAAGTAATTGAACAATTGGTGGAACAATTAGATTACGAAAGTAATATAGAAAAGCATATAGAAAACTCTATATTGAAATCTTTAAATTGCGAATGGGAATACTGCATCTCTGATGAAGCAGTAATAGATAGTATTGAAGCTAATGATTACGACTTTACAACAGACGGAAAAATATATTAATTATGAAAAACAAGAAAAAAATAAGTAGAGAAAGAACTAACAAAGGAGAAAAGGTATTCCAGATGAAAGGAACTTTTGATGAGGTCTGGAAAGAGTACATGAAACTAAACGAACAACTTAAAAACAACTAAAACTATGGAAAACTATT
>WLWH01001077.1_pt1 | contig 19433 bp, 4 predicted proteins | sample 6712741 | NCBI WGS metagenome assembly WLWH01 (sample SAMN12718694, study PRJNA515312) | sponge metagenome | isolation source: marine sponge | host: Mycale hentscheli | place: New Zealand: South Island, Marlborough, Capsize Point | collected 2003-05-01
GTTATGGTTACAAAGAGTTGACAAACACTGCTTCTTCACTGGGCAACGCTGGCGACTACGTCGACGGCATCGGTCTTGCTAACGTAACATTCCACTAAAATCTTACGGCAAGATTAAAGTTCAACAAGAGCCCTCTTCGGAGGGCTTTTTCATGAGTTCATGATTATCGGATAAATAGACAGATAAGCAACTTAAAGGTCTTACCATGGCAGATACTTGGAATCATAAAACTGTAATCTCACCAGATGATGTATTGTACATTGATGGCGAACTTGTCATCAAAGGTAATGTTACTCAGATTGAGACTACGCAAACTATCAACAGATTAGAATCTAACACGTTTATCATTAATGCTGATGGTAGCTCATATGTTGATCAATTTGGTGTCACCAGATACTCTATCCCCCAACTTGCTTTAAAATATGACTCACCTGGTGCAGATGCACAAGGCTGGGGCGTAATGAAATATCATGCAAACGATACTAAATTCGGTAATGATCCGGGTTTGGGATACATGAGATTTTCAACTGTGGGCTATCCGTTAAATGGCGCTATACAAATCCAAAAACTACAAACTATGCCTGGCAACACTTCAGATAGTGAGGCAAATATTGGAATATTAGAAGGCAATATATGGTCAGGTAATTCAGCCGCGGCTTATGCTATGACATCTGCGGTGGGTATCAGTATTGTTAGTAACAATAATGGTGGATACACTGACATAGTACCAGTTGCTGGTAGTTTTATAAATGCTGGTGATCTTATTACACTTAATGTAAACTTAGATGAAACAGGTATAGTACCTGGCACCTACGGCGCTAACACAAGCACAACAAACCGTATACAAGTAGATCTCAAGGGTAGAATTACAGAGATCGATGACTACCCAATTGAAATTACATTTGACCAAGTGAGTGGTGGTATTATAAGTGGCGATGCCGCTAATGCTGTTTATGCATTGTTTAGTAACGGCACAGGGTTATACTATAATAGTTTTACTGACACCCCCTACGGCGAGATAGGAATATCAGATACTGGTGTAGGCGCAGGTACATATGGACAAGCAAATAGTTTAGTAGTGTTTGACGTAAACGCACAAGGTCAACTTACTAGCGCCGCTAACCTACTTATTAATATAGAAGCATCACAAGTTGTAGACTTTGAGCCAGCAGTGGAAGCACTGTTAGGAGCGGTTACAGTTTATGATGGAACTTCCTGGACTGCGGCAAACTTAGCATACACTCCAGGAGTGTTTACATATACCACACCAACACGAACAGAAGTTCGTAGCACTATTAGTGCAACTGCTCCTATCAATTATGATAGTCTTAATGGCATTATAGGATTAGATAACAATATAGCACAAGATTTAACATTCACTGGTTTAGTAGATCTAAGCAACGCTACTGTGCCAGGATTTACTATTAATGGAGATTTGGTTGTAGCTGGTAACATTGATGCTGTCAACAAACAAGACCTCAGAGTGTTTGCCTCAAACATTTACATGAATGTTGGTAACGTTGTACAGGATAGTCATGTAGTGGTAGACAGAACTGCCGCAGGTGAGGCTAATAGTTTCCTGAGATGGAATGCAAGCAACAAAGTCTGGTCACACAGTGATGGTGTCAATGAGTGGATACTAGTCAGAACCACAGACGACATTATTGAGGGCAGTAATAATCTTTGGTTTGAAGAACAACGTGTAAACAATACTATTGATGCATACCTAGTTGCTGGTGATGGTATAGAGTTTTTAAATGTAGTTGCACCAAGCAATCCCAATGCCAAAGGAATCTTTGCAGACTTAGGTGCTAATTTAGTATTCGATGGCACTGGACAAATTACTACTGGCAGTACTGTAGTAACAGATCAACAAACTGCAACATATGATATGCAGGGCAACTATAACTTTGTAAACGGAACGTTAATTATTCCAGATGGTGCTCAAGCATTGGATGGTTACATCTACACTGAGCTTGGTAGTAACGAAGCGTTTCTACACATGAACGGCTTTAACATTCCTATTACTCCCACAGTAGATTTTGGTAGAGTAGATAACGGCAATGGTGTTATTGCTAGTGGTGCCATAGAAGTTTATGCTGGTACAGTTATCAACCCTATTGGCAATGCAAACTCAAACGTAGCACTTATCCGTGGACTCAAAGCAGGCGCCAATACATCAATTTATTATGATCCAGATCCTACTTCAGACGGTAACGTAATTATCATTGACGCTGATGGCCTTAGTCAGTCAGAAGTTAGAGATAGTTTAAGTGTTGCTAACATATCTGGATTTGGTAACATCAACTATAACAATACCACAGGCGTGATTAGTTATGTAGGTGTTAGCACAAGTGATATCAGAAATCAAATTTCTGGCGCAGGAATTATTTCATATGACTCTGGTACTGGTATTATTTCAACCACAGCAGACAACTATGCTAACTGGAGTTTTATTACCAATGATGGAACAGGACAAGAGGAAACAGTATCTTCTCAGGAACGTGTAAGTATTTTAGGCGGTACTGGTATTAGTGTAACAAACGCTGGTAATGTTATTACTATTGTAAACACTAACACAAGTGCTGATATCACAGCAGTGCTTGCTGGAGCAGGTCTCACTGGAGGCGGCGCATCAGGCGATGTTACCTTAAACACTGGAGCAGGACCTGGTATCATAGTCAATCCAGATAATGTTGAGGTTGATGTTGCATTTATTGAATCTATTGCCCCACAAGGCACTCTACAAAGTGTTACTGACAATGGTAGTACTACAACAAATAGCATAACGGTCAATGGTATACAAACACCATCAGTTACTACTGGTGCGGTAGGCACAGCAGGAACATTTGAAGGGCAATGGAGCCTTACTGCTGGTAGCACACTAACAGCAACCTACGCTGACTTGGCTGAGAAATATGAAGCAGACAAGAAGTATGAGCCCGGCACAGTAGTAGTTGTGGGTGGCGAATCAGAAGTTACTGCATGTCACAGTTTTATGTCAAAGCGTGTTGCTGGTGTAGTGAGTGCTAATCCAGCGTTTGTAATGAATGAAGGTCTTACTAACGGCGTAATGGTAGCACTCAAAGGCAGAGTACCTGTTAAAGTTTCAGGACAAGTTAAGAAAGGCGATCTATTAGTAACAGCAGACGAACTTGGTTGTGCTACAAGTGCGGAGACGGATGATGTACCATCTACAGCAGTGGTTGGTATCGCCCTTAAGGATTCAGAATTAGGATGGACAGAGGTTAAAGTATAATGACAACGTACACTGGCGGCACTGGCATAACAGTTGACAATACCGGAAATGTTATTCTGGTTGATAGCACAGTACTCAGAACTGTTACTAATCAGACTATAAATGGTATCAAAACATTTAATGGAACTGTGGACTTTACAAGTGCTACAGTTATTGGTAACGCAGGTTACACTGGTAGCCAAGGTAACGTAGGTTTCACAGGCTCACAAGGTTTTAATGGCAGTGTAGGCTTTACTGGCAGTGCAGGCTTTACTGGTAGTGTAAGTACAGTACCAGGACCACAAGGTAACATTGGTTACACTGGTAGTGCTGGCCCACAAGGCGAATTTGGATTTTCAGGTAGCCAAGGTTTCAGAGGTTATACTGGTAGCAGAGGATCACAGGGTCCACAGGGCCCACAAGGTTTGCCAGGTACACCCGGCGGTGGCGGCGAAGGCGGTGGTATAGGATTTAGAACAGTCAGAGTAGTAGATGAAATCGGTGATACTACTAACATCATTGCAGATCAGCCAGAAGATTACTTTACTATGGTGGCTGGTGCCAATGTATCAATGGAAGTTGTTGAAGATAGAATTACTATAAGCACTACTAGTCCCATAGGCTTTGCAGGCAGTGTGGGTTTCAGAGGATCACAAGGCTTTAAAGGATCTCAGGGCGATAGAGGATTTACGGGCTCGCGAGGTTCACTTGGCTTTACAGGCTCATTGGGTTATACTGGTAGCATAGGTTTCTCAGGATCGCAAGGCGAAAGAGGTAACTTAGGCTTTACTGGCTCACAAGGACCACAGGGTAATGCTGGTCTTCCCAGCCAGGTACCAGGACCTGCTGGTTTTACAGGTAGTGCTGGTGTAATTGGATTTGTTGGCTCACAAGGTCCACAAGGTCCACAAGGCAATATTGGTGTTGTGGGAACCAGAGGACCCATTGGTTTTACTGGAAGTATGGGTGTACAAGGATTTACTGGTAGTGAAGGTAATATTGGATTTACAGGTAGCGCAGGATTTGCTGGTAGCACTGGTTATGACGGTAGCAGGGGCCAAGCAGGTTATTCAGGTAGCAAAGGATTTACTGGTAGTAAAGGTTCCCAAGGTCCCATAGGTTTACAAGGCGTTAGAGGTTATACTGGTAGCAGAGGTTTACAAGGCATACAAGGACCCACAGGTTTGGTTGGTAGCCGTGGCTTTACAGGAAGCACAGGCTACACAGGTTCTCGCGGTCCTATAGGTCCCATAGGACAAGGCACACAGGGTTTTACTGGTAGCCAGGGCGTAAGAGGATTTAGTGGTAGCAAGGGTGATCCAGCAGATGCGTTTAGAACATTCCGCACACAAAATCCTAATGGCACAACATCACTGATTATTGCTGACCAACCTGAAGATGTATTGACATTTGTTGCGGCCAAAGGCATTACTATTGATTTCAACGAAGCAACAGATACTATTACCTTTGCTGGCACAGGCGAAGGTGGCGGTGGCGGCAATGCTAACGTAACAGTAGATCTCACAGTAGTAAACAATGATCCGGGCAAAGACTCGTTCATTGCTTACAATTCCACGACTGGTGTACTGGAATACACACCTTATGATCTCTCAATCTATGTAGAACAATCACAATTACTTTCAGAAATACAAGCCGCCAACGATCACGCTAATGCATTAGTAGCCGCAGAGGCACAAATTCGTGGTCAAGCTGATGATGAGTTGTTAAATTTAATCAACACAGAGGTCGACAGACTAGAGTCAGACATAGGCAACAATACAATTATTATCAATGACACTGTAGACGAAGCAAATGTCTATCTACAAGGACTAATTCAACAGGAAGCACTGTTAAGAGGAAACGCTGACATAGCATTGCAAGATCAGATTGATGTTCTTACTGGTGAAGCTGGAAATATTTTGATTGACTTAGATGCTAATGTTACTATACTTAAACAACAGATCCAAGACGTAGAAGCCAATAGTATTGCCAGAGATAATACCTTACAAGATAACATAGACGACACAAATGATGCTTTGGCGCAGGAGGTACTGGATCGCATTGCTGGTGATCAGGCTGTGCAAGATAATCTTAATAGTAACATTACTTTAGTTAACGGCAGAATTGACATTGTTGAACAAGATCTGTCAGACGAAACTAATGCCAGATTGGTTAGTGATATCATCACACAGGTCAAAATTAACAAGAACACCGATGATATTGCTAACCTAAGCCTTGATTTGGCTCAGGAGACACTGGACAGAATTGCAGGCGACGATAATCTGCAAAATCAGATCTATACCCAGCAAGCCAACGATAGCATTATTGCTAACAGATTGGATCAAGAGATACTAGATCGTATTTCTGGTGATCAACAGAATCAGGCTAATCTGGAAGCCGCAGTAAATCTTATCAATGCTGATATTGATTTACTTGGCAATGCCATACAGACTGAGGCAAACATCCGTGCCAATGCTGACCAAGCACTGAGTGACAGAATTGATATCGAAGATAGCAGAAACGATGTTCAGGATGGTGAAATAGATGACCTGGAAATCCGCGTAGATGAATTAGAAGGCAGAGTTGAGTTCAGTATTGATTATGAGGCTAATTTAACAGAGTTGGGCAACATTAATACTCAAATACCCAACCCAGGTCAATTTATACCCCTGACTGGATCTAGTGATGGTGGTGTAGCAACATTTAACCTTACTGGTGCAAACGGATACGCTGGCGGCGAGTCATGTCTGGGAGCAGGTGTATCATTTCAAAATGAACCTGGTGTAACTGGCACGGGTTTCGCCGCAGATGTCACAATAAATGAAGATTTTACCAGTATCACATCAGTGACAATAACCAACCCTGGATCAGGATACAGCCCAGGAGACTTGATCAGACTTCAACCTTTATCAGGTGCGTGTTTCAGTCCTATTGGCTATGCATACGTAGAAGTTGCTAGTGTTTCAACTAATACAGTTATTAATAAATGGGCACAGGTTACAACACTTTACTTAAACGCAGTAGATGATGAAGGCACATTCCACTTCCTGGACAAAATCAAGCAGGGTGATGACTTAGTATTCCAGCACCGCTCACAGCGATCATACTGTAGAATGGAAGTCACTGCTAATGTAGTATTAAATAACGCACTTGCTAATGTTCAAGTTGTGCCTGTGGCATTTAATGGTGACATAGAACCTGGTGATGGTAATGCTAATACTATTGGAGATGCTTATTTGGTCAACTTCTACCCTAATGTGAGTGGAGACGTACCAAATTATGATTATGTAGACTCACAAGACAGCCGCAGAGTGCTCAAGACTGGCGACACTATGTCTGGCACACTTCACATGATGGGCGGTGATATTGTTGCCTATGGTAATGCCGGTAGTGTAATTAAATCAGTCAATGGCGGCCAAATCATTGTAGATAATGGTGGTGTGCTCAGAGTGTCATCTGATAGCGAAATCCAGACATACAACATCAACTCACCTGCTGAGTTGAGCTTACAACAGGCTGACCGTGAGGTAATGCGGTTTAATCAAACTGACAACCTTAGTCGTCAAAAGATTACATACGAATCAGATTACATGGGATATACCACAGACGATGACGCACTGGTTCCCAAGAAGTATGTTGACGCAACCATCAATGATTTAGATCTAGCTAACACTTATGTAGCCAAGGCTGGTGATGTAATATTTGGTGAATTGTCATGGGATGACAATATTATTGACACCATAAAGATAGCACCCGTGGAAGGATCACAGGCAATTATCAATTACTTTGAAAACCCCACCACATCCACTACTTTGATTGATGTCAAACTCAGAGGCAACTCGGACTCCAATAGATATAGAATCCTGGGTGGCGAAAGTGCGGCTAATACCATGGTTACATACACCTCAAGTGGTGATATAATCTACAGCACTGATGTTAATATGAATAACTACAAGGTCACTGACCTTGGTAATCCAGTTGCAGAAACAGACGCCGCTAACAAGCGTTATGTTGACGATGCTGTTACAAAATCCCAGGAGGATTTAGCAGAAGAATATGTAAACGTAACTGGTGACACCATGAGTGGTAAACTTACTATCACTAGTGGTGGTATAAGAGTATCTAACTCTCAAGATATCAATGTTGAAGGCGGTGATGTTAGAGTCACCAACAGCGGTACCGTTGTGACAAATACTCTCAATAGTGCGGGCAATAGTAACTTAACCCTTAGGCGAAATAGTGATGCTAAACTTTTGTTAGGATCAGCTAACAATATTTCATACCAACCCATAAGATACAATACTCAATACACGCTCACAGATGATCTAGACTTGATCAACAAGGGCTATGCGGATGGTAACTTTATCAAGAATGGTGATACTACTGTACTCACATCAGTCTCAATCATTGAAACTGCGGAAGACAAGAGACTTACAGTCAAAGGTCCTGCTACTGGCATAGGCTTCACAATCACCAGAGACTCTGGTGCAGTAATGTTTTATCAGGAAGGCAATGACATCAGAGTAAACAACTATGATTTCGATGACGACCACAGTGTAGTAAGCCGAATAAAAGGTGATAACCGTTATGGTCTCAAGGGCGACTTTGTCAAGAAGTCCGGCGATACCATGACTGGCAAACTCACAACCCAAAATATGGAAGTTAAGGGTGAGTTACTACTTAACTCTCCTGGTAGAAATATCAATGCAGAGTTTGGCGTAGCAGGACAACTTCAATACGAAGGTGCTACCAGATTAAAATGGGGTAACAATTTTGTAACTGTGACGGGTGAGTTACGGGTAGCTGACGGTATAGACTATGTTGGTAGTGTAGTTGACGGTCGAATAAACATGAGCGATCGTAAGATTGTTAACCTGCTCAATCCTGAGAACCCACAAGACGCCGCAACCAAGAATTATGTAGACGAGAAAGTAGCCGAAGGTGGCGGTGGCAGTGCTGAAGGTGCTGTGTTACTAACTGGTAATAACCTTACTGAGACTGGCTGGACTATCAAGAACGCCGACAGCACTAAAACATTCTTAAGTAACAAAGGTAGTGAGATTGGCATTTACCATGTGGCAGTTCCAACACAAGATCATCATGCAATGCCCAGAAGTTATGCTGATGGCAGATATATCAGGGATAATGCAACAACCACGCTAACTGGACAGACTACTATCAAGCCATCCAGCAATGCTAAATTCTTAATACAAAATGGTCTTAACAATAGCAACACCTTCTTTAAAGTCCTAAGCTATTCAGGATCAGAACTGTTCCGCGTTGACGGTGATGGCATGGTGGTAGTACCCAGAACACCCACATCAGATACTCACGTTGCCAACAAGAAGTATGTGGACGATAAGGTATCCAATGCGTCAGGAGGTGGTGTTGAACTCTATGGTAGCAGTTCACCTCCCTCAAGCAAAGACAGAGGCACTATGCTTTTGACAACCTCAAATAATCTCTACATCTATGTGTAAGGACTGACATGGCATCCCCTAAACAAATATTCCTACTAGAAGGCGGCTACGGTAACAATACATCAAACTATAAAAAGACCAGACCCGATGCCTTTGTGCCCTTCCATACCGACAATACTACATATATGACAGGGCCAGTATACACAAAAGATCGCTCTGGTGGTGATAGCACCTGGGAAGTAACTACTAGCTCTTCAGACTTGACTAGATTTAATGCTGATGGTATGTGGTATAACGGCAACTGGAACTCTAGTAGAGCATACAGACACAGAACTGATAATAACAGGGATCGACACAGTGTAGTATTGTGTGGCTGGCCCTATGGTCAGCGTTTGTATGATATCGAAAACGCCACAAGCGCACCCATTACACAATTTGCTGGCATAACTTTCAAGTGGAACACCGCTGATTCACACTGGTCAGACAGTGCCATCAGAATTAATAGCAAATCTGCTGTGGGTCTGGTATGCTATGACTGGAGTAATGGTAAAACCTATGTACAGCGAACAGAGAGCATGTACTACTCAGGCAGATCGCCCATAACAGATGGAAGCAATGGCGCGGTAAGCAATAACGCATGTAGTTTTCTTTTAAGTAGTTCAGATCTGACATGGATCAGACAAAACAAAATCTATCTGGTGGGTTTTTACATCCAATTCTTCCAGAAGAATGAGGGCGGCTCAAGCCGTTACAGATACTTCAATATGTGGGACCTGCAGGTAGTTTATAACACCCAGGGTGTAGGACAATCTGGATACAATTCATACAGGATGGCCATGCCTGGCAAACAAGCCAATGGCATTGGGTATCACGGCACACCAGCAGAACAAGGCACCCGCAGAGCCATAAACATCTATCACGCCTAATCAAACTGATCGGATAAATACAGTAATATTACTGTAGGATACCGTAGACAATGGCAAACAACGATTACTGGCGCACATTCAGAGAATTCGATTCAAATGCAAGTGTAATTGCTGACCAAGCTCAGGACGTGGTTACGTTCAGGGGCGGTCAAAATATATACTTGCAATTCAACGAAGGCGATGATATTATTACCTGGAATGCAGATGTATCTGGAATTACTGCTGACGTTACTGCTAATCTTAATGTTATAAACAATACTCCTACTAATCCAAGTATGTTGGAATATGAACCAACAACTGGAACATTTACATATCATCCACCAGACCTTACAGACTACGCTACTATAAATTATGTCAACAGTGCGGTATCAGGTGGTATCTCTAACATAGACTTATCAGCATACGCTACTCAAGACTGGGTAATAGGCTATGTGGGCTCAGTAGTACCAGATTTAGATGACTATGTTACTAAGGAAGAGTTTAATACTGAGCTAAACTATCTGGGATCTAATATCAATTGGCAGATTTCTGAAATAGACAGAGGTTTTACAGGATCTCAGGGCACTCCAGGTAGCAGTGTAAAGATTGTAGGTTCAGTAGAAAATTATCTGGAATTATTGACCAGAGCTAAGTGGACAAACTATCTGGGCGATCTTGGTGATGGTGTCATCATGAGACAGGGCACCGCTAACGTTACATACGGAGGCGAAACGTTTGATATTGAACCTGGTTCGCTGGCTGTAGTTGTAGAGTTAGGTCCTCCCACTATATGGGATCCAACTCCTGGCAGAATCATAGGTTACACAGGTAGTTTTGGTTTCACAGGATCGATAGGATATACAGGAAGCATTGGTTTCACAGGTAGTTCTATTGTAGTAGGTCATGACGTTTTTGAACAAAGTAATGCGGCTACTGTTTGGAATATAAACCATAACTTAGGTGTAAAATATCTTAGTGTTGAACTTGTAAATGACCAGGACGATAGTATTGTGGGTACTTATAGTTACCCTGTAGTAAAATTTATAGATGAAAATAACCTTACAGTAACCTGGACTCAGCCTACAACTGGTAAAGCTGTACTGAGTGCGGGTGGTGGTGAAACTGGTAATGCAGGACCCGCAGGACCAACTGGCTTTACCGGCAGTGTTGGTTTTGCAGGTAGTGCCGGCCCACCGCTCAGAGTAGTTGGTGCTGTACCAACATTTGGTGATCTGCCTGATCCTTATTCAGGTCAAGTTGACGATGTATATGTTATCGAAGATACTGGTCGTACTGCTATTTGTAAACAAGTAAACCCTGCGGTTTGGGACGATCTTGCTCACTGGATAGGATATACAGGTAGTGAAGGTCTTTATGTTACTGGCGCAAATGTTGACGTCAACGGTAATTTAATCATAAGCAGAAATGATGGCACAGATTTTGACGCAGGTTATACTGTTGGATACACTGGTAGCCGTGGCTTTACTGGTTCACAAGGTGTAGGTTTTACAGGTAGCACTGGTTTCGATGGCAGTAATGGATTTGATGGTAGTATTGGCTTTACTGGTAGTCGAGGCGATACTGGTTTCACTGGAAGTGCAGTAGCAGTTGGTCATCAGGTATATCAACAAACTACACCAAGCAGTGTATGGACAGTAAATCACAACTTGGGTGTTCAGTATCTGAGTGTGGAAATAATTGATGATAGTAACGAAAGTATTATAGGAACATACACTTATCCCAAAGTAAGTTTTATTGATAATAATAACCTTACGGTAACTTGGTCACAACCTAGAACAGGCAGAATAGTAATGTCTGCTGGTGGAGGTAACACTGGCTTCATTGGTAGCCAAGGTGATATTGGATACACAGGTTCCAAAGGAGACCAAGGCGATACCGGATTTACAGGATCACAAGGAGCATTTGCGGCTATAGGCTTTACTGGTAGCCAGGGCATACAAGGAGTCGATGGATTCACTGGCTCACAAGGCATTCAGGGACTGATTGGATTCACAGGATCTCAAGGTGACCAAGGTGTAATTGGTTTCACAGGATCACAGGGCGCTATTGGATTTACTGGTAGCAAAGGTGATACTGGATTTGATGGTAGCACAGGCTTTGCAGGTTCACAGGGTGACACTGGACCCAGTGGTACCAGTGTTTCTATCGTGGGACAGGTTGCAGACTTTGCTAGTTTGCCTGGCACTTATACAGGCAACTTGGGTGATGGTTACGTTTTACAGGACACTGGTAACCTGGCGGTTGCTACGGGCCTGGGTCCTCCCACAGTTTGGGAAGATGTAGGTCAGATTGTTGGCTACACTGGTAGTGTAGGCTTTACAGGAAGCATAGGCTTCACTGGTAGCAAAGGAGACCAGGGCGATGTAGGCTTTACTGGCTCTCAAGGAGATCAAGGCGTAATTGGTTTCACTGGCAGTCGCGGTGATCAAGGCTTAATTGGTTTCACTGGCTCACAGGGAGATCAAGGCTTAATTGGTTTCACTGGCTCACAGGGAGATCAGGGCGTAGTTGGATTTACTGGTAGCCAAGGCGATCAAGGGGCAACTGGATTTAATGGCAGTACTGGCTTTAACGGTAGCATAGGCTTTACTGGAAGCAAGGGTTTTCAAGGCGACATAGGATTTACTGGTAGCAAGGGTGACAAAGGTGACACTGGCTTTAATGGAAGCACTGGATTCGATGGCAGTGTGGGTTTCACAGGAAGCAAAGGAGACCAGGGCGATACTGGCTTTACTGGTAGCGCAAGCACAGCACAAGGCCCCATAGGATTTACTGGCTCACAGGGCTTACCTGGCGAAGCGGCTTCTCAAGGATTTACAGGTTCACGAGGTGACACTGGATTCACAGGTAGCAAAGGTGATATTGGCTTTACTGGTAGTCAGGGCGATCAAGGGGCAACTGGATTTAATGGCAGTACTGGCTTTGATGGTAGCACAGGTTTTGGTGGATCAATAGGTTTTACTGGTAGTGCTGGTACTAATGGTACAACTGGATTTACTGGAAGCCAGGGTGTAAGAGGATTTTTTGGCTTTACCGGAAGCCAAGGCTTCACTGGTAGTACTGGTACTAATGGTACAACTGGCTTTACTGGTAGTGCAGGATTTAATGGTAGCAAAGGTGATAAAGGTGACACTGGCTTCACTGGTAGCTCAGGTACTACAGCAACTTTAGCACAAGTAACTTCCAATGGCAATACCACAAGCAATGACATATCTGTTGGTGGACTTGCCTTGTCCAGAGACGTTAACTTCTCAACTGATATTCCCACACCTGGCACAGCAATTGATCTTAATCGTACTGTTCATAGTCTTGCAAATGGAAATTATACAATAGGCAATGGCTTCGATGGACAAATAATGATTTTTGTGCCCAGAACTGGCACAACCAGAAACGGTGTAAGTGTAACTTTCTCGAGTATCAGAGTATCTAACAATGCAAGTGCTACTGATCCCTATGTTGTGGTTACTAATGCTACACTGGGCCCATTTTCTACGGGTAATTCAATAGCCGCAAGTATGACATTTTACATATATCAGGATGGTGCTTGGAATTATCAACCAGTAGTAACACAATAATACCTTATCATAACTGATATTTCATATTCGGATAAATAGTCGTATCAAGACTGTACTCAATTGTACAGACAGTGATGTCACTGACTTGGAGACAAAATGGCCGTTTATGGTAACTTTAAGGGCACTACCCAGCCCGGCTTTACAGTGGGTAAGACAGGCGCCGCCTCAATCTACGGCAACCCCTCATCACCTCCAGCATCCCCCACATCTGGCGATGTTTGGATGGATTCAGCAAACACTGCTCTCAAAATATATGATGGATCAGAATGGTCACAAGGCAACTTTGTGGGCAACCTGGAAGGCTTCATTGAGATCGAAGTTATTGCTGGCGAGAATCTCATCAAGGGTGACGTAGTATATGTATCAGGCGCATCAGGTAATACTCCAGAAGTAAGCAAAGCACGAGCCAACAGCACAGGCACTATGCCTGCTGTGGGTATTTGCGAACAAACCATAAACTCAGGTAACACCGGCTTTATTGTAGTCCAAGGTCTACTCACAGGCATCAATACCAGTTCATTCACAGAAGGTGATGTACTGTATGTTAGTGACAGTGTAGCAGGAGCATTTACTAATACTGCTCCCACAGGCGAATCAAATCGTATTCAGAACGTTGGTAAAGTAATCAACAGTTCCAATGGTGGTAGCATATTGGTAACAGGCGCAGGACGTTTTAACGCAACATCTGCTCTGGATAACGGCAACATTTTTATTGGTAATTCAAACAACGAGGCAGTAACAGTTGGATTGGATGTTTTCCTTACAGCAAGTGGTTTTCTCAAGAACGTAGTAGAGGATACAACTCCAGAGTTGGGTGGCGACTTAGATGCTCTGGGTAATGACATAACAGGTGTTGATACCTTAAGAATTAACACAGACGGCGCTGGTTTAAGAATGACCAACGTTGGTGCATTTGATAACACTGGTGGCAATGTTGCTGGCAACTTCAGAGTGTTTGCTACAAATGACCTTATATTAAACGCAGGTGGCAACTCCGGTAACGCAATAATAGTTGACGCATCAACCAAAGATGCTACATTTGCTGGTACAATCACAGTACATAATGAATATACTTTCCCCAGCGCAGATGGCACAACTGGTCAATATTTACAAACCAATGGCTCTGGCGCAATTAGTTTTGCTGACGGACCCATAGGTTACACTGGTAGCCAAGGCTTTACAGGTAGTCAAGGCGCAACTGGAGCAAATGGTACTTCAGGATTTACTGGATCTCAGGGTGACACAGGTTTCACTGGCTCAGCAGGTGAGGCGGCCATCGCTGGCGCATTTGTGCACACTCAGAGTTCAGCGGCTACTACCTGGACAATCAGCCACAATTTAGATGAGCAGTATGTTAACGTAGAAGTAATTGACGATACTGGTAACAGTTTAGTTGGTACATCTAATTATCCTGTTGTTACATTCACAGATGCTGATACAACTACACTTACATTTAGTGCGTCTACAGCAGGCTATGCCGCAATCACAAGTGGTGGCGGACAAACAGGTAGCACAGGTTTCACTGGAAGTAAGGGTGATACTGGATTTACTGGTAGTGCAAGCAGTGTAGCGGGCCCAACTGGATTTACGGGTAGCAAGGGCGATAAAGGCGATACTGGATTTGCTGGCTCACAGGGCGACCAAGGCATTATTGGTTTTACTGGTAGCAAAGGTGATCAAGGCATACAAGGATTTACTGGTAGTGCTGGATCCCAGGGCTTAATTGGATTTACTGGAAGCAAAGGTGACCAGGGTAACATAGGCTTCACTGGCAGTAAGGGAGACCAAGGTATAGTTGGTTTCACTGGCTCAAAGGGGGACATTGGTTTTACTGGTAGTAAAGGCGACACTGGCTTTAATGGTAGTATTGGCTTTACTGGTTCACAAGGTGGATTTGGTGGTGCTACTTTTGAGTATGACTGGAGCACTGACACCACAGTTTCAGACCCAGGCACTGGCACAGTTAAGGTTAACAACGCTAACCTTACTTCAGGTACTATATTAAGTATCGACGACGAGGATGCTACTGGTACTGACATTCAGCAGTTCTTGAGAACAATTGATGACTCAACAAGTGCTATCAAAGGCCACTTTAGGATGGCTAACAAATTAAATGCAGACGATTTTGCTCTTTATACTATTAGTGCTATCTCAGAAGAGACAGGATACTTTGAAGTCACTGTGGCTTATGTAGACGGTAGTGCTACAAGTTTTACCAACGGTGAAGAACTCATCATGACATTTGCTAGAACTGGTGACCAGGGAGACATTGGTTACACTGGTAGCCAAGGTGACATTGGTTTCACAGGATCAAAAGGTGACACTGGCTTTACTGGTAGCCGTGGCGTTGTTGGATTTACTGGTAGCAAAGGCGATCAAGGAATACAAGGATTTACAGGCTCGCAAGGTAATCAGGGCTTAATTGGTTTCACTGGCTCCAAAGGAGACCAAGGTGTAATTGGTTATACTGGCTCTAAAGGCGACACTGGTTTTGTAGGTTCACAGGGTAATAATTCTGTTATAGGTGGTTTTGTATTCACACAAGGAAGCGCCGCAACAACTTGGACAGTTAATCACAACTTGGGTCAGCAATTTGTAAATGTAGAAGTAGTTGACTCCAGTGGAAACAGTTTAGTAGGAACATATGACTATCCCACCATTGAATTTGTTACTGCTAATCAGTTGGTAGCAACTTTTAGTTCTGCTACAGCAGGATGGCTTGTAGCAAGTGCTGGTTCAGGTTATACTGGTAGTACAGGTTTCAATGGAAGCACAGGCTTTACAGGTAGTTCAGGAGCAAGCCTCAATCTTCAACAAGTTACAGATAATGGCGATACAACTACAACTGATGTAACTCTTGCGGGTGTATCAGCAGGTAATATTGTACCTCTGGCTAATAACACTTACAGTTTAGGTACTTCCACTAATGTTTGGAAAGATGTGCATGTGGGACCAGGTAGTGTTTTCGTAGATGGTCAGGAAGTTCTATCTGGGGATGGTAGTAATGTTTATGTAAAAGCAACAACAGATAACTTGGTGCTTTCAGCCGGTACTGGCAAAGACATTATCTTTACTGACCCAGTTATAATGCAAGGCGCAGTTGATATAAGTGGCGACATAACTTTTGATACACTAAGTGATGGTTCAATTACAATTACACAATTCCAGACCACCATATCAGATTCAGATAGTATTTTACCTACATCTGGTGCAGTAGTGGATTATGTAACATTGCAAAACAGCGCATTAGATTTAGCGATTGCTGGGGATAATGGAACAGGCACAGTAAATCTTGATACTCAAACATTGGCATTTGCTGGTAGCCAAGGCATCACAGTGAGTGTCGCAGATCAAACTACCACAATAGAATTAGGTGACTCTGGTGTTAGTACCGGCACATACGGTTCCAGCACACAAATACCAGTTTTTGTGGTTGATAGTCAAGGCAGACTTACTTCTGCTTCAAATGCTTCAATCAGTACCAGTTTTACTCTTAATGGCGATACAGGAAGCCAAATTATTAGCAATGGCGATACCTTCCAATTGCTTGGCGGTACTAACATTACTACTGTGGCTTCATCAACTGATATAATTACTGTAGGTCTTGATGACAATATTGTATTGTCAGGAAATATTACATCAGCAGATGCAACCATTACTGGGGAGATCACAGCAACAACTGTAAGTGGTACCACATTAACTGATGGTACATTAAGTATAAACGGTGGTGATATTACAAGTGCATCTTCTGTTACCTCAGCAGACATAACTTCTACTGGCACATTGCAGTTTGCATCACTAACTGACGGCACAATTACAGTATCTGATATATTAGATGAAGATAACTTAGTGTCTGATAGTGCTACTGCTCTGGCAACACAACAATCAATTAAAGCCTATGTGGATTCAGCCACTGGTAACAATATTACATTTACCGTTGCTGGTGACACTGGTTCTGGAACACTTGTATTAGCAACAGATACGCTTACATTGGCAGGAACCGCTAACGAGATTCAAACAACATTCAATAATATTACTGACACAGTTTCCATTGGATTTGTGGGCAGTCCTACCCTGACAGGTGATGTTGTAATTACTGGTAACCTTACTGTAAACGGTACTGAAACCATTATCAACTCTAATACTATTGCATCAGGTGATAGTATTATTGTGCTCAACAGTGACCTGCCCTCAGGCACGGCACCCAGCGCAGATGGAGGTTGGGTACTAAACAGAGGTTCAAGTGCAAATGTTTCACTGCTTTGGGACGAGGGAGATGACTACTTTATTTTTGCTAACGAAAATTCAGCGCAACAAGAAGTCAGAGCCAATGTTTTCCAGGCAAGTTACTTTAACGATGGTACTGCATTCCTTAATAGCGGTAGTTTGAGTGGTGCTGTAAACATTACTGCTTCAGGAACTATTCAGTTTGGTACACTTACTGATGGCGCGGTTAGTGTTACTAACATCAATACTGTAGTAATTGACAATGATACTTCTATACCAACATCAGGCGCAGTAGTAGACTATGTTACTGGTTTTGGTTACTTACAGGATGTTGTGACAGATACAACTCCACAATTGGGTGGAGAGTTAGATCTCAACAGTAATGATATTACTGGTACAGGAAATATTGATATCAGCGGTAGTTTAATTACAGATCTTACTGATGGTGAAATTTACATTGGTAGTGCTTCAAACAGAACCGAGACAGTGGACTTAGATACTAAGATTACAGGACTGGGTTATATTAAAACTTCAGGCGATGGCACAGTTACCGAAGTTGCTACTTCTGGTACTGTCAACGGCATTGAACTTACTGGTGGTCCCATTACTGAATCAGGCACTGTTACACTGGGCGGTGCTCTTGCTGATGTTAGACTGGATCAACTGTTAGCGGCAAATGTAATTACAAGCGGAGAAAGTTTTGTAGACACAGATGATCAGATATTGACAGCCGCGGCTACAGACGACAGAATATTAAGTTACGGATACAGCACCACTGCTGGTACGGTTACAGAAGTTGCCACTTCAGGTAGTGTTAACGGTATTACACTTACTGGTGGACCCATAACTGATTCTGGTACTGTAACACTTGGTGGCACTTTAGAAAATATTGCATTGTCACAACTTTTGCCTGCTAACGTAATAACAAGCAGTGAAAGTTTTGTAGATACTGATACGCAGTTGATGACAGCCGCCGCAATTAATGATCAGATTGAAAGTTTTGGTTACGGCACAGGTACAATTTCGCAAGTAACTGCTGGTAGCGGTTTAAGCGGTGGTGGTAGTTCAGGCACAGTAGAACTCACAGTTGGTGCTGGCGATGGCATAACAGTAAATGCTGATAACGTTGCAATCACTGCTACTGGCGTAACAGCAACAAATTATGGCTCAGCATCACAAGTAGCAACATTTACAGTCAACGCGCTGGGACAATTAACAGCGGCAAGTGATGTAAGCATTGCCATCGCCGCATCACAGATTACAAGTGGTACAATAGACGCTGGCAGACTTCCAGACCTTACAGTAGCAGACTTTGCAGAGGCGGCGATACAATTAAGCAGTGAAGGATTTGCAGATAGTGATACTGTGTTGATGACTGCCGCGGCTATAGATGACAGAATTAATGCTTATACACCAACAGATCTTACTGTAGCAGATTTTGCTGACGCCGCAATACAAACAAGTGCTGAGACATTTAGTGATTCAGACACTGTGTTGATGACTGCCGCCGCCATAGACGACAGAATATTAAGTTACGGATATACTACAAATACTGGTGATATTACTGAAGTTGTTGCTGGCGATGGTTTAACAGGTGGCGCTACAAGTGGCAGTGCTTCATTAGCCGTTGGAGCAGGAACTGGTGTCTCAGTAGCGGCAGATACAGTTAGTATTGGACAGGATGTTGCTACAAGTGCTTCTGTAACATTTGGCAGTGTAGAGACAACTACACTTACCACAGGTAGCAATGCTACTGCTGGTACTGTAACTGGTGATTGGACACTAACTGCTGGATCAACCTGGGAAGCAACCTACGCTGACTTGGCTGAGAAATACACCACTGACGGTCCCTATGAAGCAGGCACTGTAATGAAGTTTGGCGGTGACGCAGAACTTACTCAGTCAGATAGCATCAACGATACCAGAGTTGCTGGCGTAATATCAGACGCTCCAGCATTTACCATGAACGGTGGTATAGAAGGACAATATTTGGCACTTGCTGGTAGAGTACCAGTTAAAGTAGTAGGCACAGTAAGACCAGGAGACT
>WLWH01001078.1_pt1 | contig 19426 bp, 25 predicted proteins | sample 6712741 | NCBI WGS metagenome assembly WLWH01 (sample SAMN12718694, study PRJNA515312) | sponge metagenome | isolation source: marine sponge | host: Mycale hentscheli | place: New Zealand: South Island, Marlborough, Capsize Point | collected 2003-05-01
CAGCCACCTTCTTTGTTTCTCCGACTTGAACGGCATCTTTTTCTTGTTTTTTAGTTTTTGATAAATCGATTTTAACAATATCTTTTTTAACTAACTGTTTAGGTTTACTTTTAATTTTAAAAGTACCCTCTTGTTTTACTTCTTCTGACATAATATAATATAATAAAAATTAATAATGCTATTGAGGCATAAACTCTTCAGTTCCAAAACCTCCTAGTGTGTCAAATCCTGAGGATTCAAAGTTTTTAGGTAAGCTATCATTTTGTCTTTGACTTATTAGCTCACTCTGTTGTGTTGCTTGTATTTTAGTTCTTTTATCTTTACGATCTTCTATAAATTGTTCTTTTTTTCTATCCGTATTAACTTTAGCTTGAGCTAATTGAAGTTGATAATTAAACTCTTCAGCCATTAATTGTTTTTTAATTAACGCTTCTTGCTCCATTCTCTGTATTTCAAATTGAGACTTAGCTTGTTCTATTTGTATTTCAGTATTAGCTAAAGCCTCTTGTTTTTGAACTTCATTCATTGCTGCTTTTTCTGCAGTTTTTGCATTAGCTTCTGACTGAGCTTGAATCATTGCTTTTTGATTAGCTTGATCTTCTTTTTGTTTTTGTTTTCTTTTCAATTTCAACATTTGATTAGCTAGCTTAAGGTTTTTTATTTGCCTTATATCAATAGCATCTTCTAAATCAATTCCTTGAGATTGTAAAGCTACTTGAATATTTTGTTCTAATTGAGCTTTTTCTTCTTCATCTGGCTCTAATTCTAAATAAATACCAAAATCATGAAGATTTAATGTATCTATTTCTTTTAATGTTTCAACATTAAAAACAGATATACTTTCTTTTAATGAATTAGCAGTTAATGGAAATTCTAAAGCATCAGCAACTCTAAGTGAAATATTTTCACATATTCTTAATGTTAAATATAAACTAGAGTCTAATATATGTTTAGTTGCTATATTTGAAGCATTTGCTGCTATTTTTTGTAAACCAACTAAAGCATTAGCATCAGGTTGACTACCATCTCTAGCTTCGTTTAAACCTGTTACATCACGTATCATTTGTAAATAATACTGATATGTAGCTATTAAAGATTGTATTTTAGCGTTAGATGCCGATGTTTGTAATTCTTGTATTGGTACTTTACCTCTGTTAGGATCACCATCTTGTGTTAAGCTTCTACCAACTATACTACCAGTTTGGAAATACATGTTTAATGCTTCTTGTGGATTATAATTTGTTCCATTACCTAAATCAACCTCTGCTAAACCATCAACATCAACAAACACACCATCTGGAACCATACGTTGTATTACTTGCTGTAACTTTAAAGATGTAAGCTGTATCATATCAGCAAAACTTGTACATCTACTAACTAATGATTCTATACGGCCTTGATATAAATTAGGTGCGCATATAGTATAATTCATATTAACTTTGGTTGTATCAGACACAGGTCTTGTCATGTTTTTTGCTAGTTTCCATTCTAACATTTGAGGAACACCCATAACTTTTGCACCACTAAATAAAACCTCTATTGTTCTTGAAACCCTACTAAAATTGTCACTTTCAGGCGGATTAAAACTATCAGATTTTTGTAATGTTTTTTCTAACCCAGTATCAGTTTTTTTAATTTTAAACACTTGATCAATAAATGTTTTATATTCAAAAAATAATATTTGAACCAAATCATTATCGTAATTAGGATTAGCTATGTATCCATCGCGACCAGGGTATCTTACCATTTGCTCTAACTCTTTGTCTGTAAGATATGGAAATTGTTTTTTTATTTCAGCTAAAGTCATCGATTTGATTTCACCAACATAATATATATCTTCAAAATTAGGATCATTTGTGTATGAATAAACTAAATTAGCAGGATCAACGTAATCAACTATAACACCGTTTGATTTATTAAAAGTAGTTTTAGTAGCTCCTATACCTATTGTAGCTATATCTTCAATAACTCTTTTTTTAGTTAAATTATACTTATTGTTAGCCAAAACATTATTAATAACTTCTTCTTCTGCTATTTCAATACCTTGTTTATAGCTAAGTTGCATATGAAGTTCTAATTCTTCTTTGTTTCTAGGTAAATCTACAGCTGGAATATTAGAACTTGAAAAATCTTGACCAGTATTTTTTTTTGCTGTTTCTAATAAATCTTGAGAATACATATCTTTTACAACATTAGATGCGTATTCAGTTCTTTGCTTTAAAGCAAAAGGATCTTGTGAAAAAGCTTTTATATCATAATTTTTAGCAGATATACCATTTACTACTATATCTAAAAACTTAGGTATAATAGGAACTGGTTTCCAGTCTAAATTTAAATAAGACAAATCACCATTAATAGATAACTCATCTTTATATTTTTGTACATTTTGTTCACCTCTAGCGTATAATCTTAAATTGTGAAAATTTTGATAACCTGTGTTCCATCTACTACCATTTACTCTACCACCTCTAAACCATTCATATTCAATAGCTTGACCAACTAGCAAACCATATTCTAAAGATTTCTTTTCCTCCTCAGATACCATCTGACTTGGAAACGCACTATTAATACCAGTGTTTAATTTCATCTATTAATTATTTTTGATTCATTGCCTCTATTGTCGTATTTTGAAAAACTCAAATTAACTGGTTGTTTTATAACCTCAGCAACGGGTCTATATTTATTTTTATTACAAGCCATAATAGCTAAGCCAGAACTAATCGACGCATCATGTTTAGTTCTATTGTTTATATCAAACGCTGCCCAGTCTTCTAATGTTTTTTGTAAATACATTGTGCCATATTGTTCATTATTGTAACCTACAAAATCTTCAATATAAGCTTCAATAGCAGCAGCATGTGCTTGTTTAACATCTTCACTTGAATTAGGTATACCACCTATTTCTTTTTCTGTTACAGATAATTTATGCGTTGTTTTATCTGGGCGATTCATTGAAAAACCTCTGTAACCTCTACGTTTAAAATGATATAGTAATCTTGGTTTGTTGTTTTCTGCAAGAAGTGGCATGCCATAAAACGCACAAGCCATAAGTACATCCTCAAAAAATATCTCTGCAGTCTGAGGTCTAGCTATATATTCTAAAAAAAATAAGTTAGGTGGCGCATCTTCCATACTAAACTTAGTTAAACCATGCAAAGAACCTTTTGATCCTCTACCGTCTACTGTTCCTGATATATCGTAACTATCACAACCAAAAGCACCCATGTGTTCATTGCCAGGATATTTTCTACCGTTTTTAACAATAACTCTATTTTGTTGATTTATGTTTGGTACCCAAGAAACTAAAAATCTACCTTGATTACTAGGAACAAACATAACGCTTGTATCTTGAACGCCATCTTGCCATTGAAAATTACCTTTAGTTACAACATTTGAATGTTTTAAATCTTCATTGTAATCTATTTGTTCGTAAATCTTAGTTAGATTAAATAAAGATTGTTTTGTTTCGTCTCTGAAAGCATGTTTTTCAGTACGAGGAAACTGTCTATATAATTCATTAAGTGCGTCAGGATCATTCTTAAGACCATCTACTTCATTTTCCCAATGTTCGATAACACCGATTTCAATTGGGTAACCGTCTGGACCTTTTTTTGGTTTTTCTGGCGTCTCGAAGACAGGTAACCCATAAGAATCAATGTATCCTTCGTAGTTCCATTCCATAGGTATGAACAAGCTATATAATCCCGAGCTAGTCTGCCCATTGCGGTTTCTTCTGGTAACGTCTGAGTCATCGTATATTTTTTTATAGTTTCTACCACCTTTATCAAGAGCATTGCTCGTTGATCCCATCATACACTTACCTATAATTCTAGAACCTAATCGTAAACAAGTTTTTGTAACCCTCCAGTTGTTTAATATATTGTCAGGTTTTTCCCATTTACCAGATTCATCATGTACAAGTAATTTTAATTTTTCACCATCATAACTGTTATCACCCGTGTTTTTCCAGTCAATAGTTGTATCTAATCCTTCAAGCTCTTCTAACTGTTCGTTAGTATCTAATTTTTTTCTTGTAAACCTACTAGCTGGGACCCTGTATGCAAGCTCAGTTTTTGGTCTGTCCATACCGTCTTGGATTGGTTTAAAGAAAAATGGGTAGTTAACTGATATAGGTACGATTTTATCGGTAAACATTTTTTTTGCATCAGCTCCAGATTTTGATAACACACCGTATCTAGCATCACTAGAGATGGTTGCAAGGTTAACAGTTTCGCCTGATGCCATGAATGAAAAACCAGACCGTCTGTTTTTGAGGTAGCACATTCCGTAACATCTTGTATCTGCTTTGCAAGCTTCCCAGAATATGTAGAATAATCTGTTTGCTTCTCTAAAGTCTGCTTGCCCAACATCAATCTTGGACCACTGCAAGTACATATAATGAGTACCAGTAATATAAGTAGCTTTACCTTTATTAATAAACCAATAACCTTCGTGGCGCCTGGCAAATTCCCTATCAATGTACGCATACCATTTATCTTTAAAATCATCTGGATATTGTTTCCAGTCAAATATTGTTTTAATTTTTTTTAATGCCTTAGGGTACTCGTGCGGCTTCCACTTATCATGTTCTTTATCAACATCTTTTTCTTTTGGTAATGCTATTTTTAGGTTTTGTATTTCGTATATATCACCTATTTGACCTGTTTTAGATATAACAATAACATCGTATTCTTTGTTATAACCATACTCCCACTTTTTAGATTTATTTAATCTTTTTATAACATGTGGTTTTATGTGATCAATTATTTGGTATAATGTTTGTTTATACATTATTTAGATCGTCTTTCTGCAAAACCTCCAAAAGCTTCTTTTTTCTTTTCTTCTTTTGGTTTATCGTTTAACATATCTTCTTCTTCTTTAATACGATTAAGTATCTCAAAAGCATCAAATATAGCTAGCTTTTTTGTAGCAGCTGCATTTTTTAATCTGTCAGCTGATATATCATCATCAGAATCAACAATAGCTTCTTTAGCAACCTTTATTAATTCCTCAACTGCTTTGTGCCCAGCTAGGATTATATTCTGTTTCGTTTCCTTGACGTTCATACTTAATTACAATATCATTTGATTTCATACAATATAAGCGCTTACCATCTACAATAAATTCATACTCACCAAAAGGTTTATAACCTACGACATCTTCCTCGCTTATTTCTAGCGCTTCTAACGCACTATTACCATATTTTAATACACCAATAAGATTTTGCTCTAAAACGTTATGTATTTCAATTTTATCTCTGAGTGGTGCAACAAAACATCTATCACCAAATGATAACCATTTGTCTTTATTTTTGTATAAATAAACTTGATCTTGTTGTACAAAATATAAACCGTCTTTAAAATACGACTTACTATTTTTTTCTTCACCTCTCATGTTATACCATCTTCTAAATACATTATGATGAATCATTATTAAATCACCTTTTTTAACTGGTGTTTTATATGATAAAGGTACTTCTATAACTTTTGCTATATTATTTACAGCTTTAAAAGTTTCGACTTGAGTGTTAATTATAAGGCTTTTGTCACCTACTTTTACTTTGTTATTATATCGCTGGCCGTAAGGCTCAACGATAAAATCAAATAAACTTTTCATTAATACTCTAAATCATACTCAACAGATATAGCCATGTTAGAATTAAATTTCTTCCATGGCAATACCTCGTTGTTTTTTTTAATGTAAATGTTATAAGAATTATCTTTTGTATCAAAGAGTATATGAGATATAGTATGACCTCCATATACCGACTGGGTCAAAGAATAATGCATTGCATCGGTTTTATAATCAGAACCAATGCTAATCTTTCTAATAACAGATGACATTACTCTTTCTTGTCTTCTTCTTTTTCGATAGGTTCAAAAGATCCGTCTTCAAGATTAATATTAATCGATCCGTATTCTTTTTCTAACTCTTTTTTGAAATCTTCAGTTTGTTTGTTGACTTCACCAAATTTTCCTAATACTTGGGCTTTTTGGGCTTCTAAAAATCCAACTTCATTTAACAACTTGTTTAAGTCTTTTTGAAAGTCCTGAATTTTTTTCAGTTGGTCTTCGGTAATCATTTGTTTAGCTTCACTCATTTTATTAAATTTAATTATTTGCCTATTGATTTAAATTTCTCTGCACCTCTTGAACCGAAATAGGCAACATAAACGGTTATTAGAAGTGATTTTAAAAGATCAATCCACCCAGTATCAATACTGAATGCTATATCAAAACCATCTAACAAAATAAAAATAACAAGAGATGTTGTTAAAAATATCAATGTCATCGGTCGTGTGTTTTTAGATAACCAACTATCTGATTTCATATCGCTGTCCCAACGTTTTGAAATCTCTTGTAGTTCAGTCATATCTTGCTCTAACAATTTAAGAGCTATTTCTTTGTCTTGTGGTGGTAAGTCTTCATCCTTGTCTATAAGGTTTTTAACCATACCTAGTGCACCACGGTCGGGTAATATATCTCCTATTACATTTATAATACCTGATTTACCTAGTAAGAATTTTCCTACCTTAGTATCTTTAAATTTTTTCTTAGGCTTAGACATAATTATCCTGCTTTATATGCGGGTGCTTCCCACGGTAATTTTTTATTTGACTCATCAAATTCTTTTCTTAGATATTTTTTACCTTTAAAATAAACAGCTTGCTCATCGTAATAAAGTTCACCTCGTTTCATTTGATCAATATGAACTTGCTCGTGGTTTATAGTATCTTTAATATCTTTAGGATTTTTCATATCCTTATTTAAAAGAATATTTCCTTTTTTATCAGCTCTACCCATAACATTATCTTCCATTGGCATATGCGTAACAGGAGTGTTGTTAATAGTATAAAACGGTTTAATTTTGAAAGCCATACTTAATAATGAAAGCCGCAGGGCATAAACCCTGCAGCATATCATAAATTAATTATTAATTGAACTGAATAACAGTAACTTTAATTCCTGATGGTAAAGCTACTTTAGCTTTTACACCACCTGGATTAGCAGTTAATGCGTAGTTAATTGCGTCTCTTACTGATGGTGTTGTACTTGTATCGCTGTGAGTAATTGTACACTCATCTAATACACCACCGTTTAATTTGATAACTGTACTTGTTCCTGAAGCTGCTTGAGCACTTATAATACTGTCAACTCCGATTAAAATGTCACCTGAATCAACGCCTGTTCCTGTTCCGCCTGATCCTGATGAATAAATTGAGATAAATTTTGCCATAATTTTGATTTTTGTTTGTTGTTAATGTTTATTGATTGTTGTTAATTATTTTCTACATTTGTATTTACTTAAGCCGCCCCTTAATACCATATCTTGGTCTTTTGATACTTTTTGTTTGTCTTCCGTCATTTTTGTTGCTAAATCATTAGAACCTTTATCATCCATAGCAAAAAAAGGAACTGGTTTACCATCTGGTCCTTTAACCATTTTTAATGATTTGTTTGGCCCTTTATATCTAGCCACACTTTCGTCATAAAATTTGTGTGGTTCACCGAATTTTCCAGTTCCGTGGCCTCCAGAGTGAGGCATTATCATTTTGTTAATTCCTGGCATTCCACCGCCTACGTCTTTTCCTTTTGTTCCCATAATTATTTTGTTTTGTGCATGTGTTTAGACAAGAAAGATTTATCGTGTTTAATGTCACCTGCTAGTTTAGAAATGTGTTTTTCGTCTGAAGTTTGGTTAATATCTTTATATTTACCTCCTTTTTTTTGATCATCTAATATATCTCTTTTAAGATAACTTATATGAGCTGCATCATCCCGCATTGCTGCTTTGACGTTGCTTTTAGTAATTTTTGTGTTCATGATTGTTGATTGTTGATTGTTGATTGTTGTTAACTTAAAGCTACAATATCTGTAACACCTCCTTGGGTGTTAGTACTGTAAACTTGAACTACACTAACTGGTAGTATAGATCCTTTTATTGGATTAACAAATGTTATTACTTCATTGTTAATTGTATGAACTTTAATAGCTGCTTCATCAGCATATGTATATGTTAAAGTAGCATCGGCTGCTATTGTTACAGATCCACCCGATAAAACATAGTTACTAGAATTAGTAACAGAAGCTATTTCAGTACCAGCATCTGGCAAACCAGTTCCTTTTACTATCATACCTGCTTTTATAAGTGGATTAGGTGATTTTAAACCTACGTTTACGCCTGAAACAGCACTATTATCTGTTGTTGTTGTTACTGGTAAACTACTAGGTGAGTTACCAATATACAAGTTATATTCTTTCCAAGCTCCTATTGGAGTATCTGCTTTTGTTCTACCGTCTATCAATAACGTATCGCTTGGCGCTACGGCTATTCCAGACTTGTAAGAGTCAGTGTAATAATTTCTAATCATTTTTTTTATTTTTTTTTTATTTTAACATTTCCACCTTCTTCTAGCAGCTTTACCTCTTTCACCTTTCCATCCTTTTGATCTAGCGCAGAATGATTTTCTTCTTTTAGCAGCTTTACTACCAGGTTTTACTTTACCTGTTACAGCAGTTTTTAATTTACTACCAGGATTTTTCTTCCTGTATTCTTTAACACCTTTAGCAGTCATACCAGCACCTTCTTTAGTTGTTCTAAAGTTTCTACCTTTACCCTTAGTTGTTTTTCTAAGTCTTTTCTCAAGAGGAGAAAAAGGATTATTCTGCTGACTGTACATTATATTACTTTATATTTTGTTTTACCATTATCTTTGTAAGCTTGTAAACATCTTCTTCTGTTAATATCTTCTGAAACATAACTTACATGTACCCAGTCTGGATTATCTTCTGTTCCAAACTCCCAAATCATTTGATCGTAATCTAAATTATTCTTAATATACTCATACATTTCTGCATTAGTTTTATGACCATATTTATCATCTAGGTCAAGTGCACATCCTATACAATGTTGTGAAGATGTACTTCCGCCAATAGCAGAATTTAATTTGGGTGAGCGATAGAAACTATTAATAGCAATTGGACCACCCACAAACTTGCGTAATGGTTCAAACACTTTTTCAGCAATAGTTTTCATGTTAATTAAATCTAAATCACGAGGTGTATTGTCAATACTTAACCTAGTAGCTGTGTGAGATTTAATACCTTCTTTAAGCGAGATGTGTTCACTTATTCTATCACTCATTTTAGTGAGTTTTTACTTTGCTAAAGAACTAATTGGTCCTGCTTTGTAATCACAAGGTGCTTTTAACACTTGCATACAGTTTTTACCATATCTTGAATTACCTGGTAATGTTGCTCTACCTTCTTCTGATAAAGGTCCACCCCATACCGCATTAGCGCCTGTTTGACTTGGATTTTTTGCCATAATATTTTTTTTATAAAGTTTGAATATTTTCTTCTGGAACTTTTATAGGATCACCTAATGGTTCTATTTTACCTGCTGTTTGTATTTCAGGATTAGAAATCATTGGTTTTCCACTTCTCTCTATGTTTTTAGTATTAAACTTAGAACTCATAGACATTTGATCCTTAGGTGAAATAAAATTATTTTTTATTTCAAAAGGTTGAAACATATCATCAGCTTTATCCATACTCATTGGATCAAGTATGGACTCTTTGATCTGTTTGTTTATATCTTCCATTATTTTTTAGACTTTAAAAGCTTTATTTTATCTTCTAGCTTTTTAATTTTTTTGTCTATTGAAGATATTTCTTTTACCTCTACTTTTTTTTCTTTTTTTCCCATGATTATCTGTTTTTATCTTTATTAACGTGGTTTATAGACGTAATCATAACTTTGTCTATATAAGTTTTACCTTTCATTATTTTATTTCTAGTAGTAGAAGTAGGTATATCTTCTTTACCAAGCATGATACGGTACATGCGACTTATTAGTTGCTTACACTTAAAGGAAACTTTATAAATATTATACTTTTGCGTTGTGCGGTTATGTTTTCTCCAAACCGTTATCCAACCTTCTTTAAGTAATCTGTTCCAGCGTCTGTTGTCCCAACTATAAGAATATGTACCGATTTTAAAATCTTCTCTAGTGAAAAGATCCATGCAATCGAAATAAATTAGTAATTCTAAATCAGCATCGTTTAAATCATTATTTTTACAAGCCCATTTTCTTATGATCCTGTAATGTTTTAAAAGATTTTGATTTCTAATATCACTTGGTTCTAATCTCATAACACAACAACTACGTGTGCTATGTTAACAACTTGATATATATCTTTTTTAATTTCTATTTGATGTGCATTATTTTTATCAAAATAAATAACATCATTTTTTTTAACTCCTATAACATTAGAGCCTACTGATAATACAGTACCTTCAGCATATCTTATATCTTCTCGTTGTTTTTCTGCTAAAAACAAACCGCCTTTTGTTTCAGAGACACCTTGTTTTGTCATGTCTACTATTAAATTGTTACCTATTGCCTTCATTAATTCTAAGATTATTGATTACACAATCGGTTGATAAAATAGTTCTAGCCACAGAGCTAGCATTTTTTAATGCACTTTTTGTTACGAGCAAAGGATCAATAATCCCTGACTCAATCATATTTACCATATTTCCTGTAACAACGTTTAGACCTTTACCTTCTTGATTAAAAAACTTTTCATTTTTAATACCAGCATTGTTAAGTATTGTATTGAAAGGAGATTTAATAGCTCTTAAAAGTATTTTTTCTAAAGAGTTTGAAGTTTCTATTTTGTCTGATGCGTTTAATAAAGCAATACCACCACCAGGCACAATACCTTCTTTAATAGCAGCTTTAGTAGCACAGATAGCATCTTCGACCCTATCACGTTTTTCTTTTAATTCAACTTCAGAGTTAGCACCAACTTTAACAACAGCAACCTTACCTGATAACCTAGCTAATCTTTTTTCATTGTTAACTATAATACCTGGGTGTTTAGCTGTTTTAAGTTTAGCTTTTATATCTTCAATTAAATCTTTTACTTCTTCACTAATTTCATGAACTTGCAATATGGTTTCATGCTCACTAGTTATTGTTTTCTTACATTCACCAAGTTGCTCAGGTTGTATTAAATCTATATCATCTCCAAGATCTTCATTTATAACTGTAGCACCTGTAAGTAACGCTAAATCTTCTAGTGTTTCTTTTTTATTCACACCATAAATAGGTGCATCAATAATATTTACTTTAATATTACCTTTTATTTTGTTCATTGCTAAAGCTGACATAACTTGTTGGTCAACATCAGCGATAATAAGTAATGATCTTTTATTTTTTATAGCATACTCTAAAACACTTTGTATTTTTCTTACGTTTTCAACCTCTGATTCTACAATTAAAACTAAAGGTTTATCTAGTTCAGCTGTTTTAGTTTCTTGATTCGTTACAAAATGTATATTTTTTAATCCTCTATTGTATTGCACACCATCAATCGTTTCAAAATTAGTTTCTGGTAAATCAGAAACTTCTAGCATTACTACACCTGTTTGATCAACTGATCTAAAAGCATCTGCAATAATTTTACCAAGTATAGGATCATTATTTGTAGATATTGTAGCAACTTGATCAATCATATCACCATCTACTGGTGTTACTATAGAATCTAAGTAATCAACAACCTTATTAGTTGCTGATAATATACTTTCTTTTACTTCTCTTGAGTTTTCTTTTGTTATTACTTTGTATGCTTCTTCTAATATAGCATGAGCCAATACAGTTGCTGTAGTCGTTCCATCACCAGCTTCACTAACAGTTTTCTTTGCGGCTTGTTTAAGTAATGTTGCTCCCATGTTTTCAACAGGATCAAGTAGTGTAATAGCTTCAGCTACAGTTACACCATCTTTTGTAATAATAGGTTGACCGGTACCATCTTCTAACATAACACATTTGCCACTAGCTCCTAGTGTGGAGCTAACGGCTTGTGTAAGTTTTGTAATACCAGCAAACACATTGTTTTTAGCATCCGAACCAAAGTTCAGATTTTTTACAATTGCATTTGACATAATTTAATTTAATTTGATTTGATTGATTGATATTATTTAAACGTCTTAACTACTTTAGGTCCTTTTAAAAAATCTACTTTTTTACTGTAGTGATCAACACTACCATCAATAGCAGTTTCAGCAGCTTCCATAGTTTCACGTCTTGTTACGTCTATCCATTTTTCACAACAGTGATCTTTTTCAGGATCACATTTGCAATTTGGGTCTTTGTACTCGGTTTGAAAATAACCATTAGGTAACTGAACAATTCTCCAGTTTTTCTTTTCAGCTAAATGCTTCCAATATTTAATAGTTTCTTCGGTAATCTGTGGTGTTTGTGGTTGGCCCATACTTGAGCTCAACGAATAAAAATAAGTCATTGTTTTTAGGTTTTAAGGGTTAAACATTATTTTATAGGTTTATGTCACTACCACAGTGACATAGGTTTAGTTATACTATCACTTGTTTTTTTACAAACTTACACTATTCTTCCACGGGTGGTACCGGTGGTAGAGGTGGATTTTGCCACGTAAAGTATAAATCTTCATTTACTGGTGTAATTTCTTTTTGAATAGTAGCTTCAATACCAGCTTGCATAGACGACACGTCTAATACTCCTTCAAGCCACCCAATTACTACATTTTCAAAAGCTTCAGTATCGGCGTAAGGTATAAAAGGTTCTCCTTTTACATAAGTAAAGCCTTGAGCACCTATTTGACTTGCTGAATACATTTTTCCACTAACATCTTCTGATCCAGAATAAGTCCAGTGTACTGTAAAAATCACATTGTCCTCGCCTTCAGCTTGGATATGTGCATTCATTTGGTTAATTGTCCATTTGTAAGTTATTGCCATTTTTATTTATTTTTTAATAATTCTATTTCTGCTTTTAGTTCTTGTATTGCACCTACTAATAACGGTACTAATTTTGATTGGTCTATTCCTTGATACCTTGGTGTACCATCGTTTCTAATTTCATCTTTTTCTCCTGTAATAGCTTCAGGCACTATCTCTTGTACTTCGTGAGCTAAGAACCCATCTACTGTTTTGTCTGCATCTGCTATAAAATTAAATCTACTTGGTTTTAATTGGTTTACTCTATCTAAAGCTCCAGTCATTTCTACTACATTTTCTTTTAATCTGTAATCGGAAGTTGAATTATAACTTGTTCCTGATGTAGTCCATTGAATTTTACCTCTTTCAACATTTCCATTTCTAAAATCTATTTGTGTAGTACCTGCACCATCTCTTTGGTTAAATACAAACATTTCATTAACATCACTAAAATTACAAACTGCAGTTGCAGTTCCGCTCGCTGTAAAGCCAAACCCATTTAATGTAGGGCTAACACTTCCGTTAGCAGCAAATCCACCCATTAAAACATCTCCCCCAGATGTTATTTTCATTCTATCTGTGCTACTAGTTACAAAATCAATATTAGCAGCCGAACTTAATTGTAAATTAACTCCAAAGTTTGAAAATACTTGTAATTGACTTGAACTAGCAAACATTCCACCGCCGCCACTACCACCCGCGAGGCAATCAACCCTTCCTATTGATGTTCCGTCGATAGTTAATGATGTTTGGTTGGTAAAATTAACAGGCGTAGTCGTTCCGATTCCGACGTTACCAAGATAATTAATAGTAAAAGTTTTAGCACCAATCCCATCTACAGGGTCACCTCCTCTTGCTGCACTTTTAAAAATATGAAAATTACCATACTCAGTGTCTGCAGGACCAATCGCCCAGTTTCTAACATTAACGCTATTAGTACTTGTTGAATCAAATCTAACAACAGGTACTGTTGTATAACTATTAGTATCGCCAGATAAAGTTAAAAGGTCATCAGGCGAAGTCGTTCCGATCCCGACATTACCTCCATATTTAACTGCTAAACCTTCAGTTAAAGAATTATTACCCCAATGACTCAAAGTTATAACACCTGTTCCACTTCCATCACCTTGAGTATATTTTAAAATACCTGCTTTATCTGCTGCAGCATCTTCTCCTAAATACATTTCTGATAAACTAGCACTTCCATAAATATGAAGTTTAGCATCAGGCGAAACCGTCCCTATTCCTACGTAGCCAGTTGTTCTTTGCATTGTCATTACAGTATTTGGAGTTGTGCCAAAACTAAATTGTAAATCATCGTTTTGATATATTTCCCAAGTTTCAACATTATCTTTTAAAATTATACTGCAATCTTGACCAGAATATATTGATAAACTTTTATCTGCGCTATTTGGAGAAGTTATTGGAGACACTCCTATTCCTACGTTTCCATCACCTAATAAAGTCATTACATCTGTAACTACATTTTCAGTTCCACTATGAACAGATAAATTCATATAACTACCTGCTCCAGTCGAAGTTACAGAATTTTGTATTTCGTTATATCTCGTTGTATTTACATCATATCTACCAATACGAATAACACCTTCAGATGCTTGACCTGCCATAACATCCATATTAATTCTTGCACCAGATGTTATACGCATTTTTTCTGAGCCATTAACTCTAAAATCTATTCTTAGATTATCTGCTAAATAAATACCAGCGTTGTTAAGCGCTGTAGAATATATTGCTATACCATTTGAATCACTATATAAATAACCAGTTTTTCTACCACCATCATTTCTCCATGTAATGGTACCTGTTGATCCATTACCAGAAACTTGAAGTTTAGCGGTTCCATAATCAACACTACCTTGATTAATTAAAACAGCTCCGTCTGTTGTTAAAACGAACTTATTATTTATATTAGATAAATTAGCCATATTTTATTTTATGATGCTGCGGTAAACGTTAAAGCATTTGTACTGTCATAACCTACTTGAACCGTATAACCTATGTTTTGTTCTATTGCATTACTAACGTTTGCTATCTTACACTCGCAACTCGTACCTGTTGCACCAGTGTTTGAATTAACAAATGTAACGATAAAATCATTAGCTGGTGGTGGATTAGATGAATCAGGGCCTGTATCTATTATTTTATTGTATACAGGATTTGTACCAAATGAATGTGCAACTGTATATTTTTTAGCAACAGAATGATGAATACTTGTTTCTGAAGTTAACCACACGTCGAACACTAAAGTTCCTGTTGTAGCTCTTGTTAAAGTAAATGCTGTCACTGCTGTTGTTGCACCCGCCGCAATAGCTTGATCACCGTGAAATGTTCCACCTCCACCACCTGGACTTGTAGAAGGTGTTTCTATAATTTTACCAGATGAATCAACTTCTAGGTTATAAGTTGCAGTTCCTGTATTGTTTCCAGATCCATAATCTGGAATTATTATTTCGCCTGTACTTTTTAATGTTAAGTTTGTAGTACCTAAAGATGTTGCTTTAAAGTTTAAATGATAACTTGAATCATTATCTATACTCCATATTCCAGTAGTTCTATTTAAAGTAATAAGACTATCAACAGTGTCTGAATTTATATTTAAACCACTTCCACTTATATATGAAATACCAGTTGTTGTCGTACCCGTTTGTGTGGTTTGAAATTTAACACCATCGTTAGTACCGCCCCGCCAAGAGATAGCAATGCCTTGGCCGCCATGACTAAGCATGTCACTTCCATTAGATTTTTGTAATACTAATATATCGGATTTAACATATAAATTTGCAGCTTGTCCTGTAGATATTACATTATTACTTGAGTTAGTGCTAAATAATTCAAGGCCGCCACTAAAATCCCATTTTATTTTACTAGAATTTGTAAGTGTTATATCATCGTTTGCACCTACTGCAATATCTGTTCCTCCAGTTGTATTTCCATTACTTAATACTTGAGCTAAATTTTCATTACCTAAATCTATAATATCTCCTATAGTAGCTTTCTTAACACTATTTATAGCGCTACCACCAGCCTGAGCGCCAAATATTAAGAAATCACCAGTTGCAGGTGCTTGGTAACCAGCTCCTGTTGTTGCAGCTTCTATAAAGTTTTTAATTGTACCAGAGTTATCGCTATCATCATATCGTAAAGCTGTTGAAACATCTTTAGTTGACAAAGTTTGTACAATACCAGTTCCACTATTAAAACCTACTTGATTACCATCTGATATAGTTGCAGCAGTACCACCATCTACATCTAACAACCAACTTTCAGCTGTAAATGTTTTTATAGATGTTAATGTAGCTTTTTTAAGAACATCACTAGCCGCGCTATCGTTTATTAATATAGTATCTGCACCTACTGGTGTGGCTTTTGCAGTAGCTTGGTTTATTAAATTATTTGTATCAACAGTAACAGCTATTGTAGGAACAGCAGCTGTACCAGCTACAGTTATACCATAATTACCTGTTATACTTGTAACTGTACCTGTTGTTGGTGTTGTCCATGTTGGAGGTGAACCTGCCGAAGTACTTGCGGTTAACACTTGCCCAGTTGCACCATATTCTGTTCCATCTGTTGCGGCACCTAATGCTAAACCTTTTTTAAATCTACCTGTTGACTCAAAAGTAGTTGGCCCGTTTAATGTAATAGTATCAGTAGCAGCATCATAACCAAGTGTTGTATCACCTTGTACAATTAAATTACCATTAGTTCCAATAGTAACATCTGTACCATCATCTGATATAAGACCTGTACCTAAAGTATTTGTTGCTGTCCATTTAGCTATTTTATTTGCTGCACCAGATCCTAATACTTCATTTGATTGATCTAGCTTTTGCCACTCGTCTGTAGAAGAACCATTTGAAACATAAATACACCAGTCACCTACAGCCCAAGGAGATAGTTGAGTTGCACCTGCTGCACTTCCATTAGGTTCTGCATTACCAGGTGTTGAAACTATATAAAAATGTCCATTTACTTTTGTAGATGCTTGTGTTAAGTCAGGGTTACCACCATCACTAGAACCACCCTCAGCAGAGTTTCTAGCATCCCATGTTCCTTCATATGCTAAACCTGTTGTTGATGTTATTTGTCCTTGTAGTTTTGCCATTGCAGCTAGTATAGTATCTGAAGCTGTAATTGCACTAGATGTAGGGGTTGGTAAATTAGTTAAAGCTTTTGCAGTAACTGTTGTATCAGCAAGCGTTGTAGTTAATTGAACATCGCCACCACTTGTATAAGTTACGGCATTACTTGCTACACCTTGTGTTGCACCAGAGCCAGATAATAATTGTATTGTTCCAGGCGCAGCTAAAGCTGTTGCTGTAGTTGCATTACCAGTTAAAGCGCCGACAAACGCGGTCGATGTTATAGATGTGAAACCATCCATAACAGTTCCTTGCCAGGTGGCTGCAGTATCCACCATTGCTGGTGTGGCACCTTGAAATATAGGTGTTTTTATTCTAGTATCTACTTTTAAACCATAATCATTTACCGTTCCGCTTAACCATAAAAAACTTCCACTATGGTTTAAATTAGTTGCACTAGACCAAAAAGCAACTTCTCCAGAAACTGGTGTCCCGGTTATTTTAGCTAAACCTGTTGCATTAATAGTTAATGTACCTGTTGTTGATGGTGATACAGGTGCAGCCCATGATGTACTAATATTATTTCCACCAGCAAAATCAACTGTATTACCACTTGCAATAGTTGTTATAACTGCACTATCAGCATCTATTTTCCAATTATATAAAGGTGTTAAAGTTCCCCAAGTAGCATTACCACCACTTCCACCAGATGTTAACACTTGGCCTGAAGTCCCATAATTAGGTGTGCCCGCAGCTCCAATACCTATTTTATTTTTAAACCATAAATCTGTAGTAGCAGTTAAAAGACCTGTTGATGTTATAGTACTACCTTGTATTAAACCAGATACATCTAATCTTGTACCAGCATCTGCAGTGTTTTTACCTATTGCTACTTGATCATCAGCATCACTTGCCCCAAAGTTAGTGTTTATTAAATTATCATTAGTTTGGCCTTTAACTCTAAAAGCATGTGCGCCACCAGAATTATTTACTTGTAAACCACCAGCAATAATATTAGAAGCCGTTGTACCATTTACAGTTAACACATCGGTTACTGTTAAATCATCAGCTATTATTACATCATCTGGTAAACCTATGGTTAGTGTTTGTCCACCAGCAGTTGTTGATGTTACTATTTGATTAGCTGTACCTATTACCGCAAAAGTTTGTGAGTCTAAATCTACAGAACCCACTGTTCCTGCGGCATCACCTCTAAAGTCTAAATCAGATCCAGTTAATTCTTGTTGAACAAATTCGGTTGTTGCTAATTTAGTACTGTTATCACCTGCGTTTTGAGTTACACCAGTTACAGTACCTTCTATACTAGATCCAGCTTTTATAATGCCAGTTAAATTACCTGAGAAATCAGTTGATGTGATACTAGAAAAACCTGAACCAACACCTCCATTTATATTCATTGTACCGTCTGTAAATATACCTGCTGTAAAAGTACCGGTACCTTGAACGTTAATAAAGTTTATTGCTGATTGGTTATTGCCAGCTAAATCTTTTGCACTGTTGTTAATAGCAAGCACTGCACCTAATCCTGTTGCTCCACCCTGTACGATGTCTACAATGCTTTGTATCGTAAAGTTTTTTGTTGGTTTACCTGACGCATTAACATCTGTACCTAAAACTAAATCATCTGATGTAGGCGCTACTGTAGGGTATGAATAAATTATTGCCATGTTATATTAGTTTTGATATTGTTATATGAGCACTAGCTATAGGGCTTGTACCGTTATTTACAGCTGTTTGCACTAATAAACCTTGATTCGAACCATTTGCATCTCTAAACATTTGGTAAGTATGGGTTGTGTTTATCTCTGTTATATTAACTGTGTATGTTATTGCAACTCTTTTACGAGCCGTATTGGAATTAGATGTAAATTGCTCTAATGTAGTGGCACCAAGCTGATCTGCACCTTGTAATGTTCTAAATAAAGTAACAACCGTGTTAGCATCTGGTATACTACCTAAATAATACACTAATTCAACTTGATATGTACCTGTTGTAACAAATGTAACTATACCATTTACCGCTAATTGAGCATTAGGGCTTGAATTATTTAAAGCACCAAATTCTATTTGATGCGCTGTATTGGTTCCACCTGGCCCTTGACTAACTGCTGTAGAACCTTGTGAGAACTGTTGAACATATTGCTGATCAACGAGTGTTTTTATAGTGGAAAATGTATATTGTACTGTTGGATTACCAATTACTGGTGAACCTGTGGTATCAACAACGTTAGATCCTAGTACTGAGTCACCAAGTTGTGGAGTAAGTAAAGGATAAGTGGAGATTTGTGCCATGTGTTTTTTCTTTTTATATTCTGTCTACTGTGTAAACATGTGAATTTATGGTTTTTAAGGCGGACTTTCTTTAAAAGCGCGCTATGCTAGTTAATATTACAGGTTTTTAGTGAGGTTTACTAGCCTATGTATACAGTATATTTTAAAAGTGTGACACTAGCCTGTTACTCTATAGCTATAATAGGCTTATGTCACAAAAAAGTTATAACAAATATAGAAGTATGGTGTTACCCCTATCCTTCTGAC